>Ga0308394_1000711_pt1 | contig 17176 bp, 14 predicted proteins | sample Hotspr2Sampleme2_FD_202366 | JGI IMG/M metagenome (GOLD analysis project Ga0308394, IMG submission 202366) | Hot spring phototrophic mat microbial communities from Mushroom Spring, Yellowstone National Park, Wyoming, United States - 20050701_me2 ...
TTCCACAGGATGGCATGCTATTTCACACCACGCTTTTAGAAAATATCACTTACGGGGAGCGCGGGCCGGTGGAAGAGGCGCGCGTTTGGGAGGCGCTTCGGCTGGCGCAGGCGGAGGACTTTGTCCGGGAGCTACCCCAGGGGCTCTACACCATGGTAGGGGAGCGAGGCCAGCGCTTTTCGGGCGGCCAGCGACAAAGGCTGGCTTTGGCCAGGGCCCTTTATCGCCAGCCGGAGCTGCTTATTCTGGACGAAGCTACATCGGCCCTGGATAGCGAGTCCGAAGCCCGCATCCACGAAGCCCTCTCCCAGATGCCGCGCTTCATGACTATTCTCCTGATTGCGCATCGTCTCTCCACAGTCCGGCATGCCGACTGGATATACGTCCTGGAAAAAGGCCGGATTGTGGAAGAAGGCACCCACCAGGAGCTTTTAGCGAAGGGGGGATTGTACAGTCGGCTCTACCGATTGCAGGCAACCTCATAGTAGAAAAAGCCCCTACACTCCCTCCCTTTGTGGGTTAGAGAAGGGCAGGGCTGCTAAGCGTTCCCGTCCATGGCAGCAGGGCTGACCGATCTCTCACCTCACGGCCACCACACCTGTCGGTGGGTACGGCAGCGGAAAGGCTTCCAGGTACGCTCGAATCTCCTCTCGGATCCGTCGCCGCACTTCCGCATCCGTCGGATGTGATAGCACAGCATCGATCCACCCCGCCACCCGCCGAAAATCTTCCTCGCCAAATCCCCGCGTGGTCAGTGCTGGTGTCCCCAGCCGAATCCCACTCGCCTTTAAGGGCGGCTGCGGATCGTAAGGAATGAGGTTCTTATTGACCGTGATGCCCGCTTCTTCTAAGAGGGTTTCGGCATCCCGGCCGGTGAGACCCTTATTGCGAAGGTCTAATAGAACAATGTGGTTATCCGTGCCGCCGGTAAGAACCGTATAGCCTCGTTCTATCAAGGCCTGAGCCAGGGCCCGGGCATTTCGGATGACGTTTTCCGCGTAGGTGCGAAAGGACGGCTCTAAGGCCTCCCCAAAAGCCACGGCCTTCCCCGCAATGCTATGCATGTGCGGCCCGCCTTGAATCCCCGGGAAGAGTGCCGTATCCAGGAGCGTGCTCATCTTTTTCGGGGTGCCTTTGGGGGTGGTTTCACCGAAGGGATTGTCAAAGTCTTTCCCCATCATGATAACGCCGCCCCGAGGCCCCCTTAGGGTCTTGTGCGTGGTGCTGGTGACCAGATGGCAATGCGGCAGGGGGTTATTGAGCAGGCGTGCAGCGATGAGGCCGGCCGGATGCGCAATATCCGCCACCAGAAATGCGCCCACCTCATCCGCAATAGAACGAAGCGTCGCATAATCCCAATCCCGCGGATAGCTACTGGCCCCACACATGATTACCTTTGGCTGAAACTTGCGCGCCTTGTCGCGAATCTCGTCATAATCTAAAAGATATGTATCGGGGCGAACCCCATAGTGCATTACCGCATAAAGTTTGCCAGAAGAGTTGAGGGGGCTGCCGTGGGTCAGATGCCCGCCATGCGCTAATTCAAAGCTGAGGAGCTTTTCACCGGGCCGAAGGAGGGCTAAAAGGACGGCGGCATTGGCCTGGGCACCGCTGTGGGGCTGGACGTTCACCCACTCAGCACCAAAAAGGGCTTTGAGGCGCTCCTGCGCCAGGCGTTCCACTTCATCCACGTAGGCGCAGCCGCCGTAGTACCTTTTACCGGGCAGGCCTTCGGCGTATTTGTTGTTCAGCACAGAGCCCAAGGCGGCGAGGACGGCCGGGCTGGCGTAATTTTCCGAGGCGATGAGCTCCAGGCCTTCGGCCTGACGACGCTGCTCCGCTTCTATCCAGTCAAACACAGGGTCTCGCATCAGCCAAAGATAACACTATTCTCTGGGCAAAGTGCCTGCGCCCTACATAAGCGCCGGGGACTTTGGGGCAGTAGGTGTACTTTTGTAGCAATATGACCTTTCCACGGCCTGCTAATGAGCCTGTTTTGGCGTATGCGCCCGGCTCGCCAGAAAGAACCGCCCTCACCCAGGCCCTACATAACGCCTACCAAGGCCACAAGGAGATCCGGAGCTTTGTCGGCGGCGAATGGATAGGTGGAGAACCTGCGCCTATTACCCCCCCACATCGGCACAAACAGGTAATCGGCACCCGATACAAGGTAGACCGGACCGCTGTAGAAAAGGCTATAGAAGTAGCCCGAAAAGCCCACCAAGCGTGGCAACGTTGGACCTTTGAGCGGCGAGCGGAAATCTTTCTCAAAGCTGCGGATATCCTTTCCCAGAAGTATCGTGCCGTAGCCAATGCCGCCTGTATGATTGCCCAGTCTAAAACGATCTTCCAGTCCGAAATAGACATCATTGCGGAGCTGGCGGACTTCTGGCGCTTCAATGTGCATTATGCGGAGTGGCTGATGAGCTGGCAGCCCCGCAGTCCTGCCCTCACCCGAAACCGCTTAGACTATCGCCCCCTGGAAGGCTTTATCACAGCCATTACGCCTTTCAACTTCGCTTCTATTGGGGGCAATCTCCCCACCGCCCCTGCCCTTATGGGCAATACCGTTCTCTGGAAGCCCGCCGAAACCCAACTTTACTCTGCGGCCGTCATTTTGGAAATCCTTCTGGAAGCGGGACTCCCGGAAGGCGTGATTAGCTTCCTTGTGGTGGATGGACCGACGCTCTCCGAAGTCGCCATGCGCCATCCTGACTTTGCGGGTCTGCACTTTACCGGGTCTACAGGCACGCTGAACCGCCTCTGGCAGCTCATCGCCGAAAACCTCCCCCACTACCGAAACTACCCCCGCATCGTCGCTGAAACCGGCGGAAAAGACTTCGTGTGGGTGCATTCCAGTGCAGACCCCCAGGGCGTCGCCGTGGCCTTAGCCCGAGGCGCCTACGAATATCAGGGACAAAAATGCTCCGCCGCCTCGCGCGCCTACCTCCCCAAAAGCCTCGCCGATGACATCTTAGGGCGCCTTACCAGTATGATGAAAGACTTCCGTATGGGTGCCCCAGAAGACTTCCGAAACTTCATCACCGCCGTCATTGATAAAAAGGCCTTTGATAAAATCGCCTCCTACATTGAGCTTGGAAAAAGTGACCCGCAGGTTTCTTTATTGGCGGGAGGGGGCTATGATGATTCGGAGGGGTATTTTATTGAGCCTACGTTATTTCTGACGACGAATCCCCATCATCGGCTGATGGAAGAGGAGATTTTCGGGCCGGTGCTCACTGTCTACGTCTATCCCGATGCAGAGTGGGAGGCCAGCCTGGACCTGCTGGATAGCACATCGCCGTATGGACTGACTGGGGCTATCTGGGCTCAAGACCGGCAGGTGATTGCCATCGCCGAGGAACGCCTGCGATATGCCGCCGGCAACCTCTACATCAACGACAAGCCCACCGGTGCCGTGGTGGATCAGCAGCCTTTTGGTGGGGCCAGGGCCTCCGGCACCAACGACAAAGCCGGTTCACCCTGGAACCTCATCCGCTGGGTCAGCCCACGCACCATCAAAGAAAACTTCCTGCCACCCCTGGACTATCGCTATCCCTTCATGCAGGAGTAAAAGCCGCAGCCCGTGCAGGCTAAAACCATCATACGCCCCCTCCTGCGCCTTTTAGAGCGCTTTAGCTTAGAGCAGGAAAAAGACGACCCGGCAGCCATTCTCGCTGCCATAGAGCGCGATGTGCGCTTCCGGGGGATCAACCTCTGGATTCTCATCGCAGCCGTCGTAGTGGCCTCCGTGGGGCTGAATGTCAACTCTACCCCCGTCATCATCGGTGCCATGCTAATCTCCCCGCTGATGGGACCTATCATCGGCATCGGTGTCAGTCTCGCCACGTACAACCTCCCCTTGCTCAATAAGTCCCTACGAAACTTTATCGTGGCCGTCTTTTTTAGCATTATCACGTCTGCCTCATACTTTTTTCTGAGCCCGCTGAAAGAGGCCCAGTCCGAGCTAATCGCCCGCACAAGCCCTTCGCTCTGGGATGTACTCATTGCTTTTTTCGGCGGGCTGGCCGGCATCATCGCTGCCACCGGTAGGGAAAAGAAACTGACGGTCGTTGCGGGTGTAGCGATCGCTACAGCGCTTATGCCCCCCCTCTGCACGGTAGGCTACGGGGTGGCTACCCTCCAGCTTTCCTTTATAGCGGGGGCCTTTTACCTTTTCTCGATTAATGCTGTCTTTATTAGCACGGCAGCCTATCTGGTTGCGCAGCTTTTGCGCTTTCCGAATATAGAAATTGCCAACATTCAGCTCAGGAAGCGTATTCGCCGGATTGCGCTGCTGGTCGTGATAGGGACGTTCCTCCCGAGCCTGTACCTCTCCTGGCAGCTCGTCCAAAAAGCCATCTACGAGGAGCGGCTGCGCCTCTTCATCCAGCATGAGCTTAGTTACCCCAATACCAGTGTGATTAGCCACAAGCTCATCCGCCGGGGCGAAAAAACGCTCTTAGAGATCGTCTTGATTGGCGAAGTCCTCACAGAAAAAGAGCAGGCCCGTCTCCGGGAGGCCTTAGCCGCTTACAACTTTCCCATAGATGGGATTGAGATCATTCAGGGGAGGGGATCGGACACCTACACGCCATCCGCAACCCAGATAGAAGCCACGTACCAGCGCTTTTACCTGGAGAGCCAGCGACTTCAGGATAGTCTTCGGGTGCTGCGCGAGCGATTGCAGATGTATGAGAAGCGAGACACCCTTGCCAGCACCCTCTTAGAAGAAATCCGGGTCTTTTTCCCGGGGGTCTCTGCCATAGGGCTGAGTACGCTCACGACCGCCGGCGGTACGCCCGATAGCCTTTATGTAGTTATCATACGGCACCGAGGCGAGCTCCCTGAAACGCCCCTGCGGACCTGGCTCGAGAAACGCCTAAGTAAACCCATCCAAACTTGCCTCCTGCCCGAAAAATAATCAGCCTTTTCTTTTCCTTGATGGCATAAGTTTTGCCCTATTTTGGGACTGGTGACCGGCGTGGGTTCTTGGCAGAAGAGGCATGGGTTATGCTATTTTCCATTCATGGTGTCCCGCTGGGCATTTAGCGGGTGGAGCATGGGCTTCCTGACCCGGCCCTTCCTCTGCCAGCAGGGGGAAGGGCTTCCCACCCGGCCTAAGGCGCCCCTTTACTCTGTGCAAGACGAACAGGAATACGTATTATCTTTGGCGGAGATGATGGAAGAGAAATCGCTACAGGCATTAGCGCCAGCGTTTTTTCTACAAGACGTATGGACGGTAGCACGCGCCCTTTTAGGGAAGATTCTGGTTACTCGCCATCCGGCGGGCGAGACGGCGGTTCGTATTACGGAGGTGGAGGCTTATGCCGGGACCTCGGACCGGGCGTGTCATGCTTATGGTGGCCGTCGCACCCGCCGCAACGAGCCTATGTACCAGGTAGGCGGCACCTTATACATTTACCTCAACTACGGGCTTCATCATCTCCTTAATATTGTTACGGGCCCTGAGGGCGATCCTTGTGCGGTGCTGATTCGGGCGGGGGAACCGCTGTGGGGGCAAGTGCTTATGGCAGAGCGACGGGGGCTCTCGCCGGAGGAGCCTCGCCTTACCGTGGGCCCAGGCAACCTTACCCGGGCTCTCGCCATCCCCCTTGCGTGGAGCGGCCAGCACCTCCTCTTCCACCCGCAGATCCAGATCTTAAGTGATGGGTATGCGCCGCCCTTCATTCAGCATGGACCGCGCATCGGTGTAGACTATGCAGGTCCTGATGCCCGTCACCCCTGGCGCTACTGGATCGGTGATACCCCCTTTGTGTCTAATTCCAGAAAAAAACCTAACTTTGCCGGGAGTGTATGAGACTGACCCGAATCGTCTGGCTCTCTGCTATCTGGATAGTAACTCTCCGAGCACAGGAGCTCTACATCCTCAACGAGACCGTCTACATCTCTAACCAGGATACCCTGGCCGTAGTTGGTGCGCCGCCGGGCGACCTCCAAGTAGACGGAACAGGCATCGTTGAGAATGACGGCGGCGTGGTATGGCTGACAGGTGACTGGATCAATACCAGCTCCGGCGATGGGTTCGTCACCCCGCGCAATGGCTGGCTCTACCTCGTAGGCGGATACCAACGCCTTTTTGGGCCTACCCCCACCTACTATAACAGCTTAGCCCTCTTCAATAATGGCAACGACCTCAAAGAAATGATCGGAGCCAACGGCCGCATTCAGAACTTCCTTGTTCTAAATGACTGCGAACTACGCACCAATACCAACATCATGACGGTGGAGAATCCTGATCCGGCTGCCATTACACGCACGAGCGGCTTCGTTAGTAGCACGGGGAACGGGCGTTTAGGCCGCCGCAGTGACCGAAGCGCTTCTTACCTTTTCCCTGTTGGCGATAGACAGTTAGGTCCCTTCCGTTACCGCCCCGTGGAAATCACCCCAAGTGCCGCACCGCACCTTTTCCATGTACGATTTGCCAATGTAGACCCCACCATAGAGGGCTACGACCGTCTCTCCGTCCAGGACCCCATCCAGGAAGCCAACGAATTCTTTTACCATATCGCCGAAAGAATCCAGGGCACCGACCCCATTACCCTCCGCATCTGGTATGATGAAGCCAATGATACCTACAAAGACACGCTCTCCCATTGGGAAATTCCTAACAACAAGTGGGTAGCCGTCAATACCCTCATCAACCGGGCCGCCGGCATCCCGCAAACCGGCATGACCCAAAGTGCCTACATGGAAACCCAGGGGTGGAATAACTTCTCCTCGCCGAACTTCGCCCTCGCTCGCACCCGCCAGAAATGGGTCATCTACGTGCCCAATGTCTTCTCCCCGAATGGCGACGGCAGCAATGATGAGTTTCTGATTTACTACCAAGGCTTTATCAAAATAGAGCTACGCATTTATGATCGGTGGGGGCTCCTGATATGGCGGGGTGAGCAAGGCCCCGAAGGCCCCATCCGCTGGAACGGCCGCACCCAAAAAGGGGAAGAAGTCCCAGAAGACGCCTATGTCTTCGTCGTGCGAGGCTACTTTACCAGCGACAAGTACACCGAACGTGCTGGAACCGTAACCGTTATCCGATAACTATATGCCTATGACGCGTAATAGTAGAGGCTTTTTGAGCCTGATTTTCCTGCTTCTCTCTGTTGGGCTTGTATGGGCGCAGGTCGGGATAGGAACCACGACGCCCACGAACAAACTGGATGTAGCGGGTGATGCGCGCATTCGAACCTTGAATCCGCTCACGCCTCCCTTCAGGCTAATTGGCGCAGATGCCAATGGGGTTCTGGGTGAGCTCCGGGGCACGAATACGGGGGATTTCCCGCAGTGGGATGCGAACCTCAACCAGTGGATTATCGGCTCCGCTCCCGGAAACGCCTGGCTTCTCTTAGGGAACTCAGGCACGAACCCCGCTAATAACTTCCTGGGCACCATTGATAACGTAGACCTGGTCCTTCGCACAAACAACACGGAGCGTCTGCGGGTTTTCGCTAATGGATATGTTGGAATTGGGACACCTGCCCCCACGCCAACGAAGCGCCTTCATGTGGCCGCAGGAAATGAAGGTGGCCTCATTGTGGATGTTACCGCCAATGGTGCCGCAAACCTCAGCGCCAATGCTCTTAATAGCACGATCACGGGCGGCGGCAACACAGCCCACGGGTTAGAGGTGATTACCAATGGAGATGCCGCTTACCTGATTGGGGTGGGGAGCCAGACTGCCCCAAACCACGCCGGCACTAACGTAGGTGTGCGGGGCCGCGCAGATAATACAGCAGGCCGCGCCATTGGCCTGTGGGGCGCTGTCGGCGATGCCACCGCCTACATAGGTAGCGTTTCGGCCTCCTATGGAGCAGGGGTATTTGCCTTCCATAGTGGCGCGCAGCTGCCTACGACGGGGGTTCTCCAAACGCCTACTTCTCCTGCGGCTGGCGAACAGCTTTACGCGCTGGCTGTAAGAGGCCGGGCCTACATAGACAACGGCCAATTTATCGTCTCAGGGCCTACCTACAATCCGGCTGCCCCCCCTGCTGTTGAGGGCCTTCCCACAGGCGCGGGCACCCGCTTCTTATGGATCCCTGAACGAACCGCCTTCCGAGCCGTGGGCATATATGCCCGACCTGATGACTGGACTGCTAACACGGATCATGCCGACCCCGGGCAGTTAGGCTTCGCCTCTTTCGCGGCCGGGCTCAATGTACGCGCCTCCGGTAACCTAACCTTCGTCGTTGGCGTCGCCAGCCAGGCCACTGCGACAGGCGCCACAGCCCTCGGCAAGTATGTTTCTACTCAGCATCCAGGCTCCTTCCAAATCGGTGATGACCCCGGCCCCCGTGGTGGAGCAGGCCGCCCCTATCCTGAACTTATATCCACCCTCTCTAACCAGTTCAGCACCCGGTATTACAATGGCTATCGTTTCATCGTGCGGGAGCCCAATGCCCCTCCCCCAGGCTCGCCTGCGGGTGCTCGCCCCATAGAAGCCCCCGATCCCGCCCTCTCACCCACCCAGTGGCCCAATGCGGTCCCCGGCGTCTTCATCGCAGGCATGTACAATCACTTCCGCTTAGGTAGCATTGACTTTGGGGTCGGCGATGGCTGGCTGGGGATCGGCACCCAACTGCCGGACGCTCCCCTCCACATAATCGGAAAACAAGGCCGGGGTGTACTCGTAAATGACGGCTATATTGCTATCCAAGGTACGGGCGCCTTTCGCGCGAACGGCCAGGACGGGCTCACTCGCACCGTCAATGTCATGGGTTCTAACGGTAACCCCTGCCAGCTCGTCTTTTCCAAGGGGATACTGGTTTCTACCAACTGCCCCTGAGATTTTTGCACATTTACCTAAGCGAAGGGCGCTCTCACGTGAGGGCGCCCTTTGCTTTTTGGAGGGCGGCGGCTATCGCCCAGAAGTCTGCCGCTATCAGGCTTGCACCCCCTACCAGCCCACCGTCCACATCCGGCTGCGCAAAAAGTTCCTCAGCATTGGCGGGCTTGACACTGCCCCCATAGAGGATGGGCACGGCTTCGGCCGGAGCACCCGCTCTTCGCAGCCACTCCCGAATAAACCCATGGGCCTCCTGGGCTTGCTGGGGCGTGGCATTCAGCCCCGTCCCAATCGCCCAAACCGGCTCGTATGCAATGATGAGCTTGTCCCAGGCTACGTCTGCTCCCGAGAGGGCTTCGCAAAGTTGCCCCTCTAATATGGCAAAGGTTTCACCTGCTTCCCGCTCTGCACGCGTCTCGCCGATGCAGTAGATCACCTTTAGGCTACGCGCCTGCGCATCCTGAACTTTTTTCTGGAGAAGCCCCCCTTTTTCTCCGAAGTACTGGCGCCGCTCCGAGTGCCCCACGATCACATGCGTACAGCCCACTGCCCGGAGCTGCGCCATGGACACCTCGCCCGTATATGCCCCAAACTCGCCCGGATAACCATTCTGTGCCCCCACTTGCAGGGAGGTGCCAGATAGCCTTTCCACCGCCAGAGAGAGATAAACATGCGCAGGACAAACCACTACCGGGAAAGGCCATGCGCCCCTCTCGGCTTCTAAGAGCCGGAGCTGCTGCAAAAGCATCTCAGCCTCTCCGGGATATAAGTGCATCTTCCAGTTTGCTGCGAGAAAAGTCCGCCCGCTCATGGGATGAGAAGCAGTAGTGGCGAAGGTAGCTGCTCCACAGGCAAAAAGAACACTTCTCCCCGCCGGGCTCGAACCTTCTCAATAATCAGGTCTACGCCGTCCTGGGACGGACGCCCCCGCTTACTCCCAAAAAGCTCTTTAGCCGGGAAGGAATAGCCTTCTGCCACAAAGAGAATCGGCCGACCGGCAAAATGCGTATCCTCCAGAAGTTCCCATACTTCCTGAGGGGTTTGGGGTTCGGAGTATTCCAGGAAAGGCTTGTAGGCTTGCAAAAGGAGGGAGCGCTGGTGCTCCGTGTACTGCTGAATGTGTTGGATAAGCTGATCCGGCGGGATAACCTCATAGATGCCAGTGATTTTAGCGAGGCCCTCGGTGAGGGCGGTCTTGTCGGCCACGACTTGAATGAGCCGATCATCGCCGGCGAGAATGACTGGATAGCCTTCCTCGGCTCCGTAGTGGCGAATGACAGCGGCCAGTTCGTCCTCGTACTTGACGAGGGCCATCTGGAAGGCCGCCCGGGCCATTTCCCCAAACATCTGTTGGTAGTGCAGATCCCCCGCTGACGCACCCGATTGGAGCTGCTGACGGGCTTTCTGAACCTGACGGAGGGCCTCCTCTACACTTTCCGGCAGCGCTATCGGAAAAAGCTGTTCTCCAATACACTCAAAAAACCGCGCCACATTCTCCGAAATTACCGCCACAAAATAATACGACACCCGATGAAAGGCGTAGATAGCCCGAGCCAAATCCAGCTTCTTGGAGACTTCTATGCTCTCCTCAAACAAAAACGGCACGAATAGGGCCTCTGCGACAGTGGGCGTAACCGCAACGACCCACGTGCCACGGAGGTGCTTTGTCTCGGAGAGGATATCCAAAACAAGATCCAGATTTGTGCGAAAGTTTTCGGCTTCCTTGATATCAATGCCTTTAGCGAGGGCTTTTTCGGCTTTTTCCTGGATTTTGCCGAGCTTTTTGGGGTCTGGGGGAAAAGCCGTTTCATCTGGAATGGGCAAGTAAGCCGTCAGGGCCACCGGGAAAGGGCCAGCTTCCGCCAAGTGACGCAACCGAGTAAACCTTAGACTCTCCATAGCCCGTGAGAATGTGCTACTTTTATGCGCACCTTTGTCATGGTATGCAAAGTAAAGGGTTTTGGATTTTTTTAGGGGTTGTGGGGGGGCTTACAGCGGTGAGTGGCTGGTTTTTGCCGCATTGGAGTGGGGTGCTGTATGTGCTGATTGTGGTGGGCTATCTCTTTGTGCCGTCGGGCTGGCAAAGTGTGGCGGGCGGCCTCATGAGCGGTCTCGTGTGGCTCGCGGTTAGCCTCGCCAAAGGCCTCCCCAATGAAGGTCTTCTGAGTGGTAAAATCGCAGCGCTTCTGGGCGTTGGCGAACCGATAGTGTATCTTTTGACGGCGCTCATAGGCTTTTTGCTGGGGTGGATAGGTCTTCTGGGAGGGCGGCTGCTGCGTCAGGTACTTCCCCAGAAGGGGCAATCCATGCACCGGCGCCGTGGCCGATAAGAGGCTTTCCCTCCTCATCCTGGGGGGGTTAGTCATAGGCGTGGGAAGTGGCCTTCTCGTGAGGCAGCTGGGTATTCCTGCCGACGGGCTCCTGAGCAGCGCCCGCTTCTTCGGTGAACTCTTTCTGCGGGGGCTTTTCATGCTCATTCTGCCCCTGGTCGTGCCCATGATTATCACGGGGATTCAAAAGCTCACTGAGACCGAAGCCTTAGGCAAGATCGGCACCCATGCCCTGCTGGCTATTCTGGGGCTGACGGCCATAGCGGCTACGATTGGCCTTAGCATCGTCCTGCTGATAGAACCGGGCAAAAACTTCCCGGCAGCAGAGCTGACGCAACTGACGGGTTCAGACAAGCCGCCTGCTACCACCACCCTCTCCTGGCAGGCGATCCTCCTGTCGCTTCTACCGAAAAATCCCCTCCACGAAATGGCCATGATCTTCGCGCCGGGGCCCCAGCAGGGGAGCCTCATCGCTGTGGTGAGTTTCTCGATTCTTTTTGGGATTGCGCTGGCACGTCTACCTGTGGAGGTTTCCCGGCCCACGTATCAGGTACTTGAGTCCCTTTTTGAGGCGAGTCAGTGGCTATTGTGGCGCCTTCTCAAATGGCTGGGACCGCTCGGCGTGGCGAGCTTGACCTTTCCCGCCGCGCTCTCCTTAGGCAAACACATCTTTTCCCTCCTGGGCTGGTATGTAGGGGCTGTCGTACTGGGCCTGAGCATTCAGATGTTTGTCGTGTATTCCCTCTTTCTGTATTTTCTGAGCAGGCGTTCGCCCACTCGGGCGCTTTCACTTTCTACGCCGGCGCTGCTGATGGCTTTCTCCTCATCCAGTAGTAACGCCACCCTGCCTGTAACGTTGCGCGTAGCGACAGAGCGCCTGGGAATAGCCCCTGCTATCGCTCGCTTCATCACCACCTTAGGCGCTACTGTCAATCAAAATGGCACCGCACTGTATGAAGGGGTAACGCTTATTTTTCTCATGCAGGTGTATGGGCACAGCCCGACGGTAGGGGAGGGGGCGCTGGTGGTAGTCATGGCCATGCTGATAGCGATTGGGGCGGCTGGCGTGCCGGGGGGTTCTTTGCCGCTTCTGGCGGGGCTGCTACCTACCTTTGGGGTGCCAGCCTCCGCTATCTGGCTCATTTATGGCATAGACCGGCTCCTGGACATGATGCGCACCACCCTCAATGTGTATGGCGATCTGGTGATTGCGACTTACCTTCACAGGATATATGCAAGTGCTCACAACTCGCGAAGCCCTAATTAGCTGGCGTAAGAAGGCTCAAGGTCACGTGGGTTTTGTCCCTACAATGGGGGCTTTGCACGAGGGGCATCTTTCGCTCGTGCGCCAGAGCCTCACCGAAAATGACTGGACGGTCGTCAGCATTTTCGTCAATCCCCGCCAGTTTGGCCCCAAAGAAGATTACGAGCGCTACCCGCGCATCCCGGAAATGGATACCCGACTTTTGCAAAACCTCGGGGTCTCAGCGGTCTTCATGCCGTTAGAGTCGGAGATGTATTCGCCAGAAGATGAGTTTCATATCAGTGCGACACGGCTGAGCCGGCTCTGGTGCGGCGGGTACCGCGTCGGCCACTTTGATGGGGTGGCGCTCGTGCTGACCAAGCTCTTTCACCTCGTCATGCCTACTCGGGCATATTTCGGTGAAAAAGACTTTCAACAGGTGCGCATCGTGGAAAAAATGGTAGAGGAGCTATTTTTCCCGATACAGGTCGTTCGGCACCCTACTGTGCGAGAGCCGGATGGGCTAGCGATGAGCTCCCGCAATGCCTACCTTTCGCCGCGGGGTCGAGCCCAAGCCGTCGCCCTCTACAAAGCCCTGCAATACCTGCATGCACTCACGGCCCAGCATCAAAACACAGCCTTTCTCATTGAGGAGACCCTTCGCTACCTGAAGGAAAACTACCCCGATGTGGAGGTAGAGTACCTGGCCATCGTAGATGAGCATTCGCTGGAGGCGCTTGAGCACCTTCGGCAATCTGCGCGCCCCAGGGCACTCATAGCGGCGTATGTGGAGGGGGTACGCCTGATTGATAATCTGCCTCTATCACCTGTGCCGTGAGGTGCCGTTCTAACGAACCCAGGACGTCTATTCGCACCTCCACATACGGCCGTGGCACTGGCCAGGGAAGCTTCTCCGGCCACTCTACGAAAACCTTCTCGGCACGCTCTAAGATCTCATACACAGCCTCCCAGCGGGCATAGTCCGTCTCGCTAAACCGATACAGGTCTATGTGATAAATCCCATCGCCGTAGGCGTTGATGTAGGTGAAGGTGGGGCTTTGGACCTGGGTGCCTATCCAGTGGCGGACAAGGGTCGTTTTGCCGGCGCCCATAGGGCCATACAGGAGCCAGCGGGACTGGCCGGCGCCCCAGGCTTTCAGCGCCGTTACCACTTGGTCTATCTCTTCCAGGGTATAAGCCCTTTCCCATCTCATCGCCGGGGCATCAGCCGCACAAAGGGCACGATAATCTCAGATAAGCTCACGCCCCCGTGCTGATAGGAATCCCGGTACAGCCGCACATAGTCGTTGTAGTTTGTCGGATACACCAGAAAAGTATCCTCACAGGCAAAGAGGTAGGTAGCGCTGGCCGTAGCCCGGGGGAGTTTGGCTTCTTCTGGTTTGCGGATGTGGAAAATGCCTTTGGCGTCTTTGTCGTAGTTGAGGTTGCGGCCTTGTTTGTAGCGGAGGTTGGTGGTGGTTTCCCGATCGCCCAGCACCCGCACGGGCCTACGGACTTGGACCATCCCGTGATCTGTCGTGAGAAAGACCCGGGAAGTGTAGGCGGGCAGCTGCTTGAGTACCTCAAAAAAGGTAGCGTTTTGTAGCCAAGCTCGAGTAACAGAGCGCAGAGACACATCGTTAGCGGCCAGCTCTTTGAGGATATTCATCTGAACCCGGGTATGGGCCATGAGGTCTAAGAAGTTGAAGATCATCACGACGACCTCGTGGCTGCGCAGAAGGTTGGGAAGGTTTTGGAGGAGATTGCGGCCCTCTTCGGTTTTGAGGACTTTGGCGTAGGCGACTTTGACGGCGATTTTGTGTCGCAGGAGGAGATCGTTGAAGAACTCTTCCTCAAAGAGGTTTTTACCGCCTTCCTCGTCGTCGTCGGCCCAGTAGCGGGGGAAGCGGTTAGCGATTTCCAAGGGGTAGAGACCAGCGAAGAGGCTATTGCGGGCATACTGGGTGGCGGTGGGCAAGATGGCGTAAAAGAGCTGCTCTTCGGCAACGTTGTAGTAGGGGGACAGGAGGGCTTCCAGGACTTTCCACTGGTCGTAGCGCATGCCATCAATAAGCAGAAGCACGAGCGGGCCGCCTTTTGCGCCAATGTGGGGCAAAAAGTATTTCTTAAGCATGTCGGGGGAGAGGTCGGGTTTAAGGCCCTGGGTGGTATTGACCCAGTGGAGATACTGGCTCGTGAAGTATTTGGCAAAGACGGTCTCTGCCTCGGCCCGCTGCGCCTCATACATCTCCCGTAGCTCTGGCGCATCTGCCCCCTCTATGCGTAAATCCCAGTGTACCAGCTCCTTGTAAAGGCCTATCCACTCTTCATAGTCGATAGCGCTCATGAGCTTACGGGTTATCATAGCGAAAGCCCGATGATACTCCTCAATAAGCTGCTGACTCTTAAGATCTTCGGCTTGCATTAAGCGCAAACACACCGAGTAAAGCTGCTGAATCTTGACAGGCTTGATGAGGAAGTCGGAAACTTCGGCCCCTACGGCATCCTCGGCCAGGCGCTCCGCCTCATCCTGCGTCACCATGACAATAGGCAGGTGCGGATACCGCCGACGCACCTGCCGAGCCCACTCTAACCCCGACATCCCCACCAAGTGCTCATCCACAAAAACCAAGTCCACCGGATGCATATAAATGTATTCCAGGGCTTCCTGCGGATGTGTAAACGTCTCCACCGAAAAGCCCTTCTGCCTGAGATACTGCACATGCGGCTCCAGGTGTTCTATCTCGTCATCCAGCCACAGAAGACGCCCTCTCATGTAGCAAAGATACCAACAAACCGGTTTTATTTTGCCGCCGAAACGGCAATGCCGTTTTTAGCTTATATTTGACAAACTACATGTTGCGGATTGTCGGGCACATTGCTTCTTCGGAGCGGCGAAAGCAGGTCGAAGCCCAGTTAGAAGAATACATTGGCAAGGGCGGGGAATGGATACTCCATGAGTCTATGTCGACGGCCTTGAAGCATTTGGAGGCCCTTTCGCCGGGTGAGCAGAGTATAGAGATAGTTTTAGGGGAATGGCCATCGGCCCAGGCGTATTTGGTGCAGGCGCATCAATTGCTCCCTCGGGCGATGCTGGTGGCTATTGTGCCACCGGAGACGTCTTTTACGCCGCCTTCTTTCCCACTCCTCCCCATAGGCCTCTCTACCGAAGGGCTGGATAAAACGCTCCTGAACTACCTTCTCCAGGAGTCCCGTCGCCGACGCGAGCAGGATGGCCAAAATCGGCTCTTGTTAGAGCTTCACCGCGTCTCGCTCTCCCTGATCGGCGAAATGCGTCTGGATAAGCTCATCTTCAAGGTCCTGCGCATCGCCCTGGAAAATAGCCACGCCGAAGAAGCTGTCCTGCTTTTGCCTAATCCCGAAAATCCCGACGACCTACGTCTTATTGCCCAGGTTAAAGCCGACATGTACGAGGCTCCCCCCCTCCAAAACCTCCCCGCTTCCGGCGTGGAGACCCTCTTCTGGCCGCTTATTCAGCATAGCATACAGGCTCGGGAGAATATCATCCTTCCCGATATACAGGAAGACCCTTTTTGGAGTCGGCATCCAGACCTCCTGCGCTTGCCTTTGCGCATGGTAATTGTGCTGCCTTTGATTTACCAGGGGCGCCTCATCGGCCTTCTCTATCTCAAGCACGCCTCCCAGCCTATCTTTCTCCCGCCCTCTGAAGTGGAGTTCCTCAAGCTATTTACCGCACCTACGGCTATAGCCCTGCAAAATGCCCAGCTCTATACCCACATGGAAGCGCTCGTACAAAAACGCACCGAGGAAGTCTTCCGCCAGAAAGAAGCCCTGGAAAAACAAGCTCAGCTCCTTCAGCAGCAAAACGAAGACATCATGGCCAGCCTTCGTTATGCCCAACGCGTGCAACGCGCCATCTTCCCCCCGTGGAACGAGATCTTCCAGTTTTTCCCCGATAGTTTTCTCTTTTATCAGCCTCGGGAGATAGTAGGGGGTGATTTTTATTGGTTTGCGCACCGCCTCAGCAAGGTGATCGTAGCTGCTGGGGATTGTACGGGGCATGGTATTCCAGGGGCATTCATGACGATTATTGCGAATACGCTCCTCAAGCAAATCGTAGAGTTAGAAGGGGTCTTCAAGCCGTCGGAGATCCTGTATCTCCTCAATCTTCGCATGCGGGCGGCCCTGCATCATGAGGATACCCAGTACCAGCGTTTTCAGGAAGGGATGGAGATGGGGCTGATTCAGGTGGACACCAAGCGGCATCGGCTATTGTATGCGGGGGCGCGGCGGCCGCTCTTCTGGGTACATGCGGGCAAAGGGCAAGAAGTACCGGGCGACCGCCTCACCATCGGCAGCCCCTGGGAAGGTGAAGCCCCCGAATTCACCCTCCACACCCTGGAGGTCGAACCCGGCGACATGATCTACCTTTTCTCCGATGGCTACTCCGACCAACTCTCCCCCGATAATAAACGCTATCAGCATCGCCACCTGCTGGAACTCTTAGAGTCCATTGCTTCTCAGCCGGCTTCTCAGCAGCGGCTCTTTATTGAGGCGGAGCTGGCCCGCTGGATGGGCTCGGCCCGCCAAACCGACGATATCCTGATTATTGGCCTCCGGGTGGGGGCGCTATGATCACATCGCGTACTTTGAGCTGCACAGCCGAATTCTCCCAAGGCCGAAATGGTGTCACAACCACGCCCTGCACGCGCTTCACCACCTCAGGCCAGCCTTCTGTCCATTTGTATGACGAAAAGGCGATCCGCCCTTCAAAAGCCTCATTTGAGATACCATCTGCCGCATAAATGGTGAGCTTTT
>Ga0308394_1000742_pt1 | contig 16697 bp, 14 predicted proteins | sample Hotspr2Sampleme2_FD_202366 | JGI IMG/M metagenome (GOLD analysis project Ga0308394, IMG submission 202366) | Hot spring phototrophic mat microbial communities from Mushroom Spring, Yellowstone National Park, Wyoming, United States - 20050701_me2 ...
CTTCGTCGCCTGCCTGAACGGCATCAGCCATTTCAAAAAGTTGGTAATAATTGATATAACCAAACTTTTCGTAGTTTCCGTAGTAATTGATAAATTCCACCTCATTTCCTCTTCGCAAGAACCTATCCACTACTTTGGGATTGTAGATTTGAGCAAGTTTTACGGCAAAGGCAAGGTATTCGACACCGTTGATTTTCTCGCGAGGCGAAAAAGTACGGCAAGTTGCCAAACCGCCTGCTAAATCGGCACGCTCGATGTTGTCGCGGGTGGCTTCGGTTATCAGATTTACCAAACCTTTTTCAGCTCCTTCCATAAAATTTGGGTGCGAAGTACGTAGCGAGTCAAAAACAGGTTCATAGTCATCATCGGCTATTACTTTTTCAATAGTTTTTTGCGTAAAGCGGGCTTCGGTTGCCATTACCAGATTTTTTGTGTTTTTGAAGGCTTTTTCCAGTGCGGCATTGATAGGTCCCATAATGCTATCGGTTTTGTAGCTTACAAAAAACGCATCTACTCCTACGCATTTGGGTTCGTATTGGTTGATGATATTGAGCAAATCAACCATTCTTTGCCTACCGCCATCGGCACCACCAATATTGACTACGATAATTCTATCATCGGCTTTGGCATCTTCAATTTCGGCAGCACCTTTTTTGTTTTTTGCATTTCTGATTTGAGAAAAGTAAATATCGGTTATATCAAAATCTCCAAACATTTTTTCCAAGGGATTTAGAGCATCAAAATTAAGATTAACACTCTGTATCGCCACAGCAACAATCGCTGTAAATAACAGAATCAAGAGATTGTCTTTGTTGAATAGATAGCGAAAAAATGCCCTCATAAAATCAGTGAAATATTCTAAACTTTAATACTTTTGAGAAACCAAAGGTGAATATAAATTTTTTTTAGAAAAAAGCAAAGAAAAATCGTAGAAAATGAGAAAGCGTTTTTCGGCAAGTCAGTATGCAGAAGCTATTTTGGCAGGCGATAAAATTATGTTGGCAAGGGCTATTAGTTTGATAGAAAGTCTCTTACCACAAGATATAGAACTGAGCCAAAAAGTTTTAGAAAAAATTTTACCTTTTACAGGAAAAAGTTTGCGAATAGGCATTACGGGCGTGCCAGGGGTAGGAAAAAGCACCTTTATTGAACAATTTGGCTTGCTAATGCTCGAAAATACCGAGAAGAAATTAGCCGTTTTAGCCATTGACCCCAGTAGCTCAAAAACCAAAGGAAGTATTTTGGGCGATAAAACCCGTATGGAACGACTTGCCCTCCACCCACGAGCCTACATTCGTCCCTCACCTGCGGGCAATACACTCGGCGGAACGGCTCAAAAAACTCGTGAAACAATGCTACTTTGCGAAGCAGCAGGCTTTGACCTGATTTTTGTAGAAACCGTAGGCGTAGGGCAATCCGAAACGGCTGTGAAAGCTATGACCGATTTTTTCTTGCTTCTGATGCTGGCTGGAGCAGGCGACGAACTACAAGGCATCAAGAAAGGTATAATGGAAATGGCTGATATGCTTGTGATTACCAAAGCCGATGGCGAGAATAAACACAAAGCTCTTGTTGCCAAAAATGAATATGAAAGTGCTTTGCACCTGTTTAGACACTCGGAAGCGTGGCAAGTTCCTGTACTTACCTGTTCGGCATTAGAAAAGACAGGTTTAGCCGAAATTGCTCAATCCGTTGAGCAGTACGTAGATTTCAGCAAAAAACAAGGTATTTTTGAAGCGAAAAGACTTTCGCAACAGATTGGGTGGTTTCGCGAGAGTTTGAAAAATGGTATTTTAGCAAAATTTTATCAAGAAAAAAGTTTCTTGGAACTGGTTGCCACAGCCGAAAAAGCGATTACAGACGGCAAAAAAGAGGCTTTTCAGGCGGCACAAGAAATTTTAAAAAAGATTGATTGCAAGTTTTAGACCTATCAGATTTGTAGAACCTGACAGGTCTGAGTTTATTCTTCGGTTTGGGTTATTTCTTCGTTTTCTTCTTTTTCAGCTTCGGCTTTTTCTTCTTTACTCATTTCTTTGATAGTTGCTCCTGCCGCAATGAGTTCTCTGATTTTCTTTTCTATCTCGTCGGCTAAGTCGGGATTATCTTCAAGCATTTTTACGAGCTTTTCTCTACCGAGAGCCAGTTTGGTCTGGTTGTAATAGAAATTTGCCCCCGATTTTTTGATAACACCCAACTCTACGCCCAAATCTATGATTTCTCCTACTTTTGAAATACCTTTTCCGTACAAAATATCAAATTCAACTTGTTTGAAAGGGGGAGCGACTTTATTTTTCACGATTTTTACACGCGTACGATTACCGATAGTATCGTCTCCATTTTTGATTTGTCCAATTTTGCGAATATCTATACGAACAGAAGCGTAATATTTAAGAGCATTGCCGCCTGTGGTAGTTTCGGGGCTACCAAACATCACTCCAATCTTGTCGCGAAGTTGGTTGATGAAGATACAACAGCAGTTTGTTTTACTGACAACACTGGTGAGTTTTCGCATAGCTTGCGACATCAGGCGGGCGTGTAAGCCCATTTTGCTGTCGCCCATATCGCCATCGATTTCGGCTTTGGGAACAAGAGCGGCCACCGAGTCAATTACAACAATATCTATTGCCCCCGAGCGGATAAGTTGCTCGGCAATTTCTAAGGCTTGTTCGCCGCTATCGGGTTGGGAGATAAGCACTCTTTCAGGGTCCATACCGAGTTTTTCGGCATAGAATCTATCAAAAGCGTGTTCGGCATCAATAAAGGCGGCAATACCTCCATTTTTTTGGCATTGAATAATCGTCTGAATGGCAAGCGTAGTTTTCCCTGACGATTCGGGTCCAAATATCTCAATAATTCTTCCACGTGGCAAACCTCCCACGCCCAAAGCCAAATCTACACCAATTGAGCCAGTAGAAATTACTTCTACATCTACTACTTTATTATCGCTCAATCGCATTACGGTTCCTTTGCCGTAGTCCTTGTCTATTTTTTCCATAGTGGTTTTGAGCATCTCCAATTTGCTTTTGGCATCGGTGGGAATAGCAACTTCTTTTTCTTTCTTTGCCATAATTCAGTAATTTTTAAGGTTTAGATTTTTAGACCAAAAATAAGTATTTGCTTTGTTATTGCAATGTTTTTCAAAATAAAAAGAAAAGATTAGTTCGTAAAATTTTTGTGAAGCGTTTGAAAAAACTAAATTACTTGTATTTACAATTTCCAAAACCTCTCAATAACTTGGATTTTATTTGATTTGATTTTATGGTATAATTTTTGCAAATTGCAGTGTGTTAGTTTTTTACTTGTTATGGAGGAAATACAAATTTATTGGGAAGAGTACAATTTTAACAGACTTTCGCCTATCAATTTAGAAACTTTCAAGGAATTGGTCTTGCTATTTCCTATTTTAGTGGTGGTATCTGCCGATAATAAAATTGATGGTGCTGAGAAAAATTATTATTTGGAGCAATTAGAGAAAAAGACAAACAAAGACGAGCAACTTGATTTGAGTTTGCTTAAATTGGAGGTAGAGTATATTGTCAGAAATATTGACGAACTCTATCCTCTGATGATAGGAGCTTTGAGAATTTTGGTTGAAGAGCAGCAATTAGAAAACAGCCTAATGGACACAATGCTCACCGCTGCCAAAGTAAGCTACGAACCTTGGCAAACAAAAGCATTGTACAGCGGATACATAGGGCGTTTGAACTTATCAAAAAATTTGGTAGAATTGATTGTAGATGATATATTTGACAAAAAAGAGCGGGTTTCGGAAGATGAAATTTTAGTCATAAAAAAACTTCTCCAAGATACCAATGCCCTCAACGAAAGAAACAAGATGATTTTAGAAGTTTTTGGGGGTTGAGATATAAGAAACTTTGCATAAAAACTCAAAAATGTAATCTTATGAAAAAACCATTCCTTCAGATTTTGCTTTTGCCCTTCTTGCTTTTATGCTCTACGCTGAAGGGGCAGTCTTTGTATGAGCTTACTTTTGAAGCCGAAAAAGTCCTCTACAAGGGTTTTTTAGTGTATTTCAATGAAGAAGATGCTTATATGCGTGTGGGCTACACCTACAACGGGCAATATAATGTAGTTGATGTAAAATATAAATCTGTCACAGGACAAGAAGATGGCTACAATTACTTCGTAATGGTGGGGAGCAATCCAAGATTTATTACCAACACTGCCAAAGGACAAAAATACAATCCCGACCATATCCTCTGGGTATGGAACGATAAAGAAAATGTAGGCTTACCTTATATTACCGATGACCCCAACTTCGACGAAACCCACCTGCAAAGATGTAAATCTTACAGGGAAATTAAAGCAACAGAACTCACAGATACCTATTTGAGGCAATTTTTCCGTACTGATGAGCCAGAGTTTAAGGCTCTACAAAAAATGCGTAATGCGGCAACAGGCATCGCTTCTACCAATAACAACAATAATAGCAACACTGCAACGGCTGCTAAATTACATTTAGTTTTATTTATCAATACAGATATTCCTGATATTGGGCAAAGTTGTGCCGTAGACCAAAGAGTAATGGAAACCGAATTTAGAGAAATCAGCAAGGCTGTAGGCTTGCCTTTTCAGAAATATGTACTGAATGGAGATAAATTTACTAAAGCCAATGCCGAAAAAATACTACGAGACTTAGAAGTGGGCAAAAATGATGTAGTGTTATTTTATTATAGTGGGCACGGTTTCCGTTGGTCTAATCAAACAGATAGATACCCTCAATTAGATATGCGTTACTCCGAATATACTCCTTTGAGCGATAAAACTTCTTTGGCTTTATCAGATGTTTACAGAATAATTAGCTCTAAGGGTGGAAGACTTAATATTATCCTAAGCGATTGTTGTAACTCTGACATTGGCAGAAATCAAATGACCAGCACTACTTTTATGGCAAGTAGGGCATTTCAGGGAGCTGAAATAGAAAAACTCAGAACTTTGTTTCTTAAAAGTTCAGGAAGTATGATTATTACAGGCAGCAGCCCCGGAGAATATTCTTGGTGTAATGTAAATGGAGGTTTTTTTACGCTTAGTTTTATTCAGTCGCTTAAAGAAGAAATCGGTTATATGCGTAATGATGCCCCTTCTTGGGAACACATTGCTCAGAATACCGTAAAAAGTACGCAATATAAAGCTAAAAATTGTAATGGTTGTAAGCCCCAAAATCCTATCTATAATGCTCGTATCACTCAAAACTAAAAACTATGCTTTTATTTTTCAACATACTTTTCGCCCTTTTTATGCTATCGGAGCAAGAAAAACACCCTATATTTCACAAGCACCAGAATATTATCAATGGTGCTCACGAAATTTCTGTTTTTAAGATTTATTCGCAGCCCATTGCCCCAGCCGAACAAGATAAAAATAAACAATACGCAGGCGATTTTGAGGTAATTTCAAAAATTGACCTCAAACAAGAACAGCAAAATGAACTCAAAAAATTAGTTTTAGATACCAAAAACTATGTAGAGGATAAAAAGTCTTGTCCGATGCAAGCTGGGTATGCTATCAAATTCCAAAAGAAAAAGCACTATATCATTTTGATTGTTTCGGAAGCTTCTTGCAAAAAAAGTGTAATTATTTCCTCAGAAAAGGACATCAACAGGCACTATCACGACCTTGCCGAAACAAATGATATTCATACATTTTTATCAAAACTCTGAAAATAGAAAACCTTTCCAAAAACATACTTTTGGAAAGGTTTATCTCTAATTAGTCATTGCTGCCAGCAAGTCGGCTTGTGTAATGATATGTACTTTATTTTCTTCGTCTCTCACGAGCAGGGCTTTATTGTCTTTATCAATCAATGAAGAAAGCACGTCTAAAGTATTGTCTAAGCCAACGAATTTAAAAGGTTGTCCCATTACTTCTTTTACGGGGAAATCTTTGATTTCGGGGTTTTCTATGATTTGCTCTAAAATTTTGGAGTCTGTCAAACTTCCTACAATAGCATCTCCTTCTGTCACAGGCACTTGGGAAATACCCTCTCTTGTCATTTTACGAATAGCGTCAGCTACTTTGGTATTTACATCAATGGTAGAGAGTTGGTCTTTGCCGTTTCTGCTTCTAATAATATCTCGGGCAGTAGCGAAATCAGCTTCCAAGAAGCCGTGATTTTTCATCCACTCGTCGTTGTAGATTTTATTGAGGTATCTTGTGCCGTGGTCGGGCAGGATAACAACCATTACATCATCATCTTTGAGGTGTTCTTTGGCGTATTCTAATGCTCCATACACAGCCGCACCACACGACCAGCCTACAAACAAACCTTCTTCGCGAGCCAAACGGCGGGTCATTAGAGCCGCATCTTTGTCAGTAACTTTCAAGAAATAATCAATCAAATCAAAATCAACATTTTTAGGTAAAATATCTTCTCCAATGCCTTCGGTCATATAGGGATAGATTTCGTTTTTATCAAAAATACCTGTTTCTTTGTATTTTTTGAAAACCGAGCCGTAGGTATCGATGCCCAGAGTGAAAATGTTAGGATTTTGTTCTTTTAGATATTTTGAAGCTCCGCAGATTGTGCCACCTGTCCCAACACCTGCAACATAATGCGTAATTTTTCCTTCGGTTTGTTTCCAAATTTCGGGTCCAGTAGTTTCGTAATGGGCGGCAAAATTCGAGAGATTATCGTATTGGTTCGGATAAAAAGAATTGGGAATTTCTTTGTTGAGTCTGCGTGCCACCGAGTAGTACGAACGAGGGTCATCGGGGGCTACATTGGTAGGGCAAACAATTACCTCGGCACCAACGGCTTTGAGAATATTTATTTTTTCTTGCGATTGCTTGTCGGACATCGTGAAAATACACTTGTAACCTCTGGCAATCGCCGTTAGGGCAAGTCCCATACCTGTATTTCCCGAAGTTCCTTCAATGATAGTGCCTCCGGGTTTCAAGATACCTGCTTTTTCGGCATCATCAATCATCTTGACAGCTATTCGGTCTTTTACCGAGTTACCAGGATTGAGATACTCTACTTTGGCAAGTATTGTTCCTTTTATTCCTTTGCTTACTTTTTGCAATTTTACCAAAGGCGTATTGCCTACTGCCTCTATGATAGAATTATAGTATTGCATAAAAAAATTACGTTGTTTTAGCACAAATTTAATGAATTTATGCCAAAAATACAAAAACCCTTTTGCCTATTTGCGTGTATTTTATTTCTTTTTGAAATCCAAAGAAACGGAATTGATACAATAGCGTAAGCCTGTGGGCTTGGGACCATCGTCGAAGACGTGTCCTAAGTGTCCGCCACACTTGGCACACATTACTTCGGTGCGTACCATTCCGTAGGAGTAGTCGGTTTCTAAAACTACTGCATTAGGGATAACATCATAGTAGCTTGGCCAGCCTGTACCAGATTCAAATTTGGTTTCTGACTTGAATAGTTCATTTCCGCAGCCTGCACAAACATAAATGCCCTTGTCTTTATGTTTGTAAAACTTGCCCGTGAAAGCTCTTTCTGTACCTTTAAGCCTTAGCACTCTGTATTGTTCTTCATTAAGGCTTTTTTTCCATTCATCATCGGTTTTTTTGATAGGAAATTCCATTTTTTTCTTTGAATTAGCATTTTGTTTATTTTGCCCGCAGGCAGAAAAATACATTAAAAATGCAATAAGAGCCACAAAAATAGGCTTCATAACACAGGATTTATTTTTATTTTACGATATCAACGAAATTCAAAAGCTAATGGTTTTGGTGCTGTTAGAAAAATGCTAAAAAACTATCAAAATTTATTTCTATTCTATTGTTTTACTTGAAAAAGTAACTAACTTTGCGACGAAGAAAACCCTTCTCAAAAAATTACGTACAAATCAACAAACGACTATACAATTTAGCAATGGGATTTTTTGATTTCTTTTCTGGTGATATTGCCATAGATTTAGGTACTGCTAATACACTTATTATCTACAAAGATAAAATTGTAGTTGATGAACCTTCCATTATTGCTATTGACCGCAAGACAGGCAAGGTGCTTGCTATCGGTAGAATGGCAATGCAGATGCACGAAAAAACACACAGCGAAATCAAAACGATTCGCCCATTGAAAGACGGCGTAATTGCAGATTTTACTGCCGCCGAGCAGATGATTAGGGGAATGATAAAAATGGTAGATTCTCGTAGAAAACTTTTTCAACCTTCTTACCGAATGGTTATCTGCATACCTTCGGGCATTACCGAAGTAGAAAAAAGAGCGGTAAAAGACTCTGCCGAACACGCAGGAGCCAAAGAGGTCTATATGATTTACGAACCCATAGCCGCCGCTATCGGTATCGGTATTGATGTTGAACAGCCTGTTGGTTCAATGATTGTAGATATTGGAGGCGGAACAACCGAAATTGCCGTCATTTCTCTATCGGGAATTGTCTGCGACCAATCTATACGCACTGCAGGAGACGTTTTTACGAGAGATATTTCCGACTATATGCGTAGGCAACATAACTTACTTGTTGGAGAACGTACAGCCGAGAAAATCAAAATGGAAGTAGGCTCTGCCTTAGCCGAGTTAGATAACCCGCCCCCCGACTACGAAGTGAGAGGACGCGACCTGATGACAGGTATCCCGAAAGTAATCAAAGTAAGCTATCAAGAAATTGCTTTCTGTTTAGATAAATCTATCTCTAAAATTGAAGATGCCGTACTCAATGCCTTAGAAATGTCCCCACCTGAACTTTCTTCCGATATTTACAGCAATGGTATCCACTTAACAGGCGGAGGAGCTTTGCTGAAAGGTTTAGATAAAAGACTTGCTCAAAAAACTAAATTGCCTGTTCACGTAGCCGATGACCCACTCAGAGCCGTTGTGAGAGGGACAGGGGTAGCCCTAAAAAACCTACAAGCCTACCGAAAAGTATTGATGACCTAAAAAAACAATAAATTCCACATAGAAACCTCATAGAATTGTTCTATGAGGTTTTTGGTGTAAAAAACTTGAAAGATTATTAGCCAATGCAAGCAATTTTTAATTTTCTGTACCGTTTCAGAGCTACCATTTTATTTGTGTTGTTACAAATAATTTGCTTGCTAATGATTGCTCGTTTCAATAGCTACCAGAAAACTTTTTTAGCCAATACGTCCAATTTCTATGTAGGTAAACTCAATGCTCTCGCAAATGAAATAACAAATTATTTGCATTTACGAGAAGTAAATAAAAGTTTGGCAGAAGAAAATGCTCGGCTCAATGAGTTGCTCTTCAAAGAAAGACAAAAAAATTACAGCAATCTAATCCCTATCAATAACGAGGACATCGTCAGCAAATATCGCTTTGAACCTGCTAAGGTCGTAAATAAAACGACACGCAAACTGCGTAATTTCATTACCATAGAAAAAGGCTCGGAAAATGGTATAGAAAAAGATATGGGGGTAATTTCTCCCAACGGCATCGTAGGGCGTGTGATAGAAGTTTCCTCACATTACTCCATTGTTTCTACCATTCTGCACAACCAAAGCACCTTTTCGGTAAAAGTGAAACTAAGCAAAATGAACGGCGAAGAATATTTGAGCTATATCCAATGGGACACCAAAGACCCCAATTATACCAAAATGAAAGATATACCGCTTTCTATACCTGTTTCGATAGGCGATACCGTGACAACTTCGGGCTACAATGCCTTTTTCCCTGATGCCGTTATGGTGGGCGTAGTAGAACGTATCAATCCACAAAAAACCTCTACCTTTCACGATATAGATGTAAAACTTTCTACCGACTTCAACACGCTCAGCTATGTGTATGTTGTGAAAAACAAATTGCAAAAAGAGCAGTTATCTCTTGAAAAAGATACCAGCAACATCATAAAAAAAATTCCGAAAAGATAAAACTGACCTAATTTTTTTCCTTATGAGTAAAACAAAAGAACAAAATCCTGAAACATTTTTAGAAAAATATCTCAACAATGCCTCACCCACAGGTTTTGAAGCAAGCGGGCAAAAAATATGGCTTGAGTACCTTAAACCTTACATCGACGACTATTACGTTGATGCTTACGGAAGTGTAGTAGGTATCATCAATCCCAAAGCCGACTATAAGGTAGTTATCGAGGCTCATTCTGACGAAATCTCTTGGTTTGTCAATTACATTACTGATAACGGCTACATTTACGTTAGGCGTAATGGTGGCTCCGACCCACTCATTGCCCCCTCGATGCGAGTGAATATTCACGGTGATAAAGGCATTGTAAAAGGAATTTTCGGCTGGCCTGCTATTCACGTTCGCCACGAGAAAGACCGAGACCCTATGCCCGAAATGAAAAATATTTATATTGATGTTGGTTGTAGCTCTAAACAAGAAGTATTGGACAAAGGCATCAATGTAGGTTCGGTAATTACTTTTGCCGATGAAATGTTCGTTCTGAACGAAAAATATTACGTAGGCAGAGCCTTAGACAATCGTATCGGTGGCTATATGATTGCCCAAGTTGCCCGAAAACTCAAAGAAAATAAGAAAAAATTACCTTTTGGCTTGTATATTGCCAATTGTGTGCAAGAAGAAATCGGCTTGCGTGGTGCTGAAATGGTTGCCAATGCCATTAAGCCCAACGTAGCCGTGATAACAGATGTTTGCCACGATACCCAAGCCCCACTTTACAATAAAGTGATTGATGGCGATTTTACGGCAGGCAAAGGACCTGTGCTTACGTTTGGTCCTGCGGTGCAGAACAATCTACTCAAAGTGCTTTTTGAAGTTGCCGAGAAAAATCAAATTCCTTACCAAAGAGCCGCTGTTTCGCGTACTACGGGTACAGATACCGATTCTTTTGCCTATTCTAATGGTGGTGTGCCTTCGGCTCTTATTTCTCTGCCTCTCAAATATATGCACACTACGGTAGAAATGGTGCATAAAGACGATGTAGAAAATATCATCAAACTAATGTACGAGTTTCTCGTGCAACTCAAAAGCGGACAGGATTTTAGATATTTCGTGTAAAGCAAGTTTTGCTCAAAACTTTTGGAAACCTCCCTCCAAAAGTTTTTTTATTATCTGCCAAAAAACAAAAAATCTACTTGCTTGTTTTTTCTGAAAAACTTATCTTAGCCCAAATCTGAAAGCAATGTACATTATCAAAGTAAAAGGCAAAGCCAAAATTCCTGATTACATTCAGTTACGCGACGAAAATTTTGTGTTGGTGGCTTATTTCCGTGCCGACCGCCCCCTGAAAAACTTAGAAAAATTTAATTTAGAGGGAAAAGAAGAAGCATTAAAAAACATTATTGAAACTATACCTTTCGGAAAAATACAAAAATTAGAGCTATGAGTTTTTCTACAGAGCCTGTTGTTTCGGTGAAAGATACTACTATCTATCAGAAGCAAAATATTGTCCTTTCTGATGTTTATTTTGAAATCTCAAAAGGCGAATTTGTATATTTGATAGGTAGAACGGGCAGTGGAAAAAGCTCTTTGCTCAAAACGCTTTATGCAGATTTGCCTTTGTATAGCGGCGATGTAGTAGTGGCGGGTTTTCAACTTTTCAATATTCGTAAAAAAGATATTCCGTATCTACGCCGTAAAATAGGCATTGTTTTTCAGGATTTTCAGCTTCTAATGGACAGAACCGTAGCCGAAAATCTCATTTTTGCAATGAAAGCAACAGGCTGGCGAGATAGTGCCAAAATCAAAAAAAGGCTTTCGGAGGTGCTGCTGAAAGTAGGTTTAGGCTCGGTAGACAACAAAATGCCTCATCAACTCTCAGGCGGCGAGCAACAACGCGTCGTCATTGCCCGTGCCTTGCTCAACGAACCTGTTATCCTTTTTGCCGATGAACCCACAGGAAATTTAGACCCACAAGTTGCCGAAGAAATTATGGATATTTTCATTCAAATCAATCATAGCGGAACGGCTATCTTGATGGCAACGCATAACCACAATTTCTTGAAAAAATATCCTGCTCGCGTATTAAAATGCGAACACGGTAGAGTTTTGGACTCGGCAATCCAAGAATTTGATTATCGCAATGCTTTCTGAAAACTGCCCCAAGCTCAATACATTTCGTTAAAATTTATGAAAAAAATTGCTGTATTTACCTCTGGTGGCGACTCGCCCGGTATGAACGCCTGTATCAGAGCCGTAGTGCGTGGGGCTATTTACAAAAATTTGGAAGTTTTTGGTATCATCAGAGGCTACAACGGAATGATACAAGGCGATATTATCCCTTTGCAATCACATTCGGTCAGCAATATTATTCAGAAAGGTGGAACAATCTTGAAATCGGCTCGTAGCAAAGAGTTTCTGACAGCCGAAGGACGGCAAAAAGCCTACGAAAATCTCCAAAAATTTGGTATCGAAGGCATTGTTGCTATCGGAGGCGATGGTACTTTCAGAGGTGCAGCAGAATTTTACCAAGAATATGGTATCCCAACAGTAGGTTGCCCTGGTACAATCGATAACGACCTCTACGGCACAGATTACACTATCGGTTACGACACAGCCATCAACACTGCCTTAGAAGCCATCGATAAAATCAGAGATACTGCCGACTCTCACGATAGAGTGTTTTTCATAGAAGTAATGGGCAGGGACTCGGGCTACATTGCCATTGCTTGTGGCATAGCAGGCGGTGCCGAAATCGTAATGGTGCCCGAAACCCTGACGAGCGTTTCGGAAGTGGCGGCTATCTTGCAAACAGGCTGGAATAGGTCAAAAACTTCATCTATCATTGTGGTAGCAGAAGGAGACGAAGAAGGCAATGCACAAGAAATTGCTGAAAAAATCAAAAAAATCATTCCTAATAAATTTGATATTCGTGTTACTACCTTAGGACACATACAGCGTGGTGGCTCACCTACGGCTCGCGATAGAATATTAGCAAGCCGTCTCGGACTTGCCGCCGTTGATGGCTTGCTGGCAGGTTACAAAAATGTAATGGCAGGTATCATCAATGACCAAATTGTTTATACGCCTTTTGAAGATACTTTTACCAAGCAAAAACCCCTTAGCCAAGAAATGATTGAAATGGTGAAAATTTTGAGTATTTGATTGAAAAATCTGTTTTTACGAAAAATCTATGTTGCTTCCTGCCCTATACAATATCGTTGAAATTTGCGTACAGAAAGGCATCAGAACGGTGGTCATCTCTCCCGGTTCAAGGTCTGCTCCGCTCACGTTGGCTTTTGCTCGCCACAAAAAAATAGAAACCCTCGTAATCCCTGATGAACGCAGTGCCGCTTTTGTTGCCTTAGGCATTGCCCAAACTCGTAAAGAAACCGTGGCTTTGCTTTGTACATCAGGTTCGGCTTCGCTCAATTATGCTCCTGCCATTGCAGAAGCCTTTTTTCAAGAAGTGCCTTTGCTCGTACTCACCGCCGACCGCCCCCCCGAATGGATTGACCAACAAGATGGGCAAACTATTCGCCAAAGAAATATTTACCAAAACCATTGCAAAGCCTCGTTCGAACTGCCCGTAGATTACAGCCACCCCGATGCAATCTGGCATATCAATCGCATCGTAAATGAAGCTATCAACCTCACCCAACACGGACAAACCCAACCCGTACATATCAACGTGCCTATTCGCGAGCCTTTTTACCCCGAAGAAAATGAAGAAATTGCCTTTGACGAAAATGTACGCATCATTCATCAAATTCGTACTATCGCCAACCCCGCCCAAGTAGATTGGCAAAAATTGATGCAAATTGAAGAAACTTGCGAAAAACAACTTATCGTAGTAGGACAAACGCCTATGAACAGCGTTTTGCTCAATACTTTGCCTCAAATTGAACGAAAAGGTATTTTTCGCATTCCTATCGTTGCCGATTTGATAGCCAATGCTTATCCTTTCGGCAAAACCATTTCGCATCACGACCTTATTCTGATGAAAAATGATGAAACGCTCAAAAAAGCCCTTCAACCTGATTTGCTCATAACCCTTGGCAAATCGGTACTTTCAAAGGCTTTGAAACAATTTTTGCGAAAATATCCGCCCCGTTATCATTGGCACTTCCAAGAACACGGACAAGCCCCCGACACGTTTCGTTCGCTTACGCACATCTTGCCGATTAGTCCTGAAAAAGGCTTGGAGTATTATCTGAGTTACACCCGAAAAAAAGTGCAAAAAGATGATTATTTCAAACTTTGGCTTTCGGAAGAACTAAAAGCTGAAAAATTTTTGGCTCAATTCTTTGAAAATCAAGAGGTTTTTAGTGAGTTTGGAGCAATGCAAGTGGTAATGAAAAATTTACCCGAAAATAGCTTTTTGCACTTAGCAAATAGTATGCCTGTACGATATGCGAATTATTTGAGCCTTTCGCCTGAAAAAAATATTGAAGTTTTTGCCAATCGTGGCACCAGTGGTATTGATGGGAGCAACAGCACGGCTCTCGGCTCGGCATTAGCTACCGATAGACTCGTAACACTCATCACAGGCGATATGGCTTTTCTTTACGATAGAAATGCTTTTTGGCATAATCATTTGCCTGCGAATTTGCGTGTAGTAGTGCTGAACAACTTTGGAGGTGGGATTTTCCGTTTATTGCCCGAGAGTGGCAAACTGCCCGAATTAGACACTTTTTTTGAAACAAAACAAAATTCTACCACAAAGCAAGTTGCCGAAGAATTTGGCTTAGAATACCTTTTGGCTCACAATTACGAGCAACTTTCAGATGCTCTGAAAACTTTTTTTGAACCTTCGGCAAAAATTAAAATTTTAGAAACTCAAACGCAAAAATCAGATAATCAATCCTTTTTTGATTTTTTCAAAAAGGAATGGCTTAAATTTTGAAAAAAATAAAAAAATTTCAGTTACCTTTTTTACTGTTATGGTATTTACTTGGGGTAGGCGATAACTATGAAAATTCAATTCGCCTCACTTCCAAAAACTCCATAAACAAACTAAAACCTAATTTATCTTAAAATAATTTAGCACAAAATTAACCTATGCGAAAAGAGCTTGAAAAGCAGGCTCTTGTACAACGTGAAAATTTTTTAACTTTTAACCCCTAACTTATTTTTATTTATGAGAAAAGTGTTTATCTTCCTATGGGTAGCAATTTTGCTATTACCAAGTTTAGTTTTTTCACAAATCTATGTATCCACCACGGGTAACGACAATAATAATGGTTCGCAGAATGCTCCAAAACAAACCATTAATGCTGGTATCGCTGCCGCCATGCCGGGGCAAACCGTTTTTATTATTGGCCCCGGAATTTATGCAGGCTGTACGCTTAACAAATCCGTGAATTTACAAGGGGTAGGAACAGGAGTTATCATACAAGGTAGTGGCTCAGGGAACGGCATAGACGTAACCACCAACATTTCGGGAGTTACGATTAGCAATTTGAGCATCACAAACTTCCAAATGGGAATTAACTTTGCTAACACTGCATCTACGGTTACTAACCTTACTCTGAATAACGTATCTTCAAGCGGAAATACTACTCACGGATTTTATAGCGTTGCAACAAATTTTAGTGGACTTACTATTGAAGATTGCGAGTTCAATGGTAATTCTGGCAGAGGTATATGGATAACAGGCGGAACAACAAGCCACAGCAACATCAGCATTACAGACTCACAATTTAACAGCAATGGCTTAGTAGGTTTTGATTTGGGTTTGCATCACTCTTTGAATAATCTAACCATTACAGGTTGCCAATTTTTAGGCAATGGCGACTCAGGCATCGCTTTTTACGAAGGGCATAGCTCACCTGCAAACAGCGAAATTGTTATCACAAACAATGTGGTAAAAATGGTAGGAAACTCTCGTTTTGGTATTGAGGTGAAAAATGCAACAGGTACAAGTTTAGAAACAGGTGCAGGGCGAGTGCTTATTTCAGACAATCACATTTATCAGACTTCTACGGGCAATGATTCACGAGACTTTGCGGGGATTGCAGTTATTTGTCGTAGAGAAGGCGTTGCGGCGTATCCTGAACCAAGTGGTGTGGTTATCAAAAATAATCTCATAGAAAATATACAGCCCGGCAATGGTACTTGCGGTTCTTGCGGTGGAAACGTGGGCGATGGCTTCGGTATTGTAGCAGGAGGCAATGACCATAGAATTTTGTACAATACCGTTTCAGGTTGCAAAATCGGTATTCAATTGCAAGGAGGCAATGTAAATGCAGGCACAGCGAACAGTAGCCCCTCTACAACAGGGCATGCCAACACTTTGTATTTTGATAGGGATAATTCCACTACTGCCAACGGCAATATTGTTCGCTACAACAACATCATAGGTTGTATAAAAGCCATCAGGCATTTACAAAATTCTAATTTTCCGCCAAACGATGTCAATGACTATACAGGCAACTGGCTTGGTAGTGCTACTTTTGCACTCGCTGATATTGAAAGCCGTTTAGTAAGCAATGCAGGTACAGCACCTAATTTTGTAGATTTTGCTTCTACTGCCAACAGCAACGCTGCATTCAATCCTTGGGCGGCAGTAAATTTGGACGATGATGGAACGCAAAGAGGCGTACAAATTAGTAACTCAAAAACTTATCGTGCTACTGCCACCGAACCAACTACCAGCATTGGCGTTATCCCACAAGGTATCTTGATTGCAAACACAGCCTTTAAAGATGTATTAGACATTCGTACAGGGGCTTATCCCATCAATGCGAATGTTTCGGTCAATAAGGCTATTCATTTGCTTGGTAACGGGGGCAGTGGAACGCGTCCTACACTTACGATGGTTGCTCCTTGCGAAAGTATCCTTGTTGCTGCCGCTCCTAATATTACCATA
>Ga0308394_1000744_pt1 | contig 16679 bp, 13 predicted proteins | sample Hotspr2Sampleme2_FD_202366 | JGI IMG/M metagenome (GOLD analysis project Ga0308394, IMG submission 202366) | Hot spring phototrophic mat microbial communities from Mushroom Spring, Yellowstone National Park, Wyoming, United States - 20050701_me2 ...
TATGATTTATGAGCATTTCAAAAAAACACTCATATTCATTGGACGAACTACAACGCCCTCTATCTCATTTGCCAGTAGGCAGTTTGAGATTGCCTTTGTCTTTGTTATTCGCCATAGGTATGTTGCCTAAGAAGGGACAAGGCATGCCTTGTCTGTACAGACAAGGCATGCCTTGTCTCTACTATGTTAGCACCTTTGGCTACCGATATGTAGCGTTCAACTCTTACTGGTTTTACGCAAGCCGAGTTTTTGACTTGCAACCTCTTACCAATGTATCAAAGATACTATAATGCAAAGATAAACATTTTGATAATACAAAAAACAAAAAAATACATTATTTTTGACACACTACAAATACTACACCATACTATGTTTTTAGTGATGTTTTAATTATCTCACTACTCTGTACTCTATACTCACTACTCTGTACTACTATGTTACGCTTTTTTGCAAATCTCAGTTTAAGTGCAAAGTTTTTGATTTTCTCAACTTTGGTGATGATACTTATTTTTGGGGGGCTTTCTGTTTGGATATATTCTACCGACAAAGAGGTTGCCATCGAGCAAGCCGATAACCGAATGTATAGCCAACTCGAAGACCTCAATACCCTACTGGAATTGGAATACAGAGCCAAACAACAGGAAATAGAAAAGGCTATCAGAGTGGTTTCCAATCGTATCAAAAACTTGGGAAATTTAGAAGAAAAAGAAGAGAGAGTACAAATGATAGCCGTCAATCAGGCTACGCGAAGTCAGAGAGTTGTAGAGTTAAAAAAATGGCAAGCCTCGCAAACTATCCTTCACGAAAACGCAAAATTAGTTGATACGCTCAAATTACTCACAGGTGGGGAAGTAGCTATTTTTCAAAAAATTTCTGATGGCTACCTGCGTATCGCTACGACTGAAATCAATCCGAAAAACAATAAACGTTGGGAAGGTTTGTATCTCCCTATCGGCACAGATATAGCTCAATCCATAGAAAGAGGACAATCTTTTACGGGCAGAGTAGAATTTGGAGGCGAATACTATATCGCCGCCTTCGAGCCTATCGAGATAGAAGGCGAAGTGAAAGGTATGTTGTATGTTGGAGTGAAAGAAAAAGATATTACTTTTTTGAGAAAAAAATTCAAAGAGAAAAAATATTATGTTACGGGTTATCCTTTCGCAATGGATATTGAAGGAAATTATGTCATTCACCCTATTTTTGAAGGTAAAACAGCCGATAAAAGATTTTTGGATTATGCTCGAAAAATCAAGAGAGGGAAATATCGCTATCGCTACCCCAATACAGAAGAAGGAGTTTGGAAATGGAATTATTTTACCTACTACGAACCTTACGAACTTATCGTGGGAGCTACTATCGACGAAGCCCAACTTTTAGAAAATTCGCTTAACAAAGCTCGTAATACGCTCTTTGTAGGTTTTGTGATAGCTCTTTTCATTTATCTTATCGGTATTGGTGTAATTGTTAGTTACGTAACGCGAGCTATCAACAAAATTGTAGAAAAACTACGCATTATGACAGAGGGAAGAAGAAGTGAGAAAATAGAAGTAAAAGCCAACGACGAAATAGGCGTAATGGCTGAGTCGCTCAATAAATTGATTGATGGCTTTGAAAGTTACAAAAATTTCGCCCAAAATATCGGACACGGAAACCTCAATGCCGATTTTCAGCCCCTCAGCAACGAAGATGAATTAGGAAACTCTTTGCTCGAAATGCGAGATAGCCTCAAAAGAGTTGCCGAAAAAGAACAAAGAGAAAAATGGCTCACCGAAGGTTACACCCAATTTGCTGAAATCTTGCGAAGAAACAACGATAACCTTCAATTACTTGCCTCAGAAATTATTACCAGTTTAGTAAAAAAATTAGGAGCAAACCAAGGGGGAATTTTCTTGCTACAAGACCTCAACAACCTGCAAGGAAACCAAGAACAATATTTAGAAATGGTAGCCTGCTACGCCTACGACAGACAAAAGATTATGAAAAAAACCATAAAAGTAGGCGAAGGACTGCTCGGGCAATCTTTTCAAGAAGCCGATACGCTGAACATTCGCGAAGTACCCGAAGATTATATGCACATCACCTCTGGTTTAGGCGGTGCTAATCCTTCAAACATCCTTTTAGTGCCTCTCAAAACCAACGACATTACACTCGGCGTAATAGAACTTGCCTCTTTTGATATTTTTGATGATACCAGCGTAGAATTTGTAGAGAAAGTTTCTGAAAGTATTGCCGTTACGTTTTTTACCGTAACCAACAACCTACAAACCAAAGCACTGCTGAAAGAATCGAGAGAGCTTACGCAACAAATGCGTGAAAAAGAAGAAGAAATGAGGCAAAACGTAGAGGAACTCGAAGCCACCCAAGAAGAAATGAGTCGCAACGAGAAAGAGTTGAAAAGAGTTTTGCTTGAAGCAAAAAATCAAAAAGAACTGATGGACTCCCTCATCAACAATACAGAAGATTTGATTATAGCCCTTGACAAAGACTACAAAATCACGATTTTCAATCATGTTGCCAAAAACTGGTACATGGAACGCACCTACAACAAAATTACAATCGGTATCAATCTGCTCACTATCCTTCCCGTAGAGCAAAGAGAAAGTTTCAAAGAAAATTACAGCAGGGCTTTACTCGGAGAGCGTTTTGTGGTAGAAGAAAAAATCGGTGAGGAAATTTACGAATACCGCTACAATCCCATTCAAGATGAACAAGGCAAAGCCGCAGGGGTTTCTATTTTCGGTAGAAATATTACAGAAAAGAAACTCGCAGAACAAAAAGACAAGCTCACCATTATGGAGCTACAAGACAGCGAAGACCAACTACGACAGCAACTCAAAAAAATTCAAGACGAACAAGACGAGATTAGAAGAAAAATCTTTACCTTAGAACAATACGATAAAGCCCTCAGCGAAAGTGCTTTGGCAAGAGCCGAAATAAGTCTCGATGGCTACATTACCAACGTGAATGCTACGATGTGCAATATTTTCCAATACGAAAGCCAAGAACTTATCGGTAATCTACACAAAATCCTTTTGACCGAAGAAGATGCCAACAGCCCAGAATACCTGAATTTTTGGCGAAATCTACGCGTAGGTATTGCACAAGCAGGAGAACAAAAACGAATAGATAAGTACGGACAAACCGTTTGGCTATGGGCAAGCTACAATCCTATCAGAAACAAAGATGGAAAAGTTACCAGTATCGTAGAACTTGCCACCGATGTAACAGCTTACAAACTCAAAGAACAAAGCTTACAAATCCGTTTGGAAAAACTACAAGCCGAAATAAATAAAATGAAAGAACAATAGAAAACCCAAAGAAAATTTCTTACTTTTGAAAACTATTTTGCTCAAAATTTGCAAAAGTTATTTTTATATCCATATATTTGTTAGCAAACATTTTCCAACCTAAACCTTTACTTATATGAAGAAAAGTTTAAATTTTGCTATTTTAGTTACGGTATTCAGTTTTTTATTTTTTGCTGCCAAGGCACAAAATGAAGGAGCTATACGTATGCCAGAGGCAGGTACAGACAACAACTTGTATGTAGAGCAAGCTAAAATTGCTGAGGAAGTTGTGCCTACAACTTACCAAGTTTCTACAAAAGAAGTAGCCGATAAGAAACAGATGGAGAAGAAGGAAATCATCAGAAAAGTAAATGATTTGAAGACTACTACCAAAGTGGTGAAGGCGGATAGAATTAAGAAAAACTTGAAAGCTGAAAAAAGTGGTTTAAGTCAAAATGTAAAAATAGCTATTATTTTAATTGCAGTAGGGGTAATTCTTTCGGTAGTACCTAATTTTACTTTTTGGTTTTTAGGGCTTATTCTTGTCGTGGTAGGTTTGGTACTGCTACTTTTAGAAATACTCTAAGCAAAATACATTCAAAACAGTTGGCGTATGTTCATTGAGCGAAGCCGAAATGAACACACCCCAATTTTTATTCAAATCTCAGAGCCTCAATGGGGTCTAAACGTGAGGCTTTGAAAGAAGGATAAAAACCAGATATTACGCCCACTACAAAACAAACAATTACCCCCACAAGCATCCAAAGCCAAGGAATAAAGAACTTTTCTGAACCCAACAAAGCCGCAACACCATTGCCCGCCAAAATTCCCAAGATAATACCTGCTATGCCTCCCAACTGACAAATTACGATAGCTTCTATCAGAAATTGTTCTTGGATACGTTGAGGTGTTGCTCCCAGAGCCTTGCGTATGCCAATTTCGCGAGTGCGTTCCGTAACCGAAACCAACATAATGTTCATCAAGCCGACAGAAGCTCCCATCAGCGTAATGAAACCTACTAAAAAACCTCCTATTTTCAGGTAGCCCGAAACCTCGTCTAAGCGTTCGGCAAGGGTTTCACTTTTTTTGATTTCAAACGAGTCCTCCTGATTAGGCAAATCGTGGCGAATTTTACGCATCAGCCCGCGAGCCTCGCTCATGGCTTGGTCAAACTCGGCAGGATTATTTACTTTTACCTTGATGTCAAAACTTACCTCTTTATTCGTAAGAATAGCACGAGCATTTTCTAAGGGAACAATCAGCGAACGGTCGCCCGCCGCACCGCCCATATTACCTCCTTCTTTTTCCAAAACGCCTATCACTTGGTATCTTTTTCCGAGAAAACTCACAAACTTATTGATAGGATTTTCTTTGGGAAAAAGTTTTTCGGCTATTTCGTTGCCAATAATTACGACAGGCACGCCTTTTTCTACTTCATTGCTTGTAAAATTGCGTCCTTGTTTGAGTTGTAGCCCTTGTTGTCCTAAGTAGTTTTCATCTGCTCCCAGAACTTGCGAATTAGGATTAGTTGTAATAGAGCCGTGCTTTGCCTCTGCATTGAAGGCAACCGAAACCGAAATGCCAACAATTCCTGAAAAAGTCATCTTTTCTTTCAGTTCCTTAGCTTCGTAGTATCTGATAGGTGGTTGGAGAGCCTCTCGTCTGCCTCCGATTCGGTTACGAGAAGAAAATTTTTGTCCTATGTCAAAGGAATTAGCCCCCAGCTCCGAAAAACTATCATTTACCGAAGATTGTATGCCATCAACAGCGGTGAGTATCCCCACCAAAGCCATAATTCCTACGGCAATGATGAGAGCCGTAAGCACGGTACGCAACATATTCTCTCGGATTGCCCCCAAAGCCACTTTGATATTTTCGAGCAAATTCATAAGGAAAAAAGAGTTTTACAGAAAACTCCCAAAATCTAAAAATAGTGTTTCAAGACGGAAATTTTTTACATAAAACCCAGTTCCAATTTAGCCGCCTCGCTCATCATATCGGTTGTGTAGGGAGGGTCAAAGGTGAGTTCTAACTCTACATCATTTACACCTTCTATGGCTTTTATTTTGTCTTTCACTTCTTGCGGAATTTGCTCTGCCGAGGGGCAATTGGGCGAAGTGAGTGTCATTTGCACATACACATTGTTGATAGGAAAAATTTTCAAATCGTAAATCAAGCCCAACTCCCAAATATCCACAGGAATTTCAGGGTCGTAGATAGTTTTTAGAACAGCTATTACTTTCTCTTTTAAATCTGGAATTTCTGTGAGAGTATTCATTTTGATTGAGGGTTTTATGAGTAAAACTTATCATCTTATTGAGATAATGCTAATCCATACGCCTTCATCTGTTTAATCATTGAAGCGAGTCCGTTGGCTCTTGTCATTGAAAGATGTTGCTGCAAACCGATTTTTTCAAGGAAAAATAGATTGCTGTGAGCAATTTCTTCGGCTTTTTGTCCCGAAAAAACTTTAATTAAAAGAGCTACCAAACCTTTTACGATGAGTGCATCGCTATCGCCAAGGAAAAACACCTTGTCGCCTTGGTTGTAGGCATACAGCCAAACTTTTGACTGACAGCCTTTTACGATATTTTCTTCGGTTTTGTACTGCTCGGGCATTGGGGGGAGTTTCTTGCCAAGTTCAATGATATAAGCGTATTTATCGTCCCATTCATCAAAAAGTTCAAAATCGCTTACAATTTCATTTTGGATTTCGTCTATGGTCATTTCTAGGATTTTACGGAAATAATTTGCTTAAAAAACAACATAGTCTTTGAAAAAGTTTTGAGTAACATCATTTTAGTGATTGACAAAAATCAGGCGTATTTTTTTGGGAGTTATCAGTTTTATTTCTCAACTTGAAGCATCAACCAAACTACATTTCTTATGGGAGTTTATGTTTCTGCTGAGCAGGCACTTTCTGTTGTCAAATCGGGACAACGTGTATTTTTTCACGGAGTAGCCGCCAATCCGCGTTATATGGTGGAGAAATTTGCCGAGTATGTCGTAAAAAATAATCTTCGCGACATTGAGGTAATAGCTTTTTCACCTTTTGGCAAATTTGAAATTGCTGATGCTAAATATTCGGAGCATCTGAAAATCAATGCTCTGTTTGTATCTGATGCGATTCGCCCTGCCGTAGATGAGGGCAGAGCCTCGTATATTCCCGTATTTTTGAGCGAAGTCCCCGAGCTTTTCCTCAATGATGTATTGCCTACTGATGTAGCCATTTTCAATGTTTCACCTCCCGATAGCCACGGTTTCTGTACTTTGGGTGTTTCGGTAGATTGTGCGATTTCGGTGCTGAAAAAAGCCAAAGTCTGTATTGCTCAAATCAACCCCCAAATGCCGCGCACACACGGCGATAGTTTTGTACATATCAGTAAATTTCAATATGTAGTAGATTACGAAGAGCCTCTTCCCGAAATTCCTCCTCTGGAAATTAGCGAAGTGGAAATGCGTATTGGCAAATTTTGTGCAGGTTTGGTAGAAGATGGTGCTACGCTTCAAATGGGGATTGGGGGTATTCCGAATGCAGTTTTGGCAAACCTTACCAATCACAAAGATTTGGGCATTCATACCGAAATGTTTTCTGATGGTGTTGTGCCTTTGGTAGAGAAAGGTGTAATTACAGGCAAATACAAAGCTCGCCACCCAGGTAAAATCGTTGCTTGCTTTGTAATGGGAACAAAAAAAGTCTATGATTTCATACACGACAACCCCCTTGTGGCAATGCTCGATGCCAATTACACCAACGAAGATTCTGTTATTCGTACCAACCCCAAAGTAGTGGCTATCAATAGTGCCATAGAGGTAGATTTACTTGGGCAAGTATGTGCCGACACAATTGGGCTGAGACAATATTCGGGTATCGGAGGGCAAATGGACTTTATTCGCGGAGCGGCTCTCTCGCCAGGCGGAAAACCTATTATAGCTTTGCCTTCTACCACCAACAAAGGGCAATCGCGTATTACGGCAATCCTCAAACCAGGGGCTTCCGTAACAACCACAAGGGCTCACGTGCATTACATCGTAACCGAATACGGTGTAGCTTATTTGTTCGGTAAAAACATCAAACAGCGAGCCAAAGCCTTGATAGAAATCGCTCACCCCGACCACCGCGAAGAACTTGAAAAACAAGCTTTTGAACGCATAAAAAAATATTGGTAGATGACTTCAAACACCTGCAAAGCCACTACTTGTCTTGCAGGTGTTTTTTCATTCGCTGTAAAATACTCGTTTTACTCTTTGGCTCACATTGGTAAGAATTTCGTAGGGAATAGTACCGATAGCCTCGGCTAATTGTTGAATGGTAAGTTGCTCGTCGAAAATAATTACTTCGTCGCCTACTTCGGCTTCGGGAACTTCTGAAAGGTCAATCATAGCCATATCCATACAGATATTGCCCACAATAGGAACTATCTTGTCTCTCACTTTCACTTTGCCTACTCGGTTGCTAAAAGCCCTGCTCAATCCATCGGCATAGCCAATGGCAATAATACCCAATCGCATTTGGTCGTAGGCTTTGCCTTTGCGACCATAGCCAATCGTATCGCCATTTTTTAGGATTTTAATTTGCGAAATAATGGTTTTCAAACGGCTAATAGGTTGGAGTTGGTCCTGATGTTTGCCACTTGCCTCTACGCCATACAAACCTATGCCCAAACGCACCATATCCATCTGATATTCTGGAAAACGCATGATGCCCGAAGAATTGAGAATATGTTTGAGAAACGAATAGCCCAATTTTTTTTCAAATGCTTTGCAGATTTTTTCAAAATTTCTGATTTGCTCTAAGGAGAAAGCATCGTGTTGCTCTTCGTCGGCAGCAGCTAAGTGGCTCATTACGGAAGCAACTTTCAGCAAAGAGCTTTCTGAGAGTATTTCGGTGAGCAAGGCAATTTGTTTTTCTTCAAAACCTAAACGCCTCATACCTGTATCAAATTCTATGTGAATTTTGAGAAATTTCAAGTTTTCGGTTCGGCAGAAGCTGATTAGTTTCTGCAAAATCTCGAAACTATACACGGCTGGCTCTAACTGATATTCAGCTAAAAGCGAAAAACTCTCTTCGGCAGGGTTCATTACCATTATGGGCAAGTAAATGCCATTTTTACGAAGTTCTACGCCTTCATCAGCGTAAGCAACTGCTAAATAAGCAACACGATGAAACTGCAATAAATTGGCAACTTCTATGCTCCCGCTTCCGTAAGCAAAGGCTTTTACCATTGCCATAATTTTAGTAGCAGGTTTGAGGCGGTTGCGGTAAAAATTAAGGTTATGTACCAAAGCATCTAAATTGATTTCCAAAACGGTGCGATGAGCTTTGTATTCTAATTTTTGTACAATTTTCTCAAAGGCAAATTTTCTTGCCCCTTTGATGAGAATAATGCAGTTTTTGAGTTGCTCGAAGTAGCCTCGGCTCAAGAAATCGTCGGTATCTTTGTAGAAGGCTTTGAGTGGAATATCCTGGAAAAGCTCTTTGTGCTGACAAATTTTTTCACCAATACCTATGAAAAAGCCAATATTTTTGGTAATAAGTAGTTGTGCTACTTGGGCATAGAGTTTTTTAGCGGGTAAATCGCTTTCCAGAATATCGGATAAGATGACAACTTTGGCGTCTTTCTGTTTCTGATTTGTCAGAAAATCTAAGGCAATTTGCAAGCCTGCAAGGTCGTTGTTGTAGCTGTCGTCAATCAGATAGGTTTGGTGTAAGCCTTGCTTTAATTCCAAACGCATCGAGACAGGTTTGAGCAAGGCAATACGTTGGGTAGTTTCGGCAAGCGAAATTTTGAAATGGCAATGTGTAATGATGCTACAAATAGCCAAATTTTGCAAATATGCCTCGTCTTTGAATTGTACCAAATCAGGATTGATTTTGGCAATGATTTTTTCGTCAGTTTTATTAAAACTAAGTGGCTTATTTTGTTGTGAGTTGGCGTAATTCCAAAAAATGATTTTCGTAGCAGGATTTTTCTGCCTGAACTTTTCTATAGTTTTCGGATATTGTAAGAATATAGGTTCGTACAGATACAAAACGGGGCAATCTTGGAATAAAAGCAGTTTTTCTTCTAATTTTTCCTCTCTGTTCTTGAAGCCCTCGTCGTGTGCTGTACCTAAGTTGGTAAAAATACCAATAGTTGGTTGAATAATATTTTGAAGATTTTGCATTTCTTTGGGTTGTGAAATACCTGCCTCAAAGATACCTAAGTTGTGGTCTGAACGCATTTGCCAAACTGAAAGTGGCACACCAATTTGCGAGTTGTAACTTTTCGGACTTTTTACGATATTGAAATCTTCGGAGAGAAGTTGCGTGAGCCATTCCTTCACAATAGTTTTGCCGTTGCTTCCTGTAATGGCTATTACGGGATACGCAAATTGTCTTCGGTGATGAGCCACAATCTTTTGAAGTGCTTTTGTGCTATTTTTTACCTCCACAAAATTTACGCCTTCTTTCAAATAGGGGTTCAGGTATTTAGCATTTTCTACGATAAAGTTTCTAACACCTTTTTCATAAAGTTCTGCGATGAACCTGTGTCCATCGTGGTTTTTTCCTTTGATGGCTACAAAAAGTGTATTTTCTGGTAAAAACAATTTCCTACTATCAACCAAGAGATGCTCTATTTGTTGCATCTGGGGGCAGGTTTCGTGGGTTTTGGCTTGTAGAATGGCAGATATTTCGGAGAAAAACATCATAAAAGAAGATATTGGTCTAAATTGTAAAAAGTATGATAAGAAATCTCTTTGCAATTTGTATCATCTGTGAATTTATGCTCTAAAATAGCACACGGATAACACAGATAAAGTTGATTTGATTTAGCACAAATTTTTTATTTGAGATAAGATAAAAATCATACATTTCCACACAACCAAAAATACAAATATTTTTTAACTTTTTCAGCGTTATTTATATTGATTTGCTAAACAAGTTCTGTGAGTTTTCTTGTGCTTGTATTCGAGCATCTATTTTGGCGGCGATGTTTCTTAGAAACATTTTGCCTCTTTCGGTAACTTTCAGATGTGGGTATGTGTATTCTACTAAACCCTCTTGCACGAAATCTGCGAATGTTTCTTCGGGTATGTAGTATTTGAGCGTGGTGGCATATCGGCACATAATATCCAGAATATTTTTCTGAATAACTTTATCTTCCTCGCTTAGCAGGTGTCCCTTGAAAATAGCAAAACTACCTTCGGCGATTTTTTGTTGGTAACTTTCTACTTCTTTGATATTTTGCATAAAAGCCTCACCTATATCGCTGATAGCCGAAGCCCCCAAGCCTATCAATAAAGGGCTTTTTTGGGTAGTGTAACCCATAAAATTTCGGTGCAGTGTGCCTGCTTGTGCCGCCTGATAAAGCGAGTCGTGGGGGAGGGCGAAGTGGTCTAAGCCAATATCCTGATAACCAGCTTCTTTGAGCAAATCTCTGCCTAATTCGTACAAATAGCGTTTTTCTTTGGCTTGGGGTAGGTCTGCTTCAGTGTAACGCCTTTGAGCGGGGCTTTTCCAAGGAACGTGAGCGTAGCTATAAAAAGCTATCCGCTCGGGGGCTAATTTTTTTACCAACTCGATAGTTTTCTGCACGCTTTGGGCTGTTTGCAGGGGCAAACCATAAATAATATCGGCATTGATAGAATGATAGCCTATTTTGCGTGCAGCATCAAAGATGCTTTTAGTTTGCTCAAAACTTTGCAAACGATTGATAACAAACTGCACTTTTTCATCAAAATCTTGTATGCCTACACTCAAACGCCTGAAACCTAAATCGTAGAGCGTGGCTAATTGTTCAAAGGTTGTGTAATTGGGGTGTGCTTCTATGCTCAGTTCGGCTTGGGGAGCCAAAGAAGCATTTTGAAGCAGGTTTTTCATCAAAAAAGATAAATTTTTGGCTGAAAAAAAGGTAGGCGTGCCACCGCCTAAATGAATTTCTTGCAGAATGGGTTTTTCCTGAAAAATATCCAGATACATTTGCCATTCTTGTAGCAAGGTATGGATATAGGGCAGTTCTACTTGGTGGTTTTTGGTGATGCGTTTGTTACAACCACAATAAGTGCAGAGTTGCTCACAAAAAGGCAGATGGATATACAAACTTATGGGCTTGTCTTTCTGCTGTGCTAAGGATTTGCTCCAAAAATCTTGGGACACGTTGTCCTCCCAACAAGGCACAGTAGGATAGCTGGTATAACGAGGGACAGCTACATCATATTTGGATATGAGTTCTGAAAGGCTTTTAGGCATAATTTTTTCTTGCAAAGAAACACCCCAAAAATCAAGAAAAGAATGACTAAAATCAGAGGAAAGAGGAAATATTTGGCAGTTTTTTACTTCTTGCACTTGATAGCCTACCAAGATGCAACTAAGTTTTGAGCTTGATAATACGAGTGGTAATAACTATATCCAAACACATCAGCAAGAAAGCGATTGTGAGCGGGTACAAATATTTGTTGGCTTCCAAACTGATTTCTCTTTTGTCTTCCAACCTACCCTGAATTTCCTCCAAATTTGCTTTCACTTTGTCCATATCATTTCGGCTTAGGTCTTGAAACTGACTGATTTCAAAGTATTTTCCTCCGCTGATTTGGGCAAGTTGCATCAGAGCATTTCTGTTTAGCTTAGAAATCACTTTTTCTCCATTTTTTGTTTTTTTGTAGCCTGTAGCGGTCAGGATAGGGCTACCTTGTGGCGAACCTACTCCTACTACCAATAAATTGATACCTTTACGCTGGATTAGCTTGGCTTCTTCGGTATAATCCTCGCCAAAGTCTTCGCCATCAGTGAAGAGAACTATAATTTTAGCTCTTTTATGAATTTTATCTTCGGTTTCTCGAAGTACGCTTTCTATACTTATTTTTAACGCATTTTTTATTTGGGTACTTTGCCCTTGCATTTGTTTGGTAGATAGAGTGGGAATAAAGATATTCTGTAACAAACTATAATCTTTGGTAAGCGGGCAGAGTCTATAAGCCTGCGAGGCAAAGACTACTATGCCAATTCGGGCTTGTAGGCGGTTGGAAAGTAGGTTTTGTAGTTCGTATTTTACTTTTTCTAAGCGTGTGGGTAGTACATCTTGGGCTTCCATCGAGCCTGAAACATCTATTGCAAAAATAATATCCCTGCTTTGTACTTTGATTGGCTGTTTTTCGCTTCCCAAAATAGGTCCCAGCATTGCCAAAAGCAATAAACCCAAATAAAGAAGCCGATAAGTGAATTTTACCCAAAAATACCCTCTTAGCGGCAAGTATAAGCGATGAGCTTTGTAACGAGCCAAAAGAAAATAAAGGCTATAAATAGCCAAAAACAAGGCTACTAAGATATACTCTAAGTAGCCTATGGGAATGTAGAAATTCAATGCTTGCTATAATTTTTAATTTAATAAGGAATGATGTTGATATCTATGCCTAAAAAGTTTTTGTAATCTTCGGCTTCCTCCCTGATGTCATCGTCATCTTCGGGGTGATACCAATTGATGGTAACTTCTCCGCCTTGTTCTTTGTATTCTTTGAGTTGTTTTACAATATCCAAAAAACACTTTGAAGAACTTGTGTTGTAGTAAGTGAGGTTAAATGTAAAATTGATAGGTTTTTTTACTTCCTCGGCATATTGTTTGAGCCAGCCTAATATAGGGCGATAAAAATCCCAAGTATCTTCTAAATAAGATTCCCCTGAGATAGAACATTCGCCTGTTTGAGCATTAAAGATAACTTGTGGAGTAAAATAAGTGCTTTTCACTCCTTCTATGATTAGATTTTCCATAATGCTGTTTAGTGTTTTTTTATGTTTAAAGATTTTTCTTTACACTTACGGAAAGAGCAAAAAATGACTTTTGCTCGTTAATGTCTCTAAACTCAACCGAAATAGGTTGGGCAGAGGTAAGAGCTATCTGTATCAGTCCGATACCTGCTCCTTTGCTGTTTTCGGTACTCATTACGCCTTTGTCTCTTTGCTCAAACTTCATCTTACGCAAAGTTTCTCTGTCGGTATTGTTAATCATCTCGCATCTGTCCCAAAGAACGGGTATCCATTTCTTATCTACAATATTACCTGCGGTCAGGATATAATTATCTCCCTCTTCACTTAGCACAATAGAGCCTATACGATAGGTTTTCCCCCCTAATGTGGTAGATTCGGAAGAATAAAAAAAGATGTTTTGAGCCAACTCCATAAATATTGCGTACACTTTTTTCCCTGACTTGGGGTCGGAGTTCAATCTGCTTTGTATTTCTTTGCTTATCTCGTGGATAATCACATCGGACATAGGTCCTTTGTAAGAGATTAGCACGTCATCATCACTCATATTCAAGTAATGATGAAAGAAACTAAATTTTTTAGACATAAAGCATTCATTTTAAGATTAAAATTTGCTGAAAAATTTTTATTTTTAGTTTTTATCTCCCCCAAAATACTTTTCTTCTATAATATCGGCTACTTCGGCTACTTCCCAAACAATATCAGCCAGTTCTTCAATCGTTTTTACGTGTTCGGCTATGGGGCTTGCCTGCACAATCACCGTTTCGCAAGGAGTACCATCAGAAAGTTTGTCTTTGGTAATCGTAATCATCGAATAATGTCCAAAGGCAGCTTCTTTTAATAAGTTGTAAGTATCTGTGGTACCTTCTTCATAAGTACCACAACGGCTATTGAAGTAGAAGTAATTGCGACGTTTATGCTCATCAGGGATTACCCAAGCATATACATACTGATAGCGACTTGAACCATCTTTGAGTTTAAAAGGAATATCTAAGGAATATACGCCGGGAGAAAGTTCCTTAATTTGAGCATTAAAACGATTGGCAACCTCTTTTATTGCATTATCAAAATTTAACATATCTTTGCTTTTATTATAAAGTAAAAAAGTTGGTATCAATTTTCCAAAAAAATATCTGAAAAAGCAAATTTTTTATTCAAAAGCAGTATGATTTTTTTGTAAAAATAGCTTTTCGTAGAGGGTTCTTTTAAGAAAGTTAGGATATTTTTTTATCTTTACACAAAATAAATCACCAAAGCTATGCTTATTACTCAAGTTTTTGATTTAATAAAAAAACAACATAAAGAGCAAAAATATGCTTATACTACGCTTTTGGAGTTAGTAAAGGCTTTAAGACCAAGCAACTGGAAAAGTACCGAAAGCAGCATAGCAAAATTTAAGAATTTGATAGCCCATCTCCAAACAGATGAAGAACTAAAAGTAGCCTTGAAAAGGCTCATTGAAGAAATTTGCCTTAAAAACAATCCTCTGATTGTTTTTACAGATATTGGCATAATGGGAAGCAAGGGCTTTTGGAGCGAGGCTTCCGAAAAATTTTCTTACAAATTTCTCCCACCCCTCCGACGAGAAGGCGAGTTACGAACCATCATCAACGAAGTTTTTACAAGCACTTCCGATTACAAATGGGTATGGGCTATCTCTGATGACTTATGGATACAATTCTGTAAAGAACTATCGCTTTTCAATACCGAAAAGCAACAAAAATACTGGCTCAATGAAATGCTCAATGCCGTAATGGTACTTGCTCAAAGAACTACCTCGCTGGGCTTAGAGCCTGAAATTATTGCCAAACTTCCTGATATGGACGACCTCTCCTCGCCTTTCCTGACGCTCTCGATGGAAGTTACGCAATTTGTAGATAAATACAAAAAAGACCCCCAATACGCCCTGCACAACAACGAAGACTATAAACACATCTTAGTAATGATAAAGCAGTGCGAAGAAAGTGTCAATCGTTTGCACAAAGATAGGCAAAAATACGGCGTAGGCTTACGAATTACCTATTTTATCCTCCGAATAAGCCAAAATATAGAACGCCTGAAAAATGTACTAAAACTTATCAAAGCCCCTAACAAAGATGTTAAACTAAAAACTTCTATTGAATTTTTTAAAGAAATTGTTTTTGCCGAAAATAAAAAATACAGCCTTCGCAAGCACTTTTCTGATAACTTAGGCTTTTTAGCCTACAAAGTAGTGGAACATACCTCCAAAACAGGCGAGCATTACATCACCAGCAACAAGCAAGAGTACCTCAAACTATTCAAAGCCGCTTTGGGAGGTGGGTTTATCGTGGCTTTCTTGTGCATTTTCAAAGCTAAAATTTCTACAATGCAATTGTCTGACTTTGGCTATGCGTTATTTTACAGCCTTAATTACTCTATTGGTTTTATGCTGATTCATATTTTTCATTTTACGCTTGCTACCAAGCAACCTGCTATGACTGCCTCTACTATTGCCGAAATGCTCGGTAACTGGAAAGACGAAAAACCTAACTCAAAAAATAGAGATAAAAGCCTCAAAGAAACTACACCTGTGCTTATTCGCCTCATTCGCAGTCAGTTTATTTCTTTGGTTGGAAACGTTCTGATGGTTATTCCTGTGGCTTATTTGCTTACTTGGGGCTACTTCGAGGTTTTCAAACAACCTGTTGTAGGAAACGAAAAAGCCCAAAAACTCATCAGCGATTTGTTGCCAACGAGCAGTCCTGCTTTGTTTCATGCTGCCATTGCAGGGGTATATCTGATGGCTTCAGGGTTGATAGCGGGCTACTACGATAACAAAGTCGTTTATGATAACATTCCCGAACGGCTCAGGCGTTATTCGTTCCTTCGGAAAATTTTGCCCCAAAAATGGTTTTTGAAACTTGTAGATTATCTTGAAAAAAATCTTGGTGCTTTGGCGGGTAATTTTTACTTAGGCATCTTTTTAGGCTCAACAGGAACTATCGGTAAAATCTTAGGGCTAAATATTGACATCAGGCACGTTACATTTGCAGGTGGCAACTTCGCTATGAGCCTTCAAATGCAGGGAAATAATGTTGGCTTAAACATCATCTTAGAGACTTTACTGGGAATAGTGCTAATAGGTTTGGTAAATGTAAGCGTAAGTTTTGGACTTTCGGTAGTTGTAGCTCTCAAATCAAGAAATATCACCTTTACCGAAACAGGTAAGTTGATTGCTTTGTTAGCAAGAGTGTTTTTGAAAAAGCCTTTTGCCTTTTTCTTACCGCTGAGTATTCCTAAACTTACGATTGATGAAAAAACTAATCCGCCTGTGAAATAAAAAAATGCAAATTTGATATAGCTTCTTACAGGTTTCGGCAGTTCGGCTTCGCTCACCAGAAAAGGCTTGGCGAAGGCGGGGTTTTGAAAGCACCACACTTCACACTCGCACTAAGGTACGTAAAAAGCACCAAAGTTCCAAATTGTTACATCAGCCCCGCTTTTCGCCAAGCCAATGTTGTGGGCTGTTTTCATAAAACTTTCGGCAAGGAAACCCACTTGTCTTTAGCAAGTGGGAGGAATTGCCATTCCAATTTAGTTAGTAAATCATTTGTCAAATATACAAAATTTTAGTAAATAATTTGTCAAATATATGAAATTATTGTATCTTTGTATTATGAAATTGG
>Ga0308394_1000761_pt1 | contig 16448 bp, 11 predicted proteins | sample Hotspr2Sampleme2_FD_202366 | JGI IMG/M metagenome (GOLD analysis project Ga0308394, IMG submission 202366) | Hot spring phototrophic mat microbial communities from Mushroom Spring, Yellowstone National Park, Wyoming, United States - 20050701_me2 ...
TAATACGACGGTGTATAGAGTCCGGGGGATTTTTTATCACTCCCCCAAAACCCTCACTTTTTATGTGACCAGGCTAGTTCAAGCCGGGGATATCGTCGCGGATACAAGCCTTGAAGTGCCCAGGGGCCACTTCCTTTAGCTCGGGCACAGTGTGGGCACAATCGGCGATGGCGTAGCGGCAGCGGGTGCGGAAAACGCAGCCCGAGGGCGGGTTGATAGGGCTGGGAATGTCCCCTTGCAGCACAATGCGCTCCCGCTTGACGGTGGGGTCTGGGGTGGGGATGGCCGAAAGCAAGGCCTCTGTGTAGGGATGGCGCGGCCTTAGGTATAGGTCGCGCGAAGGTGCCAGCTCCATCACCTTGCCCAGGTACATCACCGCCACGCGATCGGAAACATACTCCACCACAGCCAGATCGTGGGCAATAAACAGAAGGGTCAGGCCCAGTTGCTCCTTGAGGTCTTGCAGCAGGTTTACTACCTGGGCCTGGATGGAAACGTCCAGGGCCGAGACGGGCTCGTCGGCCACAATAAACTCAGGGCGCACAGCTAGCGCCCGGGCAATGCCAATGCGCTGGCGCTGGCCACCGGAAAACTCGTGGGGGTAGCGCCGCATGTGGTCCGGGTTCAGACCCACCATCTGAAGCAGCTCCGCCACCCGCTCGTTGCGCGCCTTGGGCGTAGCTTCCAGTTTGTGAATTAACAGCGGCTCGCCGATGATATCACCCACCGTCATGCGGGGGTTGAGCGAGGCGAAGGGGTCTTGAAAGACAATTTGCATCCTGCGCCGGTAGGCCCGGAGCTGGTTCTTGGGTATGTGGGTGATGTCCTCTCCAGCAAAGCGAATGGTGCCGCCGGTAGGCTCAATCAAGCGTAGGATGGTGCGGCCCACGGTAGTCTTACCTGAACCAGACTCCCCTACCAGCCCCAGCACCTCGCCCTTCTGCACGGAAAAACTCACCCCATCCACCGCTTTGACGTTGGCGACCACACGGGAGAGGATACCCCCGCGGATGGGGAACCACTTTTTGAGGTTGGTGACCTCCACAAGGCCAGTGCTCGTGGCTTTAGCAACAGGGACACTCATGCTCCTACCGCCTCTCCCTTTTGGATTTCGGCCCAGCGTACACAGCGCACCATATGGCCATTACCGGCGTCTTGCAAAACCGGTATGTCCTGGTCACACAGCCCCGGCTTAAAGAACTTGCAGCGGGGGTGGAAGGCACAGCCTGGGGGCAGGTTAAGCGGGTTGGGCACGTTTCCTGGAATGGCCTCGAGGCGCTGCTGGTGTGTAGCGGCCAGGTCAAGCCGGGGCACTGAGTTCAAGAGCCCCATGGTGTAAGGGTGCAGCGGCTTCTTGAAGGTAGGCACCACATCCGCCTCCTCTACCGCCCGCCCCGCATACATCACCACCACCCGGTCCGCCATCTCGGCCACCACACCCAGGTTGTGAGTGATGAAGAGGATGCTCATGCCGATCTCTTCCTGGAGCTTTTTCATTAGCTCGAGGATCTGGGCCTGGATGGTCACATCCAAAGCCGTGGTGGGCTCATCGGCAATCAGCAGCGAGGGGTTGCAGGACAGCGCCATGGCAATCATCACCCGCTGGCGCATGCCGCCCGACATCTGGTGGGGGTAGTTAGCCAGGCGTTTCCTGGGCTCAGGGATACCCACCAAATCGAGCATCTCGGCAGCCTGCTCGAGGGCTTCCTTCCTGCTCTTGCCCTGGTGCAGCACAATAGCCTCAGCAATCTGGTCACCCACAGTGTAGACCGGGTTAAGGCTGGTCATGGGCTCCTGAAAGATCATGGCGATGTCATTGCCACGAATCCTGCGCATGGTGGCCTCATCTTCTTTGGCCAGATCGCGCAGCTTGCCATCCTTACCCCGAAAAAGCATTTGCCCATCGACGATCTTGCCTGGTGGGCTTGGAATCAAGCGCATCATTGCCAGGCTTGTAACCGACTTACCCGAGCCCGACTCCCCTACCACCGCCAGGGTTTCGCCTTTGTTGATGTGAAACGACACCCCGTCGACGGCTTTGACCACACCATCATCCGTAAAGAAGTGTACTTTGAGGTCTTTTACCTCCACCAGCCGTTTCTCGTCCATTCCTACTCCTAAAGCACTGCCATAGCAGGTTGCGACATTATATCGCCTTCCAGGACTGCCTTACCCCTGCGCCCGGTGGGCTGTCATCCACCTCTAGCACTACGCCGGTGCAGCCGAACGAAGCGGGGTGGCCCCGCTTCGTTCCCAGAAGCTACACCTTGGTGCGTGGGTCTAGGGCATCGCGCAGGCCGTCGCCCATGAAGTTGTAAGCTAAAACTGCCAGCAAAATGAACAAACCTGGAAGAAGAAGCCAGGGGCGGTCAGTAAAGGCCGTGATGCCGGTAGCCTGGGCCTTGGAGAGCATCAAACCCCAGGAGGTAGCGGGCTCCTGGATACCCAGCCCCAGGAAGGAAAGGCCCGACTCGCCTAGGATGAAGCCAGGAATGGCCAGCGTAACCGCCACGATTAGGTAGGTGTAGGTGCCAGGCAGCACGTGGCGAATGATGATGCGGACATCGCTGGCTCCCAAAGCCTGGGCGGCCTGGGAAAACTCCATCTCACGCAGCTGCAGCACCTGGCTGCGGATGATACGGGCCAGGCCACCCCAATTGACGAAGGAGAGAATCGTTACCACCAGCACGAAGCGCACTGCTGGAGGCACTTCGATGGGGATCAGCACCGAGAGAATGATCAGCAGAAACAAATCCGGGATGGCCGCCAGTACCTCTACCGTGCGCATGATGATGGTATCGAGGTCAAGCTCGATGCGCGGCCACAGCAAAATGTAGCCGATGGCTCCCAGCAACACCGCACCTACCAGCCCAGCGATGATGGCCTCGAGGCCGCGGCTGCTTTGCAAAAAGCCCCACACAGTAATCCAGAGCAACCAGGCGATGCCAACCCAGGCCGAGAGCCAAAGCAAAGCCCGTACCAGATGGCTGCGCCAAACCAGGTAGTACAACAGCAAACCCAACACCACCAAGCCCAGCAGCAGGCCCAGCCCCCCCAGGGCCAGGGTGCTTACCCGCTGCAGGTCGGGGCGGATGAAGCGCTCGTACCCCTGCAGCATACCCCAAAGCAAAGCCGCCACCAGGAGCAGGCCCAAAAAGGCCAGGAGATGATCGGACCATCGGCTGGCGCCCACAAAAGCCCAGAAGCGGGGGTTCAAAACACCAATGCTGAAGGTGACGGGGCGGCCCGCATAGAAGCCGGAGATGCTGCCCATGAATATCCCTATTAGCAAGGCCAGAGCTACAGCGAAAATACCAATGGTCAGGCTTATGCGCGCTCCAAACCAGATGCGGCCCCAGATGTCACGGCCAAAGTCGTCGGCGCCCCACAAAAAGAGCTTGGCTTTGTCCTCCAGCAGCCACGGGCCACCCATCAAGCATAAGTCGGCTGGGATCAGCCCCAGGAAGCGGTAAGGCTCACCCTTTACAAAAAAGTAGATGGGGTAGCGTCCTTTCTCACAGTCGGTGATAACCTCGACCTTGAAGGTCTCGGGGTTGCGGCGCCGTTCAGAGGGACAGACATAAGGCCGGGTTAGGCGCCCGTTCTCGTCACGCCAGAAAATTTGGGTGGGTGGGGCGAAGGAGAAATCACGGAAGCTCTTCTCTTCCGGATAGGGGGCCAGAAAGTCAGCGAAAAGGGCACCCAGGTAAAAGACCAGCAGCACCGCAGCACCTAGGCGGGCCAACGGGTGCCGCTTGAAGCGAATCCAAGCCTGCTGGAAAAAGCTTCGGTTGGCCTGGGGGGTAGTCGTTATCTGCGCTCTTTGTAGCATGCCTTTACCCCCTAGCTGTAGCGGATGCGCGGGTCTACCCAGGCCAGAAGAAGGTCTGAGATCAGGTTGCCCACCATCAACAGCACGGTGGTAATGGTGATGAGACCCATGATCACGTAGACGTCAATGGCCGAGATGGCCTCCAGCAGCGCGGGGGTGATGCCTGGCCAGGCCATGGTGACCTCCACCAGCCCAGCACCTCCAATCAATGCCGGCAAAAGCCCCCCAATTCCAGCGATGAAGGGAATCACCGCGTTGCGCAGGGCATGCTTATAGACCACCACCCGTTCACCCAGACCCTTCGCGCGTGCCGTACGAATGTAGTCCTGCGACAGCACATCCAGCATCTGGCCCCGCATGACCCGCATTAAGCCGGCCAGGCCCGAGGTGCCCACCACAATTACCACCGGGAAGGCGTGCCACAAGACGTTTGTGATCCTAGCCCAGGGGGGGGACTCGGTATAGGGCAGCCGCTCGGGCAACCCCGGACCTTGCAACAGCGGGAAAAGCATCAGCAGCGTGCTCACACCAAACATCACCAGCCCAACCCAGATGCCAAAGCTTACTGGCCTGCCGCGGCTGCTCTTCCACCAGAAAAGGCCTCCGTAGACCAGGGTCCCCACGAGCGCCAGCGGAAAAAGCAGTTGGGCGGCGCGGGTGAGGTTGCCCAGGTGGATAAACTCGTTGGTCATACCACCGATGGGTAGGATGCGCATATCGGTTAAATCGTTGAGCCAGACCGCCAGAAAAAGCATGATCAGACCAAAGAAGAAGTTCGGTATGGCCAAGCCCAGAAAGGCCAGTACGGTGAAGGTACGGTCAGGCCAAGTGTACTTATGTATGGCCGAGTACACCCCGATGGGAATGGCAATCAGATAAATCATCAGGGTGGCCAAAACTACCAAGACCATGGAGTTCAGGATGCGCTGTCCGATCACATTCCAGACATCGGTCTTGTAGGAAAGAGAAAGGCCCAGATAGCCCTGCAAAATACCCGAGAGCCACTTGGCATACTGCACCGACAAGGGCTGGTCGAGGCCGAGCTGCTGACGCAGGTTGGCGATGGATTCACGATCCTGAGTGGGGTCGAGCTCGAGCCGGGTGACAAAATCGCCCGGTGCGAGCTGGATCACCAAAAAAGCCAGTAGGGTCGCCCCAAAGAAGGTAGGAATGAGCTGGAGCAGCCTTCGTACGACGTAATCGAACATAGCACCTCAGCATGAAGGCAAGGGGTGGAGGGCCACCCCTTGCCCCAGAAGGCCCTTACTCCTTAGCAAAAACGGTCTCGATGTAGGGCGCCTGACCAACGATGGAGTTGATCTGCTCCCTGGGGAACATGCCGCCTAGACGGGTCAGCCGGGCCGGGTTGTAGGCTGGGGCTACCGTGTAGATGAGCGGCAGGTTCTCGGCCACCACCCTCTGGAACCGCACGTAGATCTGACGGCGCTGGGCCTGGTCAAGCGTGGTGGCACCACGCGTCATCAGGGTATCAATCAGTACCTCAAAGGCTTCCACCCTGGAGGGGTTCTTGCCGCCCACGCCCAGGTTCCAGGCGTGCAGCGAGCCATTGAGCTGCCAGACATTGCGGGCGAAGGCAGGCTCAATTCCACCGGTCAAACCGATCAGGATGGCATCGAACTCGCGGGTGCCGTCGGGAGCGGGGCTGGTGAGCTGGCGTACCAGCTCGTTGAAGTCGATGGGGCGGTACTCCACCTTCACACCCACCTTACGGGCCTCGTCACGGAAGATCTGGGCGATGCGCTCGCGCACGGTATTGCCCTGGTTGGTCACCAGGTTGAACTCCAGCACCCTACCCTGGGCATTTACCAGCCATCCGTCGCGGTTTCTGCTGCGGAAGCCTAGCTCAGCCAGGAGCTGCACAGCCCGCTGCGGGTTAAACTCATACTTGGGCACATCATCGGTAAAGAAGGCCTTGTTGGGGATGGAGATGGGGCTCCACTGGGGCTGGCCCAAACCGCCTAGGGCCACCTCAATCATGGACTTCTTGTCCATCAGGTGGGCCATGGCCCGGCGGAACTTCACCTGGCGGAACAGCTCGGCCTTGAAGGGGTCCCTGTTGTTCCAGTTGAAGACGATGAAGTTGGTGCCTAAGGTTACGTCCACGTTGGGGAAGATCTCGGCCCGCAGACGGTTGGCCCGGATGCGCTCCAGCACCTGGGCCACCTGGTCGGCATTGGCCGCTGTAAAGGTGTCGGCCTCTCCAGCCAGGAAGCGGGCCAGCTGGGCGTTCAGGTCGGGCACGATCTGTACGGTGTAGCGCTCCAGATAGGCCACCGGGTTGTTGCGCTCGTCCACACCCCAGTAGTTGGGGTTACGCACCAGGACCACCCGCTCGCCCTTGACGTAGCTATCCAGCCTGAAGGGGCCGCCCGAGATGATCTGGGCAGGTGGGGTGTCCAGGTTCCACATGGCCTGGAGCTGCTGCACCCCAGCCCGGTAGGCAGGCTCGAAGATATGCCTAGGCACGATGTACCAACCCTGGATCAGGGCAGGGGCGTAGGGCTTGGGGAAGTCAGCCCGCACGGTGAACTGATCTACCTTGGTCCACCTGATGGGCTGACCGTCCAGGATAAAGCTGGTGCGGGAGTTGGAGTTGACCCGCTCATCAGCGTGTACCGTGGCACTAAAGATCACGTCGTCGGCGTCGATGGGCCGCCCGTCGGACCAGCGGGCCCCTTCACGCAGCCTGAATATGACGGTCAGGCCGTTGTTGCGCACCTCCCAGGACCTGGCCAGCCGTCCTTCTGGGGCTTGGGTGTAGGGGTCGTAATCGGTTAGGTAAGGCAGGAAGAGCGAGATAATGTCCGTGGACGAAGTTTCGCGGGCTACGAAGGGGTTCCAGGTGCGGGGGTCGGAGATGGCGGTGACGCGGTAGGCCCCACCCGGACGACCCGGCTCAGTGCCCCTGAAGACCTTGGGCTGGGCTAGGGCCAGGCCAGCCAGGACTAGCATTGCCAAGATCAACGGTTTCTTCATTCCTGAAGCCTCCTTGGGTGTAAGTTTCCACCCGTGCTCTTCTCGCGGAAAAGCTGCAGAGCGGGATGGACTTGGTACAAAACTATAAAGCCATCATGTGGCTGTCAAGGCCTCGAGGTTCAGAGAAAGTCAAGGGCCCATCCACCAAACGGTGGATGAGCCCCCTTGCAGCTGCTGCATGTGGCCTTTGGGAAGGGCAGGTAGTGGCCTCTAGCACCCGCTACAGTTGGCTAAGGAATGTTTTGGCTCTATCGCGAGAAGAAGCGAAACGAAAAGGCCAGTACTACAAAGAGTACACCCAGCGCGATGGTAATTCGGTACAGACCACCGGTAATCCCCCGGGTACCGAAAAGATCGCTCGAGCCGCCAAACATATCTCCCGCGCCTTGTCTGGGTTCCTGGGAAAGCACCAGGTAAACCAGGAACCCAGCTACGGCGATGTAGAGAAAAACCAACACATTTTGTAAGAATTCCACGAATGGCCTCCGCGGCGGTTGGGGTTTGATTGGTGCCGGGAATGGGATTCGAACCCACACGGCTGTTAACCGTCCGATTTTGAGTCGGGTGCGTCTACCAATTCCGCCATCCCGGCACGCCCGCCAGCAAGACTAAACTATAGTGCGTTTCGCGCGATTTCGCAAGCCGAACACGCACAGCAACCCCGCCAGCCCCACCGCCCAGTCGCCAAAGCGCACATAAGGGGTTTTGTGCTGTAGACTGCCAAAAAGCCCTGCCAAATAGCCCTCCTGCCGCTGCGGTATGCGGGCCAAGACCCGGCCATAGGGATCGATGATGGCCGTCACCCCATCGTTGCCCGCCCGCAGCAGCCAGCGGCCCGTCTCAACCGCGCGCAGGCGGCCCATCTGAAAGTGCTGCAAGCCCCCGAAGCTGGGACCAAACCAGGCATCGTTGGAGCCGAGTTGCAAAACTTCCGCACCGTTCAGAACAAGGTTGCGGGCTACTTCTGGGAAGACCGACTCGTAGCAGATGAAAGCACCGTACTTACCCAAGGGGGTATATGCCGTTCCTGGGATGCGGCTGGTCAGTTCACCGTCCAGGCCGAGGGCGCGAAAAAAGAAGCGGTACACCGGGCGTAAGGACTCGCTCCAGGGAAAATTCTCCCCGAAGGGAACCAGCCTGTTCTTGTCGTAAAAGTGGGTAACCTGACCCTTGTGCACCCGCACCACGCGGTTGGTCAGGCCCGTCTCGAGGCCGCTGATAAGCTCACGGCTTCCCAGGAGAGCCATTAGTTCGGGCGCAAAACCAGAAACTGCGGTCTCGGGCCAGACCACCACCGTTGCATCGGGGTGAGCCTGCAGTCCCTGACGGGTAAGCTGCGGGTAGATTTCTTCGGCGGGGAGGCCCTCGAGCTTTCGCAAAGGGTTGATGTTGCCCTGCACCAGGAGGGCTTTCTGGCTTCCCTGTACAGAAGGAAGCGGCATAATCCACAGCCCCAGCCAAAACAGGCCCAGTCCAACCAAACCTAGGCCCGGAAGCGAAAAAACCACCGGGTCTTTCCGCAAGCGCTGCCAGGCCGTGTAGGCGCCTAGCGCAACCCCCATCACCACCAGCGAAAGCAGATAGACCCCACCCAGACAGGCCAGCAGCCGCCCAGGAGCATCCACCAGGGCATAGCCCACAAAACCCCAGGGGAAGGCAATTTCCCCTAGAGAGGTGAGGTATTCCTGCACCACCCACAACCCGGCCCTGCTCAGTGGCCTTCCTCGAGTCAGGGCAAATACAATCCCCCAGGCGGCTGCCCTAATCAGCACCAGCGGCAGGTAGGGCACTGCGCCCCAGGGCGTTTCAAAAAGCACCACAAAGCTTAGGGGCAGCCAAACCAGATGCAGCGACCAGAAGGCCACTCCGGCCAGCATGCCAAAGCGAAAGCCCCCCCGGGTCAAAAGCCAGACTAAAGGCAGCGGAGCCAGAAAGCCCAGCGGGCTGGGGGGTTGGGTAAGGGCGAGGGCCGCACCTAAAAGCAGCGGAAGCCAAACCTGCACCCCCCAATCATATGCAGCAAGACCGGGCTGAGCACAGGTGACCCAAGCCCAAGCCCCGGGCGTGGCAAAATGACGACATGCGACTGGGAATTATCGCCGAGATACACGCCAATCTGCCCGCGCTCGAGGCCGCCCTCGAGGCCCTGCGCAAAGAAGGGGTGGAGCAGGTGCTGGCGGTAGGAGATCTGGTCGGCTACGGACCTCATCCCCGGCAGGTGATCCGCAAGCTTGACCGTGAGGGCATTCCCTGTGTCCCAGGGGCCACCGACCTTCGCGTGGCCTATGCCCTACCTACCCCACCGCGGGAGGGCATCGCCGAGATCACCATTACCTGGACCCGCGAGCAGCTAGGCACCCGCGAGATGCAGTTTCTGCGCAACCTGCGCCCGCGCCACCGCCACGAGGCCCCAGGGGGACGCCTAATGGCCTTCCACGGTTCGCCCGAAGACCCTGAGCACAAATTCGATCTGAACGAAGCCCACCCCCAGGAAATCCTGAAGATGCTCGAGTCCATCCGCTCACGCTACGCGGTGGTGGCCGGTAGACACATCCCCTTTCGCCGGGTTGTACACAAAGGTGTGGTCTTCGACCCCGGCTCAGTGGGCCTGAGCCTGGGGGGGGAGCCGGGGGCCGACGTGCTCATTTTAGAAGACGATATCCGGGGCGAAATCCACCACCGTTTTCTCAAGCTGTCCTATGACTACGGCCAGGTTGCTTTCGACCTGGCAGCCTGGGGCCTGCCCGAGGTGCTAGCGGAGGTAGTGCGGCAAGGGCGGTTTCCTCAGTAAGGGTCTAGAGACGGGCCTCATACCTGCCCTTCCAGCAGGATCTGCACCACCTCCACCACCTGCGGCTCGGGGTCCTGGCGTAGGGGCCAGAGGGATTCCAGGTCGCCCAGCCGGGCTAGGGCTTGGGCAGCGGTAGCCCGTACCAGGGGGTTTACATCCCGAGTACCCTGGCGCACCAGCGGCAGGTAGGCTGGGTCACCCAGGTTGGCCAGCACCACCAGCGCATTGCGGGCCATGCGGGTACGGCCCGGGCGCAGGAAGACGCTTCCGGCATATTTGCGCTCGAAAGCCTTGGAGGAGAGGTAAAAAAAGTCCTCCAGGTTGGGGTAGGCCAGCTCGGGTTCGGGGACAAAGTCCCGCCAGAAAGACCCGGCTTTGCGGTTCCAGGGGCACACCTCCTGGCAGGCGTCGCAGCCAAAGAGCCAGTCCCCGATGCCCGCCCACAGTCCCGCAGGAATCAGGCCCCGGTGCTCGATGGTCCAGTAGCTAATGCAGCGCCTGGAGCCAGCGTCCCATCGCCCAGTAGGGCCCCTGTGGGGCAATAGCTTACGCAGCGGCTGCACCTGCCGCAGCGGTTTGGGTAAGGCACCCCACCAGGGGGTACCTCGAGGGAGGTCAGCAAAACCGCCAGTGTAAGGTAGGTGCCCTCCCCCATCCGCATCAGCATGGCGTTGCGGCCAATCCAGCCTAAGCCTCCCAGGGTGGCATAGGAACGCTCGGACAGGGGGCCGGTATCCACATAGCCCTTAGCCTGCAGGCCCAGGCTTTGGGCCAGGCGCTCGAGGGCCTGTAAATGGGGCGCCATCAGGAGGTGGTAATCCCGCACCCAGGCGTAGCGGGCCACCCGGCCCAGGCGAAGGCCACCGGGTGGCTTGGGAGGCGGAGGATAGGCGTGGGGGGCCGCCAGCACCAGCACGCTCTTGGCCCAGGAGAAGCGCTGCAGCGGGTTGAGCCGGGTCTCCAGGTTCTGCGCCAGGTAGGTCATCTGGGCTTGCTTGCCCTGGGCCAGCCAGTCGCGGTAGCGTTGCTGGGTTTCCTGGGGCAACTCCAAAGCGGCCCACGCTGTCAGGAAACCCCGCTCCTGCGCCGCCTGGGTGAGAAGCTCAATCCCTCGCACATCCCGATTGTGCACGCTCAGTCTAGCAATCACAAGCCATGCCCGCCGGTTCGCTCCCGCTAGCAAAACCCCGCAGGCTACTTGGTATACCGTGTTCTACAATAGCCTTTGTGAGTGTGAAGGCAACACGCGACTTTTTCGCCGAACAAAACCTCGAGCCCATCAGCGCCCAAGGCTACCAGCGCGAGGCCCGCGCCCAGGCCTTCCCCTACCTAAAGGCCCTCTCTGAGTGCGTGCTGGTCTACGACGGGGCCATGGGGACGGAGATCTTCAAGTACAGCCTGAGCGATGAAGATTTTGGTGGGGCCCAGTATAGCGGCTGCCCGGAAATCCTGAACCGCACCCGCCCCGATGTGATCGCCGCTATCCACCGGAGTTACCTCGAGGCCGGCGCCGATGTCATCGAGACCAATACCTTCGGTTGCTTGCCCCATGTGCTGGTGGAGTATGGCCTGGAGGCCGAGGCCGAAGACCTGGCCTATGAGGCTGCCCAGATCGCCCGCCAGGAAGCCGATCGGGCGAGCACCGAAAAGCCCCGCTTCGTAGCCGGCGCGCTAGGGCCGGGCACCAAGCTCATCTCGCTGGGGCAGATTGGCTGGAAGGAGATGTTCGAGTCGTACCGCACGGCGGCTCGAGGGCTGATCCGTGGCGGGGTGGACCTGCTTCTCATCGAGACCTGCCAGGACGTTTTGCAGGTGCGCTGCGCGGTGCTGGCCTGCCGCCAGGCCATGCGCGACCTGGAGCGGGAGGTGCCCCTGCAGGTGCAGGTCACCTTCGAGGCCACCGGCACCCTGCTGGTCGGTAGCGACGATGGGGCCGCCCTCACGGTGCTGGAAAGCCTGCCGGTGGATGTGGTGGGCATCAACTGTGCGGTGGGGCCCGACCTGATGGACACCCACATCCGCTACTTCTGCCAGAACAGCACCCGCTGGGTTTCCTGCCTGCCCAACGCCGGGGTTCCCCGCAACGAGGGCGGCAAGGCGGTTTTCGACCTCACCCCCGCCGAGCTAGCCCGCTGGCAGCTCAAGTTTGTGCGGGAGTACGGCCTGAACGTGGTGGGCGGCTGCTGCGGAACCGGGCCTGCCCATATCCGGGCGCTAAAAGAGGCGCTACGAGGTTACGAAAAACCGGTGCTTCGCTACAGCCAGCAAAACCCCAAACCCTCGCCCTTGGGCCAGGTGGCCAGCCTCTACCAAAGCGTGCCGCTGCGGCAGGAGACCGGCCTCCTGATCGTGGGCGAGCGCACCAACGCCACCGGCAGCAAGAAGTTCCGCGAGCTGTTGTTCGCCGGCGACTTCGACGGCATGAACCAACTGGCTGGCGAACAGGTGGACGAAGGGGCCCACGTGCTGGACGTCTCGGTGGCCTGGACCGGGCGCGACGAGGTGCGCGACATGCGCGAGGTGCTGAAGCGCTTTGCCACCAGCGTGCCCATCCCCATCATGATCGATACCACCCAGCCCGAGGTCATGGAGGAGGCCCTCAAGCACCTGGGCGGGCGGGCCATTTTGAACTCGGTGAACCTGGAAGACGGCCTGGAGAAGTTCGACCGGGTGGCGGCCCTGGCCAAGCGGCACGGGGCGGCTCTGGTAGCCCTGACCATTGATGAGGACAAAGAAGCCGGTATGGCCAAAACGGTGGAGCGCAAGGTGGAGATTGCCCTGCGCACGTACGAGCGGCTCACGCGGGTGCACGGCATCCCGGGCGAGTCCATTTTGTTCGACCTGCTCACCTTCCCCATCACCCAGGGCGACGAGGACACCCGCAAGCTGGCCCTGTGGACCATCGAGGGCATCCGCAAGGTGCGTGAACTGCTGCCCGAAGTGGGCTTCATTTTGGGCATCTCCAACGTGTCGTTTGGGCTCGCACCGCAGGCCCGGGTGGTGCTTAACTCGGTCTTTCTGGATGAGTGCATCCAGGCCGGCCTGACCGCAGCCATTCTGAACGCCGGCAAAATTCTGCCCATCAACCAGATTCCACCGGAACAATACCGGCTGGCCCTGGACCTGATCTACGACCGGCGGCAGTTCGGGCCGGGCGGCGAGGTCATCCACGACCCGCTCTTCGCCTTCGTGGATTACTTCGCCAAGCACAAGGCGAACAAAACCTTGGCCCACGACCCTATGGCCGGGCTTTCCCTCGAGGAGCGCCTGAAAAAACGCATCATCGAGGGGCGCAAGGTGGGCCTCGAGGCCGACCTCGAGCGGGCCCTAGAGCAGTACAGCGCGGTAGAGATCATCAACCAGATCTTGCTAGAGGGCATGAAGGTGGTGGGCGACCTGTTTGGCGCGGGCAAGATGCAGCTGCCCTTTGTGCTGCAAGCCGCCGAGACCATGAAGGCCGCGGTGCGCTACCTCGAGCCCCGCATGGAGAAGCTCGAGGGCGTGCACAAGGGAACCATGGTCATCGCCACGGTCAAGGGCGACGTGCACGACATCGGCAAGAATCTGGTGGACATCATCCTCTCTAACAACGGCTACAAGGTAGTCAACCTGGGCATCAAGAAGCCCATCGAGGAGATCATGGCCGCAGTGGAGGAACATAAGCCCGACGCGGTGGGGATGAGCGGGCTTTTGGTCAAGAGCACGGTGGTGATGAAGGAGAACCTCGAGTACATGGCGGCTCGAGGGGTCAGCCTACCGGTGATACTGGGTGGGGCCGCCCTCAACCGGCACTACGTGGAAAACGACCTGCGCCAAGTCTACACCACCGGCCCGGTCTACTACGCCTCCGACGCCTTCGATGGCCTGCAGCTCATGGAGGAGCTGACCGGACACGCCCCACCCCGCCTGACCAGCCGTGAGGTGAGCGGCCACAAGTACAAAACCGCCTACGAAATTCTGCAGGAGAAGCTGATGGCCGGTTCGGAATACATCCCCTCCAACACACCGCCCGCCCCCCGCATCCCCCGCCCCCCTTTCTGGGACCGAAGGGTGGTTGACCCGAGCGAGCTCGAAATTGGGGTCATCTCCCGCTACGTCAACAAAAACGCCCTCTTCCGGGGGCAGTGGGGCTTCCGCAGGGGCGAGATGAGCCAGGCCGAGTACGAGGCCTACCTCGAGCGCCTGGCCGAGCCCATGTTCGAGGAGATGGTGTTGCAGGCCCTGGCCGAGGGCTGGCTCGAGCCCGCGGTAGCCTACGGCTACTGGCCGGTGGCCTCGGATAAAAACGAGCTGATCGTCTTTGACCCCGAGTCCGGTGCCGAGCTGTTCCGCTTCAACTTCCCCCGCCAGATGGGGGCTGGCTCACGCCACCTGTGCATTGCCGACTTCTTCCGCCCCCGCTATGCCGAACCCATCGGAGCCGAACGGGACTGGTTCCCCCCGGCAGCCTGGGAGAATGGCGCGCGCGATGTGCTGGCTGCTCAGGTAGTCACCATGGGGCGCAAGGTCTCGCAGGTAGCCCAGGCGCTGTTTGCCTCCGATGCCTACCAAGACTACCTGTACCTGCACGGCTTCTCGGTGGAGATGGCCGAGGCCCTGGCCGAGTACTGGCATAAGCGCATCCGCCAGCAGCTCGACATCGCCCAGGACGACGCCACCAGCCTAGAAGCGCTTTTCCGCCAGGGCTACCAGGGCAGCCGCTACAGCTTCGGCTACCCGGCCTGTCCCCGCTTGGAAGACCAGAAGTATTTGCAGGAACTGCTCCAGTGGCAGGAGATTGGTGTGGAGCTGAGCGAGGAGTACCAGCTTCACCCCGAGCAGTCCACCAGCGCCATCATAGTGCACCACCCGGCGGCCAAGTACTTCAACCTGTGATATTGGCCCGGTTACTGCTTAGGGCCCCCACCTGAAGCAGCGCTTGGCAAAATGCTTCGGGTGGGTTCATAGCACCGCCTCGAGCCGAACCAGGCGGGCCTCCAGCTCCTGAGGTGTATCGGCCTGGAGGGTCACGTGCCCCACCTTGCGCCCGGGGCGCACCTCCTTGCTGTACCAGTGCAGGTGTGCTCCAGGAATTTCCAGCACCCGGGCAAAGTCGGGCCTCAGGCCGATCAGGTTGAGCATGACCGTTTGGCCGCGGGGGGCAGTGGAGCCTAGGGGTAGCCCCAGAATAGCCCGCAGGTGGTTTTCAAACTGGCTGGTCTCAGCCCCTTCAAGGGTCCAGTGACCGGAATTGTGCACCCGGGGAGCCATCTCGTTGGCCCAGAGGGTGCCCTCCAGCTCGAAGAGTTCGAGGGCCAGTACCCCCATGTAGTCGAGTTTCTCCAACACCCGCCGGGCCATGTGCTCGGCCTCGTGCTGCAGCCGGGCCGGGGTAGCCGGAGCAGGGGCCCGGCTTTTGCGCAAAATGCCCCCCTGGTGGTGGTTCTCTACCAACGGGTAGAAAGCCATCTGGCCGCTGGTGCTGCGCACCGCCAGGATGGATAGCTCGCGCTCAAAGGGCACAAAGGCTTCCAGGATCAGGGGCTGCCCCCCCAGCGCGGCCCAGGCCGCCTCGAGGTCGGCAGGTGAGCGTAAGAGCCACTGGCCCTTGCCGTCGTAGCCCAGCCGCCGGGTTTTGAGCAAGGCCGGCCAGCCGGTGCGCTCGAGGCCATCTTGCAGGTCGCTATAGGTCTGCACCGGATAAAACAAGGGGGTGGGGATGCCCAGCCCCTGAAAAAAGGTCTTCTCGGCCACCCGGTCCTGGGACACTTCCAAAGCCAGCGGCGGAGGGTAAACCGGCAGACGCTGGGCCAGCCAGGCCGCCGCCGCCACCGGCACGTTCTCGAACTCGTAAGTAAGTAGCGACAGGCCCTCCGCAAAACGGGCCAGCACCCCCTCGTCGCTGTAGTCCCCCACCACCAGCTCGGCCAGATGCCCCGCCGGGACTTCGGCCTGTACATCCAAAAACCTAAACTGCAGTCCCAGCGCATAGCCGGCCAGGGCCAGCATACGCCCGAGTTGTCCACCCCCTAAAACGCCTATCCGCACCCCTATAGCCTAACTTGGAGCCAGGGCAATAGACTAGACCGTTGAGGCCCCTCCCCAGCCTCAAGCCAAAGGCCATCTGCCTCAACCCACCCGCAAGCTCTGGCTCTCGGGTCCCTAAACCCTATGCGCTATACTTCATATGGTGGAGTCGGTAAAAAACCTATGAGCCGCGTGCTGCGTATTGCCTTTCAGGGGACAGAGGGTGCCTACAGCGAAGAAGTCTCCCTCAAAGCCTTCCCAAACGCACAAACCATTGGCCTGCCCACCTTTCATCAGGTATTCGCCGCCGTAACCAACCACGAGGTGGACCTGGGGGTAGTGCCCGTGGAGAACACCACCGCCGGTATCATCAACCAAACCTACGACCTGCTGCTCGAGACCGACCTACATGTAGTCGGCGAGCTGGTGCTAAAGGTGGAGCACTGCCTGCTGGCCCCACCTGGAACCCGCCTAGAAGATATCCGCAAGGTCAAGAGCCACCCCCAGGGCTTGGCCCAGTGCGATGGCTTTATCGCCCGCTACAAGCTCGAGGCCGAGCCTGTCTTCGATACTGCGGGGGCCGCCCGCGAGCTGGCTGAGCGCCCCCAGCCAGGCCTGGCCGCCATCGCCAGCCGTCGCGCTGCAGAGCGCTACGGCCTAGAGGTTATTGCCGAGGGCATCCAGGATTTTGTCGGTAATTACACCCGCTTCTTCGTGCTCTCGCGCGAGGACTTTCCCCGCCGCGAAGGGCCTTACAAGACCTCGGTGGTCTTCACCACCCGCCACCGGCCAGGCGAGCTGCTGGCTGCCCTGAAGGCTTTC
>Ga0308394_1000770_pt1 | contig 16395 bp, 9 predicted proteins | sample Hotspr2Sampleme2_FD_202366 | JGI IMG/M metagenome (GOLD analysis project Ga0308394, IMG submission 202366) | Hot spring phototrophic mat microbial communities from Mushroom Spring, Yellowstone National Park, Wyoming, United States - 20050701_me2 ...
CTGATAATGGCGGCGAATATTTTATATTTGTATAAACTTGGCTACCGCAATTTTATCTTTTTTGTAAATAGCGTAAATATTATTGAAAAAACAAAAGACAATTTCCTAAATCCTTTATCCGAAAAATATCTTTTTGCTCCAAAAATTAAGTTTGGCGAAAAACAGGTTGAAGTTAAAGAGGTGCAAAATTTTGAGGCGGTAAATCCGGAAGATATAAATATTATTTTTACAACTATCCAAGGACTACACACTCGCTTAAATTATCCAAAAGAAAATGCTTTAACTTATGAAGAATTTGAAAATAAAGACATCGTGCTTATTTCCGATGAGGCGCACCATTTACAGACATTAACAAAATCCAAATTGACCCAAACCGAAGAAGAAGAAAAAAGAAGCTGGGAGTATACAATTATCAAAGGAATTTTTGAACGAAATTCTAAAAATATCTTACTGGAGTTTACAGCAACGATTGACTTAGGCAATCAAAATGTCAGACAAAAATACGAAGATAAAATTATTTTTCAATATGATTTAAAGCAATTTCGCTTAGATAAATATTCAAAAGAAATAGAAGTTTTACAGGCGGATTTGGAGCCGATTGATAGGGCTTTACAGGCAGTCATTTTGAGTCAGTATCGTAGAAAAATCGCCGAAAAATATAAATTGCACTTAAAACCGGTACTTCTTTTCAAATCCAAGAGTATAAAAGAGTCAAAAGAAAATTATGATGGCTTTTTGGCGAAGATAAAAAAATTGTCTTCAAAAGATATTGAAGAAATACATTCGCGAACAAAAGGCACAGATTTAGAAAAGGCATTTAACTATTTTCAGAAAGAAAATATAACTTTTAATAATTTAATTAAAGAACTACAAGAGGATTTTTCTGAAGAAAAATGCATGCTTTTGGATTCTGAAAATGTTGATGAAGAAAAGCAATTAAAACTTAATTCTTTAGAATCCGCGAATAATGAAATAAGAGCTATTTTTGCAGTAAACATGCTCAATGAAGGCTGGGATGTGCTTAATCTTTTTGATATTGTCCGGCTATACGATACGCGCGATGGAGAATGGGTTCGTGGCAAGTATAAACCCGGCAATACCACAATGGGCGAGGCGCAGCTTATTGGCAGAGGTGCAAGATATTTTCCATTTCAGTTAGATGAAACACAGGATAAATATAAGAGAAAATTTGATGAAGATGTTGAAAATGAATTACGAATCCTAGAGACATTACATTATCATAGTGCTCACAATCCCAAATATATTGATGAGATTAAAAGCACTCTTACTGAAATGGGAATTTTGCCAGAAAAGTATATTCAAAAAGACCTATTTATTAAAGATTCTTTTAAGGAAACCGAATTTTGGAAAGAGGGGGTGATTTTTATAAATGATAGGACGCAAAATCCCCGAACGGAAATATTCAGTTTACAAGATGCAAAAATAGAAAAATCATATAGATACGAATTAAAAACTGGTGAAATTAAAGAAGAAATTATTTTAGATGAAGAGAAGAAAACAAAGACATCAAAAGACATTGCGCGCGGCAAGATAGCGTATAGATTTTCTGATTTTGGGAATAATATAGTTAGAAATGCTTTAGACAGAATTGAGTTTTATAAATTTGAAAATTTAAAGAAATATTTTCCTTATATAAAATCAATCAAAGAATTTATTTCATCGCCTAATTATTTAGGTGGTATTGAAATAGAAATTCTTGGACCAAAGGATAAAATAAACAAATTAACCCAGTCTCAAAAGTTAGAAATGGCTTTATCGGTAGTCAAAAAAATATCGGGGCAAGCGAGAGCTAATACTTCAGAATTTGTTGGGACTAAATTATTTAAAGCTAAAATGTTGCGAGAAGTTTTCAGAGATAAAAAAATAAAAATAGATATAGACGATGTGAAGAGAAAAAAGTTAGTGGAAGTTAAATTAGCGGAAACAGATTGGTATGCCCAGAATGAATTTTATGGCACAGAAGAAGAAAGGAGTTTTATTAAGTTTATTGACGAATTTATAGAAAAATTAAGGCAGAAATATTCGGATATTGCTTTACTTCGCAATGAGAAATTCTTTCAAGTTTTTGATTTTAATGAAGGAAGGGCTTTTGAACCTGATTTTGTGATGTTGTTGAAAAAGAGAAATGGAGAAATAAGTATTTATCAAGTTTTCATTGAACCCAAAGGAGACCAATTTAAAGATAATCGTGGTAGATTTGAAAATTCAAAAGAGGGATGGAAACAGAAATTTTTACTTGAGATTGAGGGAAAGGCAGATACAGATTTAAAATTGGAAAATAAACACTTTAAGTTAATCGGGTTGCCTTTTTACAATGAGAAATTGAAAAAAGAATTTGAAGAAGCTTTAGAAAATAAAATACTTTCTTAAATTGTGGATTCCCTTTATTCTTATTTTACTTTGCAATCCATCGGCTTCTGAAAAAATTTTGGCAAGGCCAAGGAGCAAGCGGGCAAAAAGGAATGGAGTCTGGGGGAAGGGATTTTTGTCCACCCGCTTATTTTGGGTGGTGGTTAGGTGTGCGTCGCCGAAGGTAATGCATAAGTCAATCAGAATTTTGCTCAAAAAAGGTTCGCACTTCGTCCAATAATTGCGACCAACATACAAATTAACACTTTATAATAAGTAGCCAAAATGTTTAAAAAATTAAACCTGAATTAATCGCAAGTTTACCATAAAAATTAGCCAACCTTGTAAAAAATTTAACTTGATCAACTCATACTAGACCAAAAATTTTCTAAAAACCACTAGTAGTTTGGATTGCTTACCAAAAACTAATTAATCTGTTTGGTTTATGCTTGGCACTACCAAGTCTTCAGAGAAATTAGTTTAGTTATTACCTACACTACTTAAATATAATTAAATTACATTCTAGGCTGAAGTATTTAAATAAATTAAGCCGACTACAAACAAGGATTTCAAGCTTCGCCAAAATTTTAGTGAATTTTATTCACACTAGAAGCAAATCAATCAACATGGCAAACTCTCACAAGAGTCACAAATCTAACCTGTACACTCCCCTCGCCCTATTTACATTTTTTGAAGAAATTTGAGAGGGTATAATTGAGTGTCTAATTTTTGTTTTGGAGTCATTTTGTTAATTCCTTGGTGAGGTCTGTGGTGGTGGTAATGATATTCCCAAAGTCTGAGTTGAGCCTCACGGTGGAGTCTGTTTTCAAACTTAACTTTTGTCAAAAACTCTTCGGAGATAGTTCGGTTCAGTCGCTCCACTTTACCGTTAGTCTGAGGTCTTCTAACTTGGGTGTAGCGGTGTTTAATATTCATTTCTTCCAGTAACAGTGCTACAGCATGTTGTTGACCTTCTGGTTTGGTTTTTGCTTTGTAATAGCTGTTAATTTGTTTTTGACTGCCTTTAAACTCTTTGCCGTTATCGCTTAGAATTGCTCTTTAGAATTGCTCTTAGAATTGCTCTTAGAATTGCTCTTTAGAATTGCTTTGTATTCGATCTGACTTCGGCGGAAGATTTTAATTAAACCTGTTCTCACTTGATGTTGATTCTTACCTGGATAATCTCAAAGTTGGCTTGTCTGGTAGTGTCGTCTATCAAGGTGAGCAGATACTCCTTTTGACCTTTGATTATCTTTTCTCCTACAATCGGAGGCAGTAGTTTGAGATCTATATGACCCAAATCTCCGGGTTTTTTGTGTTCGTACCGAGATTTGGCAAGCTCTTCTCTTTTAGCTTTCTTTTAGCTTTTTTAAGGGCTTTTTGATTCATTTTGATCATTAATTTATCGACTTTTTTGTTCCAGTAAGTAAAGCTTTTGTAACGAATGATTGACTGGAGTTTTGGGAAAGAATACTCCTTGTTTTCCTCAAGAGATTATCTTGGAGATTGTTTGTCTGGAGACTCCGTGTTGCAGGGCTAGATTGGCTTGAGTGTATTTTCTTTTTTGGGAAATTACCTGACTTTTGGTATTGGTTTTGGCAACTCTTGCTTGATCTTGGTTGAAGATTTGTTGTCTGGTGTATTGACTAAGTTTGGGATTTTGATAAGTGAACATAAGTAAAGAGGTTGTTAGTTTTAAAAAGTGTCTAACTTCCTCTCAAATTTTTATTCAGTTTTGTAAATAGGGCGGGGTGGGGTTATAAGCATCTTCTTTAATATTATCTTTTCCCGCCGTAATCGCATTTACAAAAAGCGATGATCCTCTATGACCATATCTTTATTTTCCGGCAATTCGCCGTTAATATCCCGAAAAGCAATTGTGCCATTTTTATATTCTTCCGGAAATTTTTCTTTGATTGTTTTTAAGGCGTATTCGCCGACCGTAATACAAGACCAGCATTGTTGGGTGGTGTAAAAATGGACAACTTCAATTTTTTTAGCCGATATTTTTGCCGTAGATATCGGCAATTCTTCTTGACTTTTTACCGTTTGATTATTAGTATTTTACGCTGCTGTCAGCTTGTATCCGTTTTTTGATACAAAAAACCCTACTCTAACAATGGCAACTCCAATAATTAAAATGATAATTTTCTTTTCCATAGTTTTTATTTTACAAAGGCATTAAATAAATACCCGATAATTATTATATTGATAGTAGTTATGCCGAAAAAATAGGCGAGCAACTTTGTTTTCATAACTCTTTTTAAAATCAGGGCTTCCGGCAAAGAAAGGCCAACCACCGCCATCATAAAAGCCATGGCCGTACCCAAAGGGATGCCCTTTGCCACAAGTGATTGCATAATTGGAATAACCCCAACGACATTGGCATACATCGGTACAGCTAATATTGTCGCCAGTGGAACGGCAAATAAATTTTCGGCCGTAATATATTTTTCAAAAAACCCAGCCGGAATAAAACCATGTATCGCCGCCCCCACAGCAATTCCCAAGAGTACATAAGGAGTTGTCTTTTTTGTCAGATCAAACCCTTCTTGCCAGAATTTCTTAATTAAAACAGCAAATGTTTCTTTTTGGTTCTTTATCTCTGTTTTTTGGCTTTTTATCTGCCAAACATAATCAGCCACATATTTTTCCAATTTTAACTTGCCTAAGATAAAACCGCCGGCTACTCCCAGCAGAATAGCAGAAATTACATAGAGAATTGTCACTTTCCAGCCGAACAATCCGGCGAATAAAACAACTGCGACCTGATTGACCAGAGGAGAAGTGATTAAAAAAGACAGCGTTACTCCGAGCGGAATTCCAGCTTCAAGAAATCCGATAAAAAGCGGAATTGACGAGCAGGAACAAAAAGGCGTAATTGTGCCAAAAATTGAAGCTAGCAAATAATCAGCTCCATACCATTTTCTGGAAGCAAGAAAATCCCGCAATTTCTCTATCGGCAAGTAATACCGGAGAATAGCCATAAAATAATTAATGACCAAAAGCAATAATAATATTTTTATTGAGTCGTAAATAAAAAAATTAACCGATATTCCAAGATGGGCTTCCGGGCTTAAGTTAATAACTTTATAAGTTAGCCAATCGGCTAATACTTGTATGGGGTAAAAAATATCCATAATTTAATTAACAGTTACCGCCACAACTGCAACCAGATTTTTTCTCTGCCACACCAGAATCATCGTCGTAGTCGTTGATAATCTTTTTAATTTTTTCTATATCAAAAATCGATCCGGTCATTACCGGTTTGCTATTTATTGCCAAAACAGGGCTGGACATTACGCCCATTTCAATAATTTTTTGGATATCGGTGATATATTCCACTTCTATTTCCAAACCCAATTCCTTAACCGCTTGTTTTGTGAGTTCAAATAATTTTTTGCAGGTCGGGCAACCCGATCCCAATACTTGAATTTGCATAGTTGTATTCTCCATATGAATTTAGATAATTATTTAATAATTTTGAATATTTATTTATGGTATTTTTCCTAATTGAATAGATTACTTTTAAACCCTCTTACCTTGATGAAACCAGTCCAAAGCCTTTTAGCACTTTCAAATGATGAGAAGTAAGATTTTTGGCCAAATCAAGATATTGCCAAATATCGCAAACACAAAGCTCGCTTTCTCTGAGTAGACAAAGTATTTTTAAACGATTTTCTTCGCTTATGATTTTTAGAAACTCGGCGACTTGTGAAATTTCGGCGAGAGATTTTTTATTGTTGCAACATTTTGGTTTCATAGCTTAATCAATGTTAATTGTATCAATACTTGTTGATATTGTATTAAATTTGTTTTGATTGTCAAATTTTAATTTTTAAATTACATTCTAGGCTGAGGTATTTAAATAAATTAAGTCGACTACAGACAAGGATTTCAAGCTTCGCCAAAATTTTGAATAGTGAATTTTATTCACACTAGAAGCAAATCAATCAACATGATAAACTCTCACAAGAGTCACAAATCTAACCTTATGAGAACAGTTGTTAAGACAACACTTGCTTACGTTTCACTTGAGTGAGCTTAACTACGATTGTGGTGGCCTCAAAGCCAAACTGTTTTTTGATGATATTTTCCAAAAATCTTAAATAAGACCAGTGAATAGTTTCTGGATCTTTAACCAACAGTTCAAAAGTTGGAGGGTTAGTGTTAGTGTAGACAAGATCGTAAATTATGGCCTTCTTCTTTAGACGCAATTTTTGCGGTGGCTTTTTTTTCATTAGGTAATTAAATAAAGTTCTCAAATCTTTTCTATCAATTAGCTTACTGCGATTCTCCAAAGCAACGGAGACAGCTGACCAAATTTGGTTGGGACTATCAGGATGGGTTTGGTTGCTACCAATTTTAGTTGAAACCCACAAAAATTTATCAATTTTTAGAAAACCAAATTTTAGTTGGAATTCCTTTTGAAACCTAGCCCGCCCAGTAGTATCCACCAAATCAGCTTTGTTAGCTATAATTACTAAACCTTTTTGAACTTCTTTACAAATTCCAGCTACCACCTGATCTTGGTGAGTTAACGGTTGAGAGCCATCGACTACCAAACACAAAACATCCGCTTCGTGAGCGGCTTGAATAGTTTTGTAAGTAGCAAAAGTTTCGGCTCCCAAGGCTCTTTGACCAGCTTTACGGATACCTGTTGAATCCATTAAAATCAACTTTTGACCATCTGGTCTTTCCAAAAGATAATCATATACACCGATAGTAGTGCCAGGAATTTCGGTAACAATTTGTAAATCTTTGTTAATTAGCCAATTGAATAGTGAACTTTTGCCCACATTGGGTTTACCTAAAAGTAGAACTTTGGGAATTTTTGGGATTCTGGTAACAATACCGCGTTCTATCTTGGCTAATTCTTGGAATAAATTCGATTTTTCCAAATTAAACCAAATAGTCCACAACCCCTGACTTAGAGCTGGTTCCAAATTTCTACGAGTATCGTCGATAAACACAGTTTGACTAGGATCAAGCTGATATTTAGTTACTAACTTAGCAAAAAATTCTGGATTGTCTTTAGTTAGTCCAACCTCAAAACTAGCTAATCCACCGTCAAACCACTGCCATAAATCTAATTGAGACAGTTGCTCAATTAACCACTGGTCTGAATTAGTTAAATAAAATATTTTTTTACCTAATAGTTTTTGCCGAATGAGAAATTTTTTAGTGGCTGGTATCTCCACAAACCCAGTTGAATTTTTAGTAAAACAGACTCCATTCAAATCAAACACTAAGTTGACAATTTGGTTGACTGGCTGGGGTGTGTTTTCCAAATTGTACAATTCTACTTCTAAGTCAAAATTAGTGCTTTCTAACCACAAACCTAAACACCCCAGTTTAGATAAATCGCGCAAATTCTCGGCTAAATCGTCAACAAACAAAGTAGTCTGTGGTTTAAGGTTATATTTTCGCAAAAACAACTTATACAAATCTAAATTTGGTTTATATAAGCTGACCCAATGGCTAGCTAGACCGCCATCAAAAATTTCCATTAGTTGTGGATAAACCGACTCAAACCAAGTGATATCATACACGTTAGCCAAAAAGAAAATTCGCTTACCCTGCTGTTTTTGAGTTTGAATTAGTTCAATCACATCCTCTCGTAAAGTTTTTTCTTGAAAAAACAGGTCTTTGACTATGGACGCCCAATTTGGGTCATAGCCCAACACTTTCAGTAAGTTTTGCCAAAAATTTAGTTGTTGCAATTCTGCTGACCAAATTGCTGAATCTTGAGTGTGTAATTGCTCATTAAACAGCTTATGCCACACTTGTTTATACCATGCAATAGTCAATCCTGACCGCTTTTGATTAAGCCAATCTACAATTAAATAATCATTATCAGTGAAAACTACTCCATCTAAGTCTAAAACTAAATTTTCTAAATTAAAGTACTGCTGGTTCATCCAAACCGCACTGTATAAACCAGGACCTGCGGAAGTGTTTTCACGAACAATATAGTAAGACCCATCTAAACTAGGACGAACTTCTTTAAGTTTTGATTTAGTCTCTGTTTCGTCTTCTAGCTCAGCAACCAACCTAGGCAAATCAGGTTTCACAAATTGATTTTGCTTTAGCCAGTTAACAATTAAATCTAATAGGTCATTAATCCCATAACCAGTATGGGCACTTAAATTAACTAAGCCCAAGCCACCAAACCTAGCATACTCAGCCAAATTGACGTCTTGGTTAGGGTCATCAACTTTGTTGACTGCTATAATAAAGGGCTTACAAAGTTTGCGTATTTTTTGTAAAATTTTTGAATCCAATGTATCCGGGTCTTTCTTCACATCCATTACCCAAACCAATAGATCCGCTTCAGCAATAGCTGACCAGGTTTTGATTTGGGTCTGTTTAAGAATTAAGTCATCAGGATCAGGTACTAACCCTCCGGTATCAACAAATCTAATCAAATAACCATCCCACCATTCCTCTCCAAAATTTAAGTCACGAGTAGTGTGTGGTTCGTCAGCAGTAATAATCTTGCTTAAACCAGTAATTCGTTTCATTAACGTACTTTTGCCCACATTAGGTTCACCAATAAAAGCTACTAAAGGAATTTTAGTCATATTTAATCTATTTAACCACTAATCATCACAATAGTTGGAAACTAATTTTCAACTTTTTAACAAAAGTCAACTAGTTTTCAAATTTGCTCTAGCTTAAAAATGACAATATAAATTCTAGGTTAAAGCAATCATTTGACCAGCAATTAATTTGATTTTTTGAGTAAATTTAACAAAAGTTTAAGGTAAAACACCGCCCAACTTAGCTTTAAGGCTACTAAAAATTGCCACTATAAATTTACCATCCCTAATCAAACACGGACTTAGCTTGACTGGAGGTAATTTCTGGAAAACAGGAACTAAAGAACAATTTTTATTATGTCTAAATTTAATCCTCTATCTGTTTTAGACAAACACGAAGAGGCTATTGTAAACTTTTTTCAAGAGCTATCAGCAAGGACTACTGTAACTAATCGAGAGTTTCAATCGTTAATTCGTAATTTAGCCAAAAAAACCGGCATAATTTTTAGTAAACATGAGCTACAACAAGCCTACCAACTTTCATATCAAAAAAATCACCCCAAACTACCTAAAGATAGTAATTTAATTAGTAAACTTCGACTAAAACCAATTCGTACTTTGTCAGGAGTTGCTACTTTAACGGTTTTAACTAAACCATTTCCTTGTCCTGGTAAGTGTATTTTTTGTCCTAATGATGTCCGCATGCCAAAAAGCTATTTAGCCAACGAACCAGGCGCCCAGAGAGCTTTGAAAAATAATTTTGATCCTTATTTACAAACTTATAATCGATTGCAAGCTTTAAACAATATAGGACATCCAATTGATAAAATAGAAGTAATAATCTTAGGCGGTACTTGGTCCTTTTATCCAGAAAAATACCAAATTTGGTTTGTAAAAAGAATTTTCGAAGCCTTAAACGATTTTTCAGAAAATCTTGATAAAAGAGCACAAATTCTAAACACCACAGCAAACTTAGACTGGCAAACTATAAAATACATACCCACTACTTTTAGAAATACAGAAAGACAAAAAAGGTCTATTACCTCAGTAAACAAAGGTGTTGGTTCAGACACAGAAAACCAAAATTACCACTTAACTTATAATCAAATTATAAATCAAATACTTAAACAAAATAACCAGCAACAGTCATCTCAAAACGAGCAAGCTACTTGGGAAGAATTGTTTGCAGAACATCGACGCAACGAAACCGCAAAGTGTAGATGTGTGGGCCTGGTAGTGGAAACTAGACCAGATAATATTTCTCCAGCAGAAGTAATTCGTATTCGAAAACTTGGTTGCACCAAAACTCAGATTGGTTTTCAAAGTCTAAACGATGAGGTGCTAGCAAAAAATCATCGCGGACATGATGTGAGCGCGACTAGAAAAGCTGTTAAATTACTTAGGCAAGCAGGTTTTAAAATTCAGGCTCACTGGATGGCTAATTTATATGGATCTAGTGTAGCTCAAGATATTATGGATTACCAAACTATTTTTAATGATCCAGATTTTCGTCCGGATGAATTAAAAATTTATCCTTGTTCTCTGCTAGAAACAGCTGAACTAATGGACTATTACAAACAAGGTCTGTGGCGTCCTTATTCTTATGAAGAGTTGTTACAGGTAGTAACCGAGTGTATTGCCTCTACTCCACCCTATTGTCGACTGACTAGAGTGATTAGAGATATTCCTAGCACAGATATTGTTGTTGGTAACAAATACACAAATTTCCGAGAAATAGCCGAACAAAAGCTCGATCAATTGGGTATTCCCAGACTAGAAATTCGCTCTAGAGAAATCAAAAATCAGAAAGTCACTAGAGAACAATTACAATTGGATATAATCACTTACGAAACGAATTGCGGTGAAGAACAATTTTTACAGTTTATTACTAAAGACAATAGATTGGCTGGGTTTCTTAGATTACACTTACCTTTTGACCAAAACTTAGAGCATCCGTTTATTCCTGAATTATCAAACAGTGCCATCATTCGAGAAATCCATATTTATGGACAAACTGTTAGTTTAGGAAAACAAGATCAGGGTAAAGCTCAACACCTGGGTTTAGGTACTAGTTTAATAGAAGAAGCTACTAAAATAGCTAAAACTAAAGGTTACGCTAAACTAGCAGTCATCTCAGCTGTAGGTACCAGAGAATACTATCGCCGTCGCGGTTTTCAAGATGGCGAACTTTATCAATTCAAAATCCTATAATCAGTTAGTTGAATTGAGGCTTAGTTTGTAAATACTAAAATTAGTTTTTTCACAATCAGTTTTACACTGTTACCACTTTAAACCTAACTCAAATCGAAACCATCTAAAATCTATAACTTCTTAGCTATGATGGCTTAGTTTCTCACCACAATTAAAAATCAAATTCAACTCAAATTAGTTACCAACTGCACAAGCAACATTGCTTTTACTTAAGCTAAACAAGCAAAACGACTCAAACAAAAAAGGCTAGTTTAAATCAAAAGCTCAACAAACAGTGTTTCACACTCGCACTTTGCCAATCAAAAACACTTCTTGACTACATTAACAAACAAACTATTCAGGTAGTAACCAAAGTTAGAATAATAAATGTGGCAATAATGGTAAAAAACTACCAAAAACTAAATAAAATGACCAATCTAGTTGACTAAATTCCGGTTTTTCATTTATTTAACAAGTTTTCGGGATCAAATTGTTGGTTGATGCTAGTTCCATTCAAAACGCTTTGGTAAAGAATTAAAAAAACATGCGTAATTATATCGATTTAGCGAAAAGTGTTACTGGTGCTGTAGTTTTCAAAACTGGAGCTTTATTAGTTAGCTTACTAATTTCAAAATGGTTGTTTACTAATTTAGAAACTGAAGATTTGGTAGTATATTTTTTGGGTCTGAGTTACCTTGGGTTGATTTTGCAACCACTTAGTTTTGGAGTTTATTCTTTGATTCAAAAATTCTACACTAACGAACAATATAAGACTCAGCTACCGCAAATTTGGACGACTATCAACCTGTTTCGATTAGTCACTTTTATATTCGCTTTAATTTTAGTACTAGCCGGCTACCCACTAGTTAACTCTTTTCGGCCAGAACATCTACCAATCGTTTTGTTGCTTTTCGGCAGCCAAATTTTGGTAGAATTAGATTATCATTACCGAGCAGTATGTAACGCCAAAGGTAATATTTGGCAATTTAGTTTGACTGATTTAATCAACAAACTCCTAGTTTTAATGGGTCTGGTTGGCGGTGTTTGGCTAATCAGTACCAATCAAGGATTACTCTTCTATTTGATAATCTTAGGGTTTGTTAATCTTGTTACACTGATCATTGATGCCACATGGCAACGTGCCCATACTCAATGGGGCTGCTGGAATTGGCAACTTCTTAAAGACCATTGGCCAACTATGATCTTTTTGGGAACTAGTGGTTTAGTGGTAGCAGCCTACGAAAACTTAGATCGTCTGATTTTAGACTACGTACACACCCCCCAAGAACTCATTACTGCTTACGCTAATGTGTACACCAACGTTCTTGATAAAGCTAAAATCATAGTTAGTCTGGTCATCCCTACCCTAGCTAGTAGTTTTCAAAAAGCTCTTAGCAACGTGCAAAATCAAGCGATACTAAGAAACATTTCGAAACAAACCAACAACAAACAAAAACTCAAACTTCTAGGCCTTAACTTAGGAGCTACCTTCGTTGTCGCCTTAGTTACCACCCTAGGGACCTTGACTGTAGCTCCAATTATCCTAAAGTTTATTGACTCGGAACAAAAATATATGTTAGATGGACTAACTTTCACAATACTTGTGGGCTCTTTGCTACCCTATTTTCTCAATATGTTTTTGATGATAATACTAAATTTGAGTAGCCAAGAAAAAACTAATTTAGTGATTGAAATATCAATTTTCATGTTGACCATAGCTGGGTATTTGTTAGCAATTCCTAGCTTAGGCCCTTTAGGGGCAGCCATAGTCACTTTTCTCAATTATCTAACTAGTTTCGTTATTCGTCTAATTTATTATGGTACCTTTTTGGTTAAAACTCAAACTGCCTAGACTTGTTTATCCAAAACCACCAAGTTCAGACAAAGCTTTAAGGATCATTCACTTTAATTTTGGGGTAGATAAGAATAAAGGTGATGCGGCTATTATTTTTGGTATTCAAGACCTCTTAAGAAAACATTTAGGCTCTGATATTCAAATAAACTCGATAAATATAAGTTATCTTAGCCATCGAGAATATCTATCAATCTGTCAGTCTATTTTTAATTGGGTCCAGCAAAAAAACCAGACTATTTGGCTAAATTTAGTAAAAATCTTACTTTGGCCAGCTAAAGTGTTGGCTAAAATTAGGGATTGGCAAATACTTTGGTATGCTAATCAACATGACTTAATCATCATCGGTGGAGGTGGAGTTTATTCTACAGCTTATTTACTACCGCTGAAAGATAATTTAATTAAACAACTTAAACCGTCGGTAATAGTTTTTGCTGCAGGTTATAATCAAGGCCTGCAAGACCGAGCATTGACTGATGCAGACAAACAAAGTATTCGTATTTTATACAACAAAAGTAGACTCACTTCCGTAAGAGACCAACGAACCTACCAATTTCTCCAAGAGATTGATTCTAAATTTCAGCCAATAGTGATCCCCGACCCGGCAATTGTATTGCAATCTAAACCTATTACCGGCCTAGATTTTCCCAAACAAAAACTAAAAATTGGTATAAATTTAGCCTGCCACCAATCTTGGCTAGTTGAAGCAGCTCAGAAATATGAGCTTATAGAAACTTACACCACATTAATTAACCAACTTCACCAAAGTTTGGATATTGAAGTATATTATTTGGTTCACACCAACTACACTTATAGGCACAAAGGAACCAATTACAGCGAACTGCAATTAGCTCAAGAATTGCAAACTAAACTCGTTAAAACCATGACTTTTTGTGATTATCCAGCCAGGGAATTAAAATATGTTTACGAAAACTTAGATGCAGTAGTCTGTATGATGCTACATTCCAGTATTTTAGCTTTCGCTTCCACAGTGCCATTTGTGGTTATTGGTTACGACAAAAAGAACCTAGCCTTTACCGATTTAATCAACTATTCAGAATACCATATCCACTTAACTAAACTAACAGCCACTGATTTAAGCACCAAATTTTTCCAATTACTCAAACAAAAAGATCAGATTAAACAATATTTTCAACTACAAAAAACTCAATTCTTAGAGCAACTAGATGAGTTTACTTTACAAATTAAACAACTGCTCAAAAAAAGCGGTATGATTTAAATACCTTAAATGTATAGCTAAAAAACTACAAGGTAATTACTCAATTTATTCCACCCAAGCATTTATATAAACTATCATCAATATTATCCCTAAAGTTATACCTAAATTCAAGCTCTTTTAGATAGTAGATAAAATTCGCCTTGCTTACACCATGAAATCTTAGTAACCTCTCCTTTGCATAACTCCAAAATCCTTCTATGCCATTTATATACACTTTACCATTTTATTTATTATAGCATAGGTGGAATTAAATAAGCAATTACCAACTACAAAGATTGACTTGATATAGCCAATAAAACTTATCCTGCTAGATAGTTACACACGAATCTAATTCGTTATAAGAAACTTCAAAACAAATTAACTCTTTTATATATCTCAGACCTGTTTAGTGATTAATTTACCCTAAGCTGGGTATACATATTGTTAAAAAATCGTCAAAGCTGTTGTTAATTAGTTAATGATTAACTAGCTTGAGGTAACATCAATCCAAACCTCTACAAAATGTTCGCAGCGTACTTATTTGATCCAGATAAAGGTTGGGTTACTCTTTCTCACAATTTAGTATATTTTATTTGGCTAAAAACTAAACAAAAAGTGTATTTTGTTACCACCAGAGTTGTCATTAGAACTGACCACCCCAAAGATATGCAATAAGCAAAAACTTAACCTACATAACTTTAAGTAAAAAAGTTTAGGTAAGTTTATAAAAAACTAACATCGAAAACTAAAAATTAGAATCAATTAACATCTCCGCCTCTTCAGGATAGATGTCAATTTCGTCCATAGTTTCATAAACCTGATGTTTTTGAGGATCAAACCCAGTACCAGCAGGAATCACTTGCCCTAAAATCACATTCTCCTTTAGACCTACCAAATAATCTTTTCTACCAGAAATAACGGCGTCAACTAACACTCTAGAAGTTTCTTGGAAAGAAGCAGCAGCTAACCAAGAATCTGTCGACAAAGCAGCTTTAGATATACCCGTAACCACTCTCTTAAAGAGAATTGGCTTTTGGTTTTTGCTTAGCAGTTCAGCATTACGAGTTAAAGCTAGGTTGTAATTAATCAATTCTCCGACAGTATAATCAGAATCTCCAGGATCTAAAATTTGTACTTTCTGACACATCTGTCGAATAATAATTTCGATATGTTTTTCGTTTACATTAATTCCATTAGCCATAAAAATGGCGTTTAGTTCTTTAATGATATAGTTTTGCAAAGCGTCAATCCCTTTATAGTCTAAAACTTCTTGCAAATCTAGAGGCCCATCTACTAAAGGATCACCTTGGTTTACTAATTGTCCTAATTTTACCAAAGCCGGCATACCCACAGGTGTATCTAGCTCTACCACTTCTGGAACGTCAGGTTTGATTACAATTTGACTACCCTGATCTTCCACAGTACCAGAAACTTGGGCCTTAATTACTTCACCAGTATTTTTGATTACAATTATATCATTCTTGCTCACCACACCACCATTGGCTACTAACAAATTAGCACCCGATTCTGGAAGCGGTATTGTTTGAGCTAAGTTTTGGTTACTAATAGTAATTTTGTAGCCTAGATCAATATTTCCTTCAATTTTCTCTACAAATCCAGTAATTGGGGCTAAAGGAGCAACAGTTTTGGGCGTTCTGGCTTCATAAATCTCCTCAACCCTAAGTAAACCAGTGGTGATATCACTTTGGGTCAAAGCACCTCCTTTGTGTTTGGAGTGCATTGTCAGCTGAGTGCTAGGTTCGCCTAAACTTTGAGCAGCTAATACACCCACGGCTGTACCTAACTTTACAGGCTGATGAGTGCTAAAATCAGCTCCATAAGCAATTTGAGATAAACCTCTAGCTAACTTAGCTTTTACAATTGATGGTACCCAAATCTCTTGTAAATCAAATTGGGATAAATATTCTTTTAACTTAATATCAATTAATTGGCCTTTTCTAGCTACTACTTGGCCGTCAACTACTACATCTTTAGCCAAAAAACGTCCGTAAACGCGATCTAAAAGCGACAATCCCATTTGCTGACTATCGGCAGCGGTAAACTTTTGTATTTCGTCACTCGTTAGCTTATCAATCGAACCTTCACAAGTAATAATTACATTTTGGGCCACGTCTACCAACCTTCTAGTCAAATACCCGGCATCCGCTGTTTTTAAAGACACGTCTGCTTGAGATTTACGCTGTCCTTTCATGGACAGGAAA
>Ga0308394_1000788_pt1 | contig 16235 bp, 25 predicted proteins | sample Hotspr2Sampleme2_FD_202366 | JGI IMG/M metagenome (GOLD analysis project Ga0308394, IMG submission 202366) | Hot spring phototrophic mat microbial communities from Mushroom Spring, Yellowstone National Park, Wyoming, United States - 20050701_me2 ...
TGTTCGTTTTGGTGTTCGGGGATGATGTGCCAACCCGAACCGAAAACGGCGCGCGCGTTGACCGCGAGTGGGTAATGATGCCCCGGCGCGTGCTTGATGAACTTGTCGGAAAGGAGCGGAAGGATGAATGACGCTGAAGAGCGCTTTGTGCGCTGGTACGCGCATCTGGCAGCCGATGCGCCGCTCGACCGCCACGCGGCGCGGGCGTTGCTGCGGCGCGCGTTGGCGGATCGGGAGGCGCTGGCGGAATATCTTTTGAACAGCGAGTGTGCGCCGTCGTTGCTCGGCGAGTTCATCTATCGTCATTGGAACGACGCGCTGAGCGATGCGGCGCGCGGCGCGTCGTTGCGTCTGGCGTCGCGGACGCTGCGGGCGCTGGATTGTCTTGAGGAACGCGACCGGTGGGCAGTGCTGGAGTGGATGCAGCGTGGGGTTGTTCCATCAACGCGCATTCTGTGTCGGTTGTGTGAGGAGATCGACGATGCGTGACGACGATCTGCGCGCCGCGATGTCATTCTTCGCAGCGCGACTGCGTGGCGCGGAATTAGACGAGACGCGACTGCTGCGCTGGACGCGCCACAAACTGCGCAGCGACGCGCAGGCGGTCGCCGAACTGATGCTGACGGTCGGGTATCGTCCGACATTCATCAGATACTTTCTGCGCTACCACGTCCCGACGCTCCGCGAGAGCGTGGCGGTCGGGGAAACGTACACCGACCCCGACGCAGCGACAGAAGCGCATCTGGGGTTGTGCTGGCGTCTCGATGAGGGCGTACTGACCGTCTACACCGACCTCCACTCCGCCGCGAAGCGGCTGCGGCAACCGTACCGCGACCTCGCGGCTGTCTGTCTGCGGTGGGGATACGTTCACGAAACGGTGGTGCAGATGCTGGCGCGAGTACTGGAGCGGAAATGAACAAGAGTATGTATCGTCTCTACCGGAAGTTCACCGCCTTTCGCCGCCTTCAAGCGGTGCGCATCGCGGTGCTGCTGGCGCGCGCAGGCGCGAGACGGAAACGCCCGCGTTGGGTGATGCCGGCGCTGGAAGCGGAGCGCTTGAGGAAGGCGCTGTTGAAGATGAAGAAAGAGGGAGAAAATGTGGTGGAAGATTGAGCCTATTCCACACCAAGAGTTAGAGGACTGGGAGCGCGCTCTCTTGCGGTGTGAGAACAGAGCGAAGCGCGATCCGATGTCGCGCGCCGCCGGTGTTTTTGTGATCTTTGTGCGTGAGGGCGGAACGCGCCCGGAATACGCGCCGGGGGACAAAGCGCCGTCCGGCGCGTATCTGGTGGGGAAGTGGACGTTGAAAAAGAAAGGGTGGATGTGGTATGACTGATCTTATCGCCTGGATCATCGCCGGGGGCGTCATCCTCGCCCTCGTCAACAGCAACGTCGCGGACGGACTGCTGAGCGCGCTTGACCTCAGCGACAACCTCAAACGCGCCGTCGATTGGGTGCGGGGAGTGCGCGGGGTTCCGGCGGGCGTCGCGTCGGTCTGTTTCTTCGTTCTCGCGTATGTGTTCGGAGCACTGGCGTACCGCTACGACCTTGTACCGACCTGGCGGTTCATTCAGCCGATAGCCGCCGACGTGCTCGCGACGGGGGCGGAATGGTTGACGCTGTTTGCGCTGTTCCTCACGCTGTTGCCGACGCTGATTGAGTTGGCAACGGTCGGACTGGTGCAGCGCGACATTCGGGCGCTCCAGTGGATGGTGTACTTCTTCATCTTTTTTGATATTGTCACCGACTTCGGCGAGGCGGTCGCGCTGGTTGACGTTTGGCAGCGTGGCGGGTTGTTCGCGCCGTTGCCGGACGCGCTTGAAGGAGCAGCGGCGGTGCTGGCAAAAGTCGGTTGGACATTCGCGGCGTCGTTTGCGTTTGAGTTTTTGACGATTCTGTGCGCGGTGACGGCGCTGCTGTTGGCAGCGAACGTGCGCGCGACCGGCGGCGGCGGAGGCGGGCGGTGAATGTCAGCGGGAAAGCAGTCTTTCTGATGCTGTTCGGCGTCGCGGTTGCGTTCAGCGTTGACCCGATTATCGGCGTCTTCGCGTTCCTCGCGCTGGCGGCGGCGACCAACCGCGAGGCGGCGGTGCGCGTCTATCACGCACTGAACGACGCCGCGTATCGGGTCGAGCGGCAACTAGAGCAGCGCGGTTTGCTGTCGAAGTCCGGCGGTGAGGGTGTCACAACACCGTATAGAAATAAAAGAGAAGAGGATGTTGTGACGGTTGATGAGCAAGCGCCCGTCGAGGCTGCGACTGCCGCCGCAGCCCCCGCTGCTGTCACAACACCGTATAGAAATAAAAGAGAAGATACTGTTGTGACGCTTCCTTCCCCATCACTGTTCAACCCCGCCGACCCGCGCCCGGCGCGGTACGCCGTCCCGCTGGGTGTTGACCAGACCGGTGCGTTTCGTTGGCTCGACTTCGGGCGCGACGCGCTCCACATCGGTTTGTACGGAACCAGCGGCTGCGGGAAGGATCACCTGCTGCGGTTGTGGTTCGCGGCGTTGCTCAACGAGCGCGATGTGCGCTGGGCGATCCTCGACGGCAAAGGCGACTGGCTGACGCCGAACCTCGCCCGGCTGCCGCAGATGCTGTTTCCGCCTGCGGGCGGTTACGGCGACGAGGGGCAGCGGCGGATACTCGACGCAATCGGCGCGGTGAATGAGGAAGCGAAGCGCCGGTTCGGGTTGCTGCTGAGCGCCGGGGTGCGCAGCGTTGAGGAATACAACCAGACCGCGCCCGATCCGCTGCCGTTGCTGGTCGTACTCGCAACCGACATCATCGATGTGGTTGACGAGACCGAACGTTTGCTGATCGCGCTGGTCAGCAAAGCGCGGGCGTTGGGTATTCGGGTTATCGTCTCGATGCAGACGCCCACCGGCAAGCGGCTTGAGTGGCGGATGAATTTGTCAACGCTCATTTCCGGCGCGCTGGTGGACGGAAGCCAAGACGCCCCGGCGCTGGGGGTGCGCGACCCGAAGGCGCTGGTGTACCGACCGTCGCAACTACCGCCGCCGCCCGGTGAGCGCGGGCTGTTCGTGGTGCGGCACAACAACGAGCAGTTTCTCGTCCGCACGCCGGTGTTGGTCGGAGACTTCGACGCGCTGATCAACGCGCGCAACGACGCAGCGCTGCTGGAGACGCTGCTCTTCAGTGATGTCACAACACCGCGTATAAATAAAAGAAACGAATGTGTTGTGACGGCTGATACACAGACGCCCGTCCCGCGTGTCGGGGACGGAGTTGAGCCGTCCCCGCGTATTGTGACGCCGCAAATCGCCTCTAGCCCCGTCCCGGCGCGTGCTGATGCGGCGGGACGGCGGGGACGGGCGGATACGGCATCAGAAAGTCTTGGGACGGGTGTTGTTCCGTCCCCGTCCCCGACCGTCCCCGTCCCGACCGTCCCCGAACTCGCAAAAATCGCCCAAATCGGGGAGTTTCGCGGGGACGGGGACGGCGGGGACGATACGCTGCTGGCGGCGCTGGCGGCGCTCCAGCGCGCGGGCGTCAGTCGAGAGCAGGCGCGGGCGTTAGGGCTGCGGTTTCGTAACGGCGACTGGGCGCGCGCGGCGCGGTTGAATAGCGAGGATTGACAACGGAAAGGAGCAGTGATGGCAACGGTTATATCGTACGGCGGCGGAGTTCAAAGTACGGCGCTGGTCGTACTCGCAATGCAGCGCGGGTGGCGGATTGACGAGATCGTCCACGTCGATCTGCTGGACGCAGAGTCGCCCGCGACGCGCGAGTACGTCGCGTACTTTGCGGGCTGGCTGCGAGAGGCGCATCAACGCGACATCACAATCCTACAGCGCGATCTGTACGGGGATATGCTGGCTAATCCGGCGTTTACGCCCGCGCCGTGGCGCGCACGAGACGGCTCGTTTATGCTCAAGCGCCAATGCACACGGCAGTACAAGGTGGAACCGATCCGACGCTATCTGTACGACAAGTACGCGCGCGAGAAGATACACCTGATGCTGGGGATCAGCGTAGACGAGTTCCACCGGATGCGCGATTCCGGCTTCAAGCGTATTGAGAACGTCTACCCGCTGGTAGACGAGCGCCTTACCCGCAACGACTGCCGCGCGATCCTTGAACGCGCCGGGCTTGCAACGCCGCCGAAATCTTCGTGTTGGTTTTGCCCGTATCGATCGGCGCGAAGCCAGGCGGAACTGCTCAAGCAGTACCCGGCGCTGCGCGAGATGGCGGTGGAACTGGAGCGACGCATCAATGAGGAGCGGCGGAAGCGCGGGAAAGACGAGATCGCGGTGTTGCGTGCGGACGCTGCGCTTGACGACCAAAGCGACTTCTGTGAGGAAGGCTTCTGCGGCGCTTAGCGGGTTCTGGAGTGGCGTCTGTCACAACACGCTATAGAAATAAAAGAAGAATGCGTGTTGTGACGGGGAAGGAGATAGCCGCTTGAAGTTCCGCATTCTCGCAACGTTATCGGTACTGCTGCTGAGTGCGCCAAGCGCGCTGGGCGTCCAGCGCGCACTCGCGCCGACGCGCGGGGACGCTGCGGGCTGGCTGGCGGCGGTGGGGATCGAGTTGGCGTATCTGTCGCTGGCGTTCGCGGCGTTCGCCGATCCGCAGCGCCAACGGTTGGCGTCGCGCGTGGCGCGGGCGGCGGTGCTCACCGCGATCACGCTCAACGTCCTCGCCGACTATGCTGCGCGCGTACCGGAAGGGTTGAGCAGTGCTGCGCAGTTTCTCACAACGTTCGACTGGCTGCTGCTGATGCTGTCGGTGCTGGAAAGCGCGCCGCTCGCGACGCTGGCGTATACGCTTGCGACGTTGCTGCACAGCAGTGCTCAGCAGCATACTGCTGATGCTTCAGCATATGCTCAGCACCAGCACCAGCAGCACCGGCAGTACCGGCAGCATACTGTTGAGCATCAGCACCAGCACCAGCAGCACAGTGCTGATGCTGCTGAGTATATGCTGCAGTACAGTGCTGATGCTGCTGAGCACCAGCATCAGCAGCATCAGCAGCAGCGTGCTGCGCTGCCGTATCGCTGTCCGCGCTGCGATGCTGCGCTGACGCAGCAGCAGTACGGCGCTGCACGGCGGTATGGGTATTGCGGGAAGTGTAAGGGAAAATAAGAAGCCCCATCCGTTGTCGGACGGGGCTTGGCGGGTTCGGTAAGGTGTCTAGATGACGCCCGCGTTCTTCAAAACAAATGCGTAGTCCTTTTCGGCGGCTGTGAGGTTGGGGTACTCGTATATTTCGGCTTCGCAGTCGTAGCCGCGTCGCTCTAAGAAGAAGATGATAACACTCTCGTTCTCGCTGCGGAACACGCGATACTGAATGTCGCTGTCAGCGTCGCTGAACCGAACCGCGCCGATCTCCGAACCGACAAAGGTGACGATCTCGTAGTTGTTGTCGCCGGTGAAACTTCGGCGTCCTTTCCAGATGCTGATGGTTGCCATAGTGGGTGCCTTGTCCTTTCTTGATGTGTGTTTATCGATTACGTCTCTACTCTACCACACACACCGCGATTTGTCAAGCCCCAATTTCGCGGGAATCCGGCAAATTTCCCACTTGACAACCGGCGCGGGATGTGGTAGAGTAGAAGCGTGATCGATATTCACTAGAGGAGGTCTGAAATGGCTACAATCCGTATTTGGTCAGGTTCCCGACACGTCGTACTCGGTGATGAATTTGTCAAGTACGAAGAGTTCGAGGGTGAGACCCTCGGTGCGTGCTGGGAAGAGGAAAATAACAGAGGAACTCAGACGACGTTTTATCAGACGAACGACGGGCGTATTGTGGTGCACGTCGTTCGATGGTCTCGGTGGGAGAACGAGGCGACATATGCTTATGTCCACGTCTTCCCCTCGATGGGAGGGGTGAACGGAGCGGCGGCGATGTTCTGGCGGGAACTCAGGAAAGCGGGTATCATCCCGCCGCTCACAGTCGGTCTGGACGAGTAGCAGTTCGGGGCGTTCCGGTTCGCCGGATCGCCCCTTCGCTTTTTACGGAGGTGGGTGTGAAAATCCAATTCGAGCGACACCCGCACGCTATCTGCGCCGTCCTCACCGAGCAGAGCGCGTGCGACCGCATCATCACCGTCGCCCGCCCAAGCGACGCCTTTGACGTGCTCGCACTTGACATCCACACCGCCGCACTCAAGCCGCTCGACGCGCTGTTCTCACTGCCGCGCGTCGTCTGCGTCGAGATCGAGCGACGCGAAGGCGGTTGGCGCGTCGAGGTCGTATATTGGCACAAAACGCACGGCACGCTGGCGCAGTATGAGGAAGACGCGGCGACGCTCTCAGAAGCACTGGCGCGCTGTGTGTGGGCGCTGGCGAGGTAGCGGTACGGGGTGACGTTGTGGCGCGCCGGGCGAACGCCTGGCGCTTTTTTTTTGTTTTAACAGAGGAGGTGGAAATGATAACTATCTGGGGCGGCTACATCGCAGCGGGCGACGCGCGGGTGTACCTGATCTCCTTCGACGGCGAGCGGATCGGCGGGATGAGCGAGCGCAACGTTCAGCGAACGTTTTACCGCGTGCACGACGGGCGCGTTGTGGTGCACGAGGTGCGGATCGGGAAACGGCGCTGCGGGCGCACATACGATCAAGCGCTGGTGTATGTGTTCAGCGATCTCGCCCAAGCGTGTATGCATCTCACCGTCAACCCGCAGCACATCGATCCGACGCGCGGCGAGGTGACGTTGCCGCGCGTTGATGCTCCGACGCTCACGCTGGACGAGTGGGCGCGCGGGGCGGGAACGTACTGAAATTGGGGCTTGACAACGCGCGCGGGTTGTGGTATAGTATAACCGTAATCGATTTCACCAACACAGAAAGGAACACTGCTATGGCTACGACTATTCGCGTGTGGGACGGGTATGTATCAACAGTCGATGAGTTGGTTCGCTGGATCACCTTCGACGGCGAGCGGCTTGGCGGAGTTGTTTACAAGGGAGACGGCGACTCTCGCTTTAGCAGGATAGAGCGTACATTTTACCGGGCGACCGATGGCAAGGCGGTTGTTCACGAAGTTCGGTTCGGCAAGTGGGACGGTGGTTATGCGTGCGATCAGAGTTTTCTGTATATATACGCCAACATCGGCGATATGTACGAGAACATCGGCGTCAGCGCGCAAAACATCGATCTGGATTGCCGAAACGTCCGCTCGCTGCATATCGAACCACGCGAAACGCACGCAGAGATGACGCTGGATGAGTACATCTACAAGTTCGAGATTTGCATCACCAACCCATTCGCATAATACAACCCAGGCGCGGCTGCGAACCCTCGCACGCCGCGCTTCTTGTTGTAGAAAGGAAATGACTATGCCCAGCACAGAACTTTCCAACTTTCTCCGCGTCGCCCTCGACGTTCAAGCGCCGCCGTATCCGGGCATTCACGTTGACTTTGGATTGATGGTGGCTAGCAACGGTGTAATGCTGGTCACCAAGAGGTTTGACGACAAGGTGTTCCTCCGAGGCAAGGGCGCTATCTCACCGAAGGCGGCGAAGGTACTCGCTGCGCTGGCGGAGGCGACGTGGATCGGAAGTATTGAAGTGAACGACAACCGGGTGACCGTAACCGCCCAGAGTACGTGGTATGATGAGAAAGCCGGGGCGGAAGTGGCGGGCGGGTACCGAGAAGTGACGTTGCCGGAACTCTACTGCCGTCAAATCCCGATCAAGCGAATGGTCGAGGTGCTAGACGACAAGGCGTTAGGGTGGGAAGTTCTTCCTCTTTCAAGCAATCCGAAACTGAAGACGCTGAAAGAAGCCAACGCGAAAGACTACGTTGCGTTGGTAGATAGCCCGCACGGTGGGTATGAACTCTTTCGCTTGAGGGACATCGACGACACACACGGGTACAGCGTCGCCCAGTTGCGGTGTGGGCTTCGGCTGTTCGGGAAGAACTCCCGCCTAAGCGTTCGCCGGAACGCCAAAGGTTGGTTGGCGTTCAGCGACCAGTGGGGTGGTGTATTTGCAGTAACGCCGTTCGTCAAACGAGACTAGCCGCAGCGCAAACGCCAGAACCGCCGGACGCGCGTCCGGCGGTTTCTGTTTGTTCAGCAGTGTCACAACACCGTATAGAAAGAAAAGAAGAGTGGGTGTTGTGACAACAGTGCGCGGGCTTGGAGACGGCGGGGAAAAAGAAAACCCCGCGCTTGTGAGACGCGGGGGGTTCGGGTCGGGTTCGTTGACTAGATGAGCCGCATCTCCTTCAACACCTGTTCGAAGCCGTCTGCCGCCGCCTCACTCAGATCGCGGTATCGGTGAATTGAGCCGTAGCTAGGATCGCCGAGACCGGCTTCCTGAACCACGTGGATGATGATCTCACTTTCAGTGCGGTAGACGCTGTATGTTTTTCCCAACAAGCCTTCATCTGGTAATTCAATGAACCATCCGATATCCTCGGCGACAATCTCGATAACGGTGTACTTGCTGGCGTCGTCGCCGGGCAGAAATGTTCGCTCGCCTTGCCAAATCTTGTAGGTCTGCATTTTAGGTTCCTCCTATGTGATAGCGTTGATTTACTGTGACTATACTCTACCACACCCCGCGCCGTTTGTCAATACCCAATTTCGGGATTTTTCCCGCGATTTTGCGGGCTTGACAACCCGACGCGCGCGTGGTATACTAACGGCGTATTCGGCTATCAGAAAGGAGCGCTCCAATGCCCAAACGACGCTCAGCCCCAGCCCCGCGCCCCGCGCGTGAAATCGTCATTGAAGAAGGCAGCGACTACCGTATTCTGTTCGACCGCGAGTCGAAAGACTACGCGGTCGAGTACCGCGGACAGCCGGTCGGTTGGCGCGCGTCCGAGAGCGAGGCGCGGCGTCTGATCGAGGCGCTGCGCTACGAGGACGCGAAGCGCGAGTAACAGACGATAGAGGAGACTCGAAATGCGACGCAAACTACCGAGGTACGAAATCTGGATCGGGGAAGAGCACAAGGAACACGAGATACTCGAAATACGCGCCGAGAGACTCGGAGAGTACGTGGACAGAGGCGAACGGCGAAGTCTCCTCTACCGCGTATATCGAAAAGCGGACGGTAAAATACTTGTCCACGTCTACGACCGGGCGGACGTTCCCGGAGAGATCGACCGCGCGTCGTTGTTCTGGTACGAAGATTTGGAACGTGCGGCGCGGGATTTCCGACCGGCGCTGCAAAAGATGAACCTCATCTAACCAACACCACACCGCCGACCCCGCGCCGCACAGGTGCGGGGTTTTGTTTCTCCTCAGCCGACCCGCGCCCGGCACGCCCGCCGTTGGTCTAACAGCAGCAGTGTCACAACACATCATTCTCTTTTATTTATATGACGTGTTGTGACAGCGCCCGACCGCCGATCACCCGAACGGAGTACTCCCCGCCCGCTGTTGAGTAGTAGCAGCGTCACAACACCTGCTTCTCTTTTATTTCTATGCAGTGTTGTGACACCCCGCGCGCCGCCGCGATCTGGTGTACGAAAACGCGGCGCTTCTCCGGTACAATTAAAGTGAGGGGCACACAGCGCCCCGCTGAAGAGAGAGGAGTAGGAGGAGATGAACCTTCCCTTTTCGCAACCGCTGGACAAAATCACCTACGGCGCGCTGGCTGCCGCAACCGTCATCATTCTCACGTGGGCGCTGCGTGAGTTTGTCGGGATTGATCTGCCAGCAGAGGTGCAATCGGCGCTGGCGATCATCTTCGGCTACGTCGTCTCGTATCACATTCCGCTAAGTGAGGTTGAGGCTAAAGCAATCGCTCAGACGTTCTACCGCAAATGACCGTTGACGAACTGCTGACAGACGAAGCCCGCGCTGCGGTGTTGCGTGCGCTGCTGATGATCGTTCTCAATGAGAGCGATCCCGCCGGCGCGCGCGTTGCCGCCGCGCGGCTGTTTCTGTCGCAGTTCGAGGAACATCCGAACGCCGAACGGGACGTACTGGTGATCGTTGATGAGGCGGCGTTCGTCAAAACGGTATGAGATACGCTTGCCCCAGCTGCACGCCGACCAGCGCGCGGTTGCGGAACAGACCCGCGACGCGCGGTTTGTGCATTTGCGCGCCGGGCGGCGGTGGGGGAAATCGCACTTATTGGCGCGAATGCTGGTCGAAGCCGCGTTGGTGCGACGGCAGACGGTCGGGTATTTCGCGCCGACCTACAAACTGATGCTGCCGGTGTGGGAGCAGACGCGCCGCGTACTGCGCGTGCCGGTTGCGGAAGAGTACAAGGCGGAACGGCGGATTGACACAACGACCGGCGGGCGCGTCGAGTTCTGGTCGTTGGACAATGAAGACGCGGGGCGGTCGCGCGGGTACGATCTGATTGTAGTGGACGAGGCGGGGTTGGTGCGCAATCTCGAAACAATCTGGCGCGAAAACCTCATCCCCGCGCTGCTCGACCGGCGCGGGCGCGCGATCCTCGCCGGGACGCCGAAAGGGCGAGGGGATTTCTGGCGTATCCACCAGAGCGCGATAGAAGACCCGCGCTGGGCGACGGTTCGGCGTTCAACGAGTGACAACCCGCGTCTCGATCCGGCAGATATTGCGCTGCTGCGATCTGCAATGACCGAACGCGCCGCTCGTCAAGAATTGGACGCCGAGTTCCTCGACGACGGCGGCGCGGTGTTCCGCAACGTTCGCAGTTGTGTCGGCGAGATCGCACGCAGCGGCGAGGCGGCGATTATCGGCGTTGACTGGGGGCGCTACGAGGACGCAACCGTATTTGCTGCGCTCGATCCGCAGACGCGCTGCGTCGTTGATGTTGATCGTCTGGTTGATGCAGATTTTGCAACACAGCGCCGCGCGCTGCTGGCGTTCTGGCAGCGGAACGGGTGCGGCGCGGTGATCGCCGAAGCGAACAGTATCGGTGCGCCGAACATCGAAGAATTGCAGCGCGTTGGGCTGCCCGTCCAGGCGTTTACAACGACGGTCGCTTCAAAGCCGCTGCTGATTGACACCCTCGCGCTCGCGTTGGAGCAGCGAACGATTGTGCTGCCGGAATTGGACTGGCTGCTCAACGAACTGGAGATGTACAGCGTCGATATTTCCGCGTCCGGTCGCGCCCGCTACAGCGCGCCGGAGGGGTGTCACGACGACGGTGTGATCGCGCTGGCGCTGGCGGTGTGGGGCGCGGCGCGCGGCGCCGAGGTGTTGTTTGATGTCTAAGTCGGTTGCACAACTGGTGCTGTCGCAGAGCGAGCGCTACGACATCAAGGCGCTGAACCTTGAAGATTTTCTTCCGTCCGCGTGGACGGGCGTGTTCACCGGTGACGGCGACGCGGTTGATGTCGAGACGGCGTATGAGCGCGTCGCGGTGGTGCGGACGGCGGTGACGCTGCGCGCCAACGCCCTCGCGTCGCTGCCGTGGGAGATCACCACCAGGCGCGGGTCGCTGGTGGCGTTTGACGCAGAGAGGTTGGCGGCGCTCATTCGCGGGATTGAGATTGATCTTTGTCTGTACGGCGCAGCGTATCTCCTGCGCGACCCCGCTGCTCCGCTAGGTTTGCGTCGTCTGCACCCCCGCACCATCACCCCGATCACCGACGCGAAGCGCGGGCTGGTCGGGTTTACGCGCCGCGTGAACAACGTTGAAGTTCGACTTGAACCGGAAACAGAACTACTGCACATCTGGGAACCGTCGGTAAGAAGTGAGGTTGAACCCGGCGTCGGTCTGGTGACGACTGCGCTGCTACAAGCCCGCACACTACTTGCGGCGGAGCGGTACCAGAGCGCATATTTCGAGCGTGGCGCGGTGCGCCCGACAGTGTGGATGTTCGCCCAGCGCCCGACCGACGCCGAGCGGTCGCGGTTCGAGCAGTGGTTGCGACAACTCGTCAGCGGCATTCGCAATGCGTTTCGGCATTTGGCGCTGTCGAGCGAGATAAAGACGGTGACGTTGGGAGACAAACTTTCCGACGTTATTCAGCCGGAACTGCTCCAGCGCGCGGCGGAATTGATGTTGACTGCGTTCCAGGTTCCGATGTCGTTGGTCTTCAGCAACGCCAGCAACTACGCGACCGCGCTGCGCGACTACCAAACGTTTGTTCTTCTCACAATACTGACCAGAGCACGCGAAATTGCGGCGATGCTGCAACCGCATTTTGCCGCGTACAATCAGATTTTACGCTGCAACGAGGCGCGCATCGACGCGGTGCAGAACTCGGAACTGGAAAAAGCGGAAGCGATCCAGAGACTCACCGGGCAGCCCGTTCTGACGTTGAACGAAGCCCGCGCGCGGCTTGATCTGCCGCAGTTTGTTGAAGACGCGGCAGACCAAGAACTGCTTCGTCTGCGTAACCGGTTGGCGATTGCGCGGGAAGCAGTTGCTGCCGGTCTCGACACGAGAACGGCGCTGCGACTTGCGGGCGTCAACGGCGCGGTACCGGAGGAAGACGCAGCGAAAGCGCTGAAGAAAGACGACGCAGAATCGGAATTGCGACCGCACGAGCGCCAACTCTACCGCGATCTCAAGCGCGCGTTTCAGCAACTACGCCAGGTGATGCTCGACGGCGCAGACGAGATTACGGCGCAGATGTTCAACGAAGCGCTGTATCCGGCGATGCGCCGCAATATCGAGACGATTGCGCGGCTGTTTGCAGACGAGATGCGGGCGGAAATCGGCGTTGCGGTCAACGTCGATGCGCTGTTGGCGGATTGGGCGGAAGAAGCGACACGGCGGCAAGTTGAGGAGTTGCTCTATCCGTACACCCGCGACTACATCGCCCGCGCGGTCGCGGCGTGGCGGCGGATGCCGAACGCCGACCGCGCCGAACTCATTCAGATGATCGAACCGGTCGTTGGCGCGAAGCGTGCCGAGACCGTCGCCATCACCGCCGCGACCGAGGCGGCGACCGCGGGCGTGCGGGCGTATCGTGAAGGGATGCGCGCAGAGCACAATCTGGAGTACGTGATGATCTGGGAGACCGCCAACGACGAGCGGGTGTGTCCGATCTGCGGCGCGCTCCACGGCAAGCGCGAGGACGAGTGGGGCGGGCGGAGCGGGCCCCCGGCGCACCCGCGTTGTCGGTGCGGCGTAAGGCTGGTGAGGAAGAATGAGGCTTAGCGTTTCTGTTGACGTAGACAACGCATTGCGCAAACTGCTGCCGCGTTCGGCGCAGATTGAGGCGGCGCTTGACGCGGGCGCGGCAGCGGCTCATAGTGTGATGCAGGTCTACCCGCCCCCACCCACCGGATCGCGCTACCGGCGGACGGGGAATCTGCGGCAGAAGTTGCGGATCAAGAAACTGTCGAAAACGTCGCGGATCGTCGAGAACACCGCATCCTACGCGCGGTTTGTGTACGGAATGCCGCAAGCGCGCGTCCATCGCGGGCGCTGGGCGTCGCTGAAGGACGCGACAGAAGCAGCGCTGAAGGAAGCGCTTGCGGTGCTGAAGGAGAGGGGGAGGTGAGAGATGGAGTGGCAGACCGCGCCCGGCGCGGCGTTGAAGGCGGTCGAGACGGGCGACGTTGAGGGGTTGCTGGTGGTATTCGGTAATCCAGACGCCGTTGACCTCGAAAACGAGTTTTTCACAAAAGAAACCGACTTCGGGCGTCTACGCGAAACCCCGATCTGGCTCAACCACGCGCAGCCCGTCAAAACCGCGTCGGGGGTTATCTTGATAGAGGAACCGATCGGCTACGGCGCGCTGGAACTGACAGATGAGGGTGTGATCATCCGCGGGCTGCTCGACGCGAAGTATCGCTACCTCGCGCAGATCGCGCCGGAGATGGGCTGGTCGAGCGGGACGGCTGCGCACTTGGTGGTGCGCCAACCGGCGGGGAAGGCGATGTTCATCAAACGCTGGCTGCTGGGGCTGGACGCGAGCATCACGCCGACGCCCGCAGAGCCGCGCACAATGCTACGAAACGTTTATCGGTTAGTCATCAAGTGAAGGAGGAGACGGGAGAGATGACGGAAATCGTAATGAACCAGTCGGAACTCGCTGCCGAGATCGCCGCGCGGCTGCGTGACGAGGTGGCGGCGGCGGTGAAGGCACAGAGCGTTGGGGTGGTGACATCCCCGCCCGCAGCGGAAGACGGCGGATCGTTCGGCGACTTTCTGAAGTGCGTCGCATTCAACGACGTTCAGCGACTGCGCGCGGTCTACAAAAGCAGCAAAGCGCTTGACGAGACAAGCGGCGCAAGCGGCGGGTTTCTGGTGCCGACGCAGTTTGAGGAGCGTATCCGCGCGGTCGGCGCGCCGATGCTGTTCGACCAGTTAGTATCCGCCGGGAGGGGCCCGTTGATGCTGCGCACCAACGCGGCAGAGTTGGCGCTGCCGGTGTTGGAGCAAGACCAAGCGCCGAACGTTGAGAGCAGCGCGTTGGTGGGCGGGGTGCGGCTTATCTGGCGCGAGCAGAGCGCTGATGTTCAAGAGAGCGAGCCGCGCTTCGAGCAGCGCATCTTCCGCCCGCACTCGGCGGATGCGTATGTCGCAGCAGCGACGGAACTCATCACCGACGCGCCGCAGGCGCTGGAAGATACGCTCGTCAATCTGTTTGGTCGCGCATACGCGGTGCTGAAAGCGCGCGTGATGCTGCGCGGAACCGGCGTCGGACAACCGCGCGGGATCGTCGGGCATCCGGCGTCGATCAGCGTGACGCGGGCAACGGGCGGTACGCAAGTCGAGAACGACACAAACACTATTCTGGCGATGATCCAGCGGCTGCTGCCCGGCAGCGCTACCGCGGTCTGGATTGCACACCCGTTCTGGCGCTCGCGCTTGATGGCGACGCGACTCAGCGAGACGCTGCTCTATACCGTCAACGGACAGTCGCTTGTCTACGGCGATACGCTCGCAGGCATTCCGATTGCTTACAGCGAACATTTGCCAACAGTGACGAGCGCGGGATCGCTGGTGCTGGCGGATTTGTCGTACTACGCAATGGTGGAACGCGCAGCGTTCAGCGTCGCGTTCAGCGAACACGCGCGCTTCCTCAAGCGGCAGTCGGTGTGGTTGTTCGGGGTGCGGGTTGACGGCGCGCCGCTCGTCAACGCGCCGCTTATTCTGGCAGACGGCGCGGGCAATAACACTGTTAGCCCGTTTGTCGAGATCGCGGCCGGATCGTAATACAAGCGCAGTGTCACAACACATCTCTTAATTAAAAGAAGATGCTGTGTTGTGACGCTGCTACTGCTGATGACACCGGCGGCGGGGAGTACTACGTTTGGGTGAGGCGGGCTGTCACAACACTGCATAGAAATAAAAGAAGATGTTGTGTTGTGGCGGCGACGGGATACGGATCAACGGTTGAATAGACAACGGGCGCTGTCACAACACTGTATAGAAAGAAAAGAAGATGCAGGTGTTGTGACGGCGCACGAGAGGAGGAGCATACGATGCTTGTTCAGGAGACCATCCAGCCGCTCTTGCGGTTCTTCAACGCGAATGTGACGGCACCTGCGGATACGGCGGTGATCAGTATTGCGAATACGCAGGCGGTGCGGATTGTGGCGCACACCGGGACGGTGACCGGCTCCGCGTCGTTGCAAGTGCACGTCAACGACACAAACAACACAAACAACTCGGCGCAGTTGACGGATAAGGCGATTACGTCGCTGGCGTCGAACTCGTCTTACGAGATTTTCGTGACCGGCGCAGAGGCATATGCAGCGAAAACGCTCGCATCGCATATGTTTGTACGCATCGCCGGAACGGGTACGGCGCAGATTGCGATTGAGATTTCGGCGTTCCCCGGGCGCGATATTCCCGCGTCGCTCCCGTCAAACTGGACGCGCGTGCTGTGAGGTAAGCGATGTACGCGACGCTGGCGCAGTTGAAGGATTATCTCAGCATCACATCAAACACAGACGACGCGCTGCTAACGGATTTGCTTGTGCGCGCAACTGCAATGATCGAGCAGATGACGCGCAAAGTGTTTGAAGTGCCGCTCGTTTCAGCCGCGCGCCGATTCGGACGCGAGCATATGATGTGGGACGGGGTGATGCGTTGGGATTATCTGCTGCTGCCCTCCGGCGTCTACATCGCCGCCCTCACCGGCGCAGCAGACGGCGACAATGTGACAATCCCGCTGACGGAAATTGACACGTATCCGGTTGACGCGCCGCACTCTATATTGGTGCGACGCGATAAACGCTGGTGCGGCAGAACGCAGACGGCGGAAATTACCGCGCGTTGGGGGTACAGCATCACCCCTCCTGCCGATATTGTCCACGCGACGATTCGCCTGGCGGCGTGGATGTACCGACAGCGGGGGACGGCGAACGACCCGGATCGCCCGACGGTCGCCGACGGCGGGCTGGTGCTGC
>Ga0308394_1000798_pt1 | contig 16098 bp, 10 predicted proteins | sample Hotspr2Sampleme2_FD_202366 | JGI IMG/M metagenome (GOLD analysis project Ga0308394, IMG submission 202366) | Hot spring phototrophic mat microbial communities from Mushroom Spring, Yellowstone National Park, Wyoming, United States - 20050701_me2 ...
ATCGCGGCTCATAAGGCAGGGCTGGAGTTGCCGTGGAAGACAGCAGCTGCGATTGACCTGGCAGGACGCGACATTCTCGAAGCGGTTCGCACCAGCGTCAATCCCAAGGTGATCGACTGTCCGGACCCTTCCAAAGGCAAGCAATTCCTCGATGCGGTGTGCAAAAACGGTATCCAACTGCTGGCTAAGGCCCGGGTCACTGTCCGTACCAAGCTGGAACGTTTGGTGGGTGGGGCCACCGAGGAGACGATCATCGCACGCGTGGGGGAAGGTATCGTCAAGGCAATCGGTTCGGCCGATGATCACCGCCAGGTTCTCGCCAACCCCGGTATGATTTCCCAGACGGTGCTGCATAACGCTCTGGATGCCCAGACCGCCTTCGAGATCGTCTCGATCGACATCGCCCATATCGAAGTGGGGGAGAACATCGGGGCCAAGCTGCAAGCAGATCAAGCCGCAGCGGATTTGCGGGTAGCTCAGGCGGAAGCGGAAAAACGCCGGGCGGCTGCCGTGGCCCGGGAGCAGGAAATGCGGGCCCTGGTCGAAGAAAACCGTGCCAAAGTGGTGGAAGCCGAAGCCCTCATCCCCAAAGCGATCGCGGAAGCCTTCCTCCGGGGGCATCTGGGTGTCATGGATTACTACTCCCTGCGGAATCTCCAATCTGACACCGCGATGCGGAACAACATTGCTGCGATGACCGGCGGTGGTAGCGAAACCACCCCGGGACGTGCCAGTTGAAGCAAAGCCACCTCGGAACGTGCTAGTGGAAATGCCGTCCCGTTTCTCGGACTTAGAAGGCAAACCCCAAGGCAGCAGAGCGGGTCGCAAGTACACCATAGGCCATCCCGGAACTGCCGGGACTCCGCCTGGACAGGCTGTGCCCATGCCCCGACCGGCTCCAGGACTGACCGATAAAGCTTCAGAATCGTTATCGTTGGCTTCCACGTCCCTATTCCACAGGAGTCATCATGGGACCACTGTTCTGGATCATTCTGGGGATTATCATTCTGTCCTCGGTGGTTGGGATGATTGCCAAAGTGCTCAGCAATTTCCAGGAGCAACAGCAGCAGCCCATCGATCGTAGGCGCCCGGTCCCTGTGCGCCAGGAGGAGGAAGAGGGCAGGGCGGGAGGACAAAAAGAGATGGAGCGGTTTCTGGCGGAGTTGGACCGACTGCGGGGCAAGAAGGAGAATAGCCGCAAAGCACCAGCGGTCCCCGCCGTGCCCGTGGTTGTGCCGGTGAAGAAGCCGCCACGGCCTCGCCTGGCGGTGGAACCCGTTGCCCCTCCGCCACCGCCCCCTCCGCCCCCGCCGCCGCGTTCCCCGGGCATGGCCGAAGCGGTGCCGCCGGACCAGTTTGGCCCACGTTCTACCCCTCCGCCCCCTCCGCCACCGCCCCCTCCGCCGCCACCGCCCCCTGCCACGGCTCCTTTCACTGTCACGGCGGCTACGGCGCCCAGTGGAGAAACCGGCGCTCCGGCCACCCAGGTGACCCGTTTTACCCCCCGAGCACGCCCGATCCCCAAAACCCCCTTGGCCAAAAACCTCACCACGCTTCTCTCAACCGGGCAGGGCCTGGCCCTGGCCATTGTCCTCCAAGAGGTTCTCGGTCCTCCAAAATGCCGACGCCCTCGTCGTCTGCCAGGCCGGTGAGCTGTCCCTGCTCGTTCCACCCACGTTTCTGCCGGTAAGCAGCTTCCTTCTCCCCTCCGACCCTCCGTCCGGAGTGCGGCAGACAGAATCCTGTCCCATCCGCTGGAGCGCACCCGTGTCGATCAACCGTGGTGGGAAATACAATCAATCAACCGTGGTGGGAAGTACACTCATGCACTCATGTCGATGGACGCGATGGTGGGGAAATCGCACCCATTCGAGCGCCGATGAAGTGAAGTGCATCCCTCATGTGCACCTCTATTGATTGATGGTGGTGTGCCCCTGTGTCGATCACCGGTGGGTGACGTGGGTGGTAGTGTGTGAGGGACAATGAGGGACCAAGGTGCAGCGGTGAGGGGGGTATTAGGCGAATTCCAGGCGTAACGTCGAGAGACGGCGTACAGTTTCCGCCATCAAGGCATCTTCGGCGGCTTCATCGGCGGCCTGATAGGTGACGGAGAAGCGCAGATACGGTCCGGCATCGTCCCAGGGGACGGTACAGATACTTTGCTGGTGGATCAGATAGTGGGCTGCTTCCTCGGCGTTGGCGAAGCGTTGACCGCCGGCGGCTATGGGAGCACGGGTGTAAAGGAAATAGGTTCCGCCGGGCATCTGGCAGCGGAAGCCCACCTGCCGCAGGGCAGCCACCAGCTTTTCCAGGCGGCGGCGATACTTGGCCCGGATCCGCTGGGGAATATCCGGGGTGCGGAGGGCCAAGGCGGCGGCTTGTTGGATTGCCATGAACTGCCCACTGTCGGTATTGTCCTTGACGTCGGCATAGGCCTGCACGATTTTGGGGTGACCGGCCACAAAACCCAAGCGCCAGCCGATCATGTCGAACCCTTTGGACATCGAGTGCACTTCCACTCCAACTTCTTTGGCGCCGTCCACCTGGAGAAAGCTGAACGGTTCCCCCTGATAGGTGAGCAGAATGTGGGCGGCGTCCTGGATCACGACGATGCGATGCTTGAGGGCAAAGTCGATGACGCGTTGGTAGAATTCGCGGGTGGCCACCGCGCCAGTGGGGCTGTTGGGGTAGTTGAGGACCAGCAGTTTCGCCCGACGGAGGATGTCGGCGGGAATTGCCTCCAGGTCGGGGAAAAAGCCATTCTCTTCGCGTAACGGCAGCCGATAGACTTCACCGCCGAAGTAGCGGGTCCAGGTACCGGCCACGGGATACCCCGGCACCGTCATCAGCGTCACATCCCCGGGGTTGATGAAGCAGGCCGGCAGCAGGGCGTAAGCTGGTTTGGAGCCGATGCAGTGGCAGATTTCCGTGGCTGGGTCCAGGCGGACGCCAAACTGCCGCTGCAGGAACTCGGCGGCGGCCTCCCGGTAGGCCATGATCCCGTTGTCGGCGTAACCGCGGTTTTCCAGCTTGTTAGCTTCCCGAGCCAGAGCTTCGCGGATGCGGTAGTCGGCCATGTCGTCGTTTTCGCCGATGCCGAAGTCCAAGAGCGGACGCTCCGGATGCTCGGCCAACACCTTCCGCTTGGCCCGCTTGATCTTTTCGAACTTGTAAATCTCCGTGCCTTTGCCGTAGTTGGCTCCCCCGATCCGCTCGGCGAACAAATCCTGAAACCACGGGTCTGCAACCATAACTGCTCACTCCCTTTCCTTGTCGCTTTCGGGCAACCTTTTCGACCTTTCTGCTATCGGCAGCGCCTGGGGGATATCGTCGGTGTTTGCTGCGTTCGGGCAACCTTCTCCTGCCGACAGTGTCCCATTCTGGGGCAGATGGACCCTGCGGAACCAGGTCGGTGACAGGTTTCCCGGCAACGGGATCCTCCTTGCTGAACCCACCTGTTCCACCGAATTGGCTGCAGGTCCCCACGCCTGGGAAGTTCCTGTCAGGACCTCTCCAGGAAGGATTGGTGTCCGTTGGAGTTCCTTCGAGGACCCCTACAGGAATGGTTGTTGTAGCAATTTCCCGGGGTTTCTGACGAGGCGTTCGGGAAGTTGAGCGAGAACAAGGGGAGTGTCGAAGGGGAGATGGGTCCGTGGGCGATGGTTCGGGTTCGTATAACGTGCTCAGAGTGGCCGGGCTGTTCCTGCTGGGCCCAGGGGGCAAAGACACAAGCAGTCCGGCGGAAAAGTCAGGTGGAATACCTTGCCGAAGGTGGAACAGACGCAGCGGGTAGTTCAGCGAGGAAAGGAGCAGCGTCGGTGGGCGACAGTGGGACCAGGGGTGGTCAGACGGGGGGTGCCAACCAGCGGCGAACAGTGGTGACCTTGCAACTGGCCGGGATGATGTTTTGGCAATATTTCGGCTTGGGCGCGTGGGTGGTTCCCTTGACCCGTTATTTGCAAGCTCCCGTGGCGGAAGGGGGGTTGGGATTTGATCCGGTTCAGGTGGCCTGGATTTATAGCACGTTTGCCTTCGGGGCCTTGGTGGCTCCCCTGCTGGTGGGTCCCCTGGCGGATCGGTGGTTCGCCGTGGAGCGGGTCATAGCGGTCACGCATGCTTGCATGGCCGTCCTGATGACGCTGGCTGCTTGGGCGTGCTGGTCTTCTCGAACGGGACCGGAGGCCACCTGGGCCTTGCTGTTCGTCAGTCTGCTTGGCTATGCCATCGGTTGCCAGATCACTCTGACCTTGACCAACGTGATCAGCTTCCGCAACCTGGAAGACCGTCCGAGCATCTTCTGGTATGTTCGGTTGACAGGGACCCTGGGGTGGATTGTCTCGGGTTGTGTGGTGGGCTGGCTGCTGGAGCCGGTGTCGGTGCAACCCTTGGGGGTAGCCGCGGTGGCTTCCGGCATGCTGGCCCTGCTGGCTCCGTGGTTGCCCCACACGCCTCCCAAAGGGTACGGACGACCCATCCGCGAAGTGCTGGGGTTGCCCGCCCTGCAGTTGTTCACGCAGCGGTCGTTGGTGGTCTTCGCTGTGGTTCTGTTCATCGGGGGGGCGATGAATCAGTTTTATACCGTCTTCACCTCCCGTTATCTGGCCGACCTGGACGTGCAAGCCGATCTGGGCCGCTGGGGACGCTGGACGCCAGAGTTGATTATGACCTTGGCCCAATGGTGTGAGATTGCCTGCATGGCCGCCACCCCATGGCTTCTGCGTCAGCTTGGGTTGAAGCGGGTGATGCTCCTGGGACTGGGGGGTTGGTTATTACGCAATGCCTTGCTCTACAGCGGCTGGCGAGCCGGAATCGTGGCCATTGCCCTCCCGATGCATGGTTGGAGCTATGCGTTCTACACCCTCGTAGGGATGCACTATCTAGATCGACAAGCACCGCCGCACCTCCGGGCGGGTGCTCAGGCTCTGGTAACCTTCCTGGCTCACGGCCCGGCCATCCTGGTGGGCAATCTGTTGGCCGGGGTGATCGTCGCGGCCCATCGGCAGGAGGCGTGGACCGACTGGGAAGCCGTCTGGCGCTGGCCATTGCTGGCATATCTGGGCACCCTGTTCCTCTTTGCCACCTTGTTCCAGGAACCAGAGACGTCTAATGTTCCAGGAACGGGGAACGTTTGACACTCCACGAACAAGCGTGGGATGCCGGATGGGTCCCTCCGCTTGAGATCCCCCCACGATGGCTCTAGCGAGTGAGGGATATGGCTACGTTTTTCCACTACAAAACGATCGCGGATCTTGAGGCGGAAAATGCCCGCCTGGGGATCGACCTGCGCTGGAGCGAAGACCTTGCGCCGCTGTGGCAGCCGTTGGAGATCGGCGGCCGGCGGTTGGGCAACCGTTGGTGCATCCATCCGATGGAGGGATGTGATGGTACGCTGGACGGTCGGCCTGATGAGCTGACCTTCCGCCGTTATCAGCGGTTTGGAGCCGGCGGGGCGAAATTGATTTGGGGCGAAGCCTGTGCAGTCGTGGAGGAAAGCCGCGCGACGCCGCGACAACTGTGGCTCAACGAACAGACCGTCGGGGACTTCGCCCGTCTGGTGGAAACTTGCCGAACGGCCCACCGCCAGGCTGGTGAGCACGACGCTGATCTGCTCATCGGCTTGCAACTGACCCACTCCGGCCGCTATAGCTACCCCCGCCCCCTGCTGGCCACCCACGACCCGCTGCTGCTGGGTCGCCACAAGGTCACTGCGGAGACACCGCTGCTGAGCGATGACGAGTTGCTCCGCCTGGTGGATGCCTATGCCACCGCTGCACGTCTGGCGGCCCAAGCCGGCTTCGACTTCGTCGATATCAAACAATGTCACCGCTACTTGCTGAGCGAATTGCTCGGTGCCCGCAATCGTCCCGGGCCGTTCGGCGGCTCCTTCGAAAATCGCACCCGGCTGATCCGCATGATCCTCGAAGCGGTTCGGGCCGTGCTTCCCCCGCATGTTTTTCTGGCCACCCGCATCAACGTTTACGATGGGATCCCTTATCAAGCCAACGGTCAGCCCGTACCCTTTACGACTCCACTGGCCAACGGCTGGGGCATGCATCTGGAGGACCCGTTCCAGCCTGATCTGAAAGAACCGCTGGAATGGATCGGCCAGATGCGTGCCATGGGTGTGGTTCTGGTCAACATCAGCATGGGCAACCCGTATGCCCAGCCGCACATTGGTCGTCCTTTTGAATATCCGCCGCCGGACGGTTACCCGGCGCCGGAGCATCCCTTGGTAGGGGTGGACCGTCACTTCCGGTTGACGGCTGCAGTGCAGCAGGCGTATCCCGATCTGGCTGTCGTGGGTACGGGGTACAGCTACCTGCAGGAGTTTTTCCCCTACGCGGCAGCGGCCAACATCCGCGATGGCCGGGTGACGTGTGTGGGGTTGGGCCGGCTGTCTCTGGCTCAACCCGATTGGGTACGCCAGCTCCGCGAACACGGCCGGCTGGACCGCAAGCGGATCTGTCGGACCTTCAGCTACTGCACTGCCTTGATGCGGGCCAAGCAGCATCCCCTCGGCCAATTCCCCACCGGCTGTCCCCCCTTCGACAAAGAGGTGTATGGTCCGATCTGGAAGCAGGTGCAGTCGTTGCAACCACCGCGACCATCAGCGACGTTGCCGGGCCAGGATTCCCCCGCCGACTAGCGTTGGGTTGTGCGGCGAAGCGGACCCTTCCGGGTGACATCGCCAAGTCGTTGGAATGAACCGACCTCGCTAGCGTCGCGTCCCCCTGCGCAACTGATCCTGAACCAGACGCAGACTTTCCCGTTCGGCTCGTTCCCACTTTCTAGAGCGTGCCAGCTCGACGATGGAGCGAAACGCTGCCTCTTCCCGTTGACCGAGGAGTCCCTGTTGAGCCAGGCGGTGGAGTTCGGCCTCCACGGCAGTCAAACGGCCGTCGTGACGGGTGTTGCAGGCGGTGTAGAGCTGTTTGATCAATCTCAATGCTTCAGGACTGGTCACTGGGGGATACCGGCGGCAGCCGGGCCACCAGACGGCCACCATAGCAGCTGTGAGTATTCCCAGCACCAGATACACCCCTTTTCGGGGCCCACCTTCCCCTGCTGCCCGTTGCTGCTTCTGACGCATCGGTTCGGATCTCGAGCAAACGGGGGGCAGGTCGGCGCGGTGGACGAATAGCCGAAGCAGGAGAAGGCGCAGGCGGAACGCCCGAAGCAGGAGGCGACTCAGGTGGGTTGGGGAGTGCAGACGGGGGAAGGAAAAACCTCGGGTCGCAGATGGGTCAATCGCGCATCCAGATGAAACCGAAGGTCAACAGGGCAATCCCGATCAATCCCACTCCCATCGCAGGGAGGGACCAATCACCGGGCAGATGCAGGGAGGTGGTCGCTCCTGTGGTCAGGACGTGAGCACCGCCCCACAAGGCACCACCCAGACCGATCAGAACCAGTAGCAGACCGACGAATCGTTTCATGGCAGTTTCTCCTCAGAACCAGTAGCAGACCGAAGGATCGTTTGATAGCAGTTTCTCCTCCATAGGCGGGTGAGATGGATCCCTTACCTTGCAGGGCAGGCAGGTCGTGATCCGTCATTATTCTTCCAGGAATCTGTGCAGGTGGACGGCATAAACCACACCGTTAGCCAGGGCCAGGAATAGGCGTTGGCCGTCGGGGGAAAAGAGCACCGTTTCTACCGTCATTTCCATTTCCCGGATGATGCGGGTCTGTTGATCGTGAGGGGTCCAGAGGCGGACTGTCTGATCGTCGCCGCTGGCGGCGATGTAGCGGCCACAGGGGGAGCAGGCGATGTCGAGGAAGCGTCCGGACGGACCGGGCAGGGTCATGATTTCCTGTCCGTCGGTGGTATCCCAGAGGTACACCTGTCCGTCGAGGCCCGCACCGATCCACCATCGTCCTTGGGGGTCCACGGTCAGAGCGGTCACTCCGGTATCCAGGATGATTTGTTGTTCCCGGGTAGGCAGGTGCCAGACGACCACCGCACCGCTGCGTTGACCTGTGGCCAGGTAGTCGAGTCCGCCGACAGCCAGCCGCTGACCATCCGGGTGGAAACACATTCCTTCCAGGGTGCAACTGTCGGCCGCTTCAATCAGGATCAGTTCCGGTTGGGCGGTGGCGGTGTTCCAGATCCAGACGAGACCATCCGCGGGGCTGGTGTGGGCCAGACGTTGACCATCGGGAGCGAAGGTGAGCGAGCCGATCGGAGGTTTGGTGGCTTCGAGCAAGGCCGGTTCTCCCTCCCGGCTCAGATCGTAAAGGTGCGTGAAATGATCGGTTCCGCCGAAGGCCAGATATCGACCATCGGGACTGGCGGCGACACTGCAGACATTCACGGTAGGGCAGGGTTGGCAGGGATGGCCCGTTTCCACGTCCCACAGATGTGCTTGACCGGCAAAGACGGAGGCCAAGCGGGGGCGAGCACCTGCGAGGTAAGCCAGGCGGTGCCGATGTTCCTGGGAGCTGCCCGCCACCACGCGACGCTCTTCCACATTCCAGATGAGAATGACACCGTCACTGCCGACACTGGCCAGATGCTGTCCATCCGGCGCAAAAGCCAGGCAGCGGATTTCCTCGGTGTGTCCACGCAGGATGCCGGCCAGGTGCGCCTGCACCGGATCGGTCCACAAATGGATGGCACCCTCGGAATCCGCACAAGCCAGGTATCGGCCATCCGGGCTGTAGGCCAGTGCGACGACTTGCTCGGCGTGACTGTTCAGGAGCATCAGGGGGTCCGCCTGACCCACACGCCAGACCCGTGCAGAGCTGTCCCAGCCCGCCGAGATGAGCCAATGCCCATCGGGGCTCCAGGTCAAAGCGGAAATCCGGTCGGGATGTCCGGCCCACTGGCAGCACAGTTTACCCGTCGTCAGTTCCCAGACCTGGATGCACCGGTCTTCTCCCGCGGCGGCCACCAGCTGGCCATCGGGGGATAGAGCGACGGCAGCCACGGGTGGACCGTTTCCCTCCCAGCGACGCAATAGCTGCCGGGTGGTAGGATCCCAGACGCTGACGCTGCCATCTTCATGACCGCTGGCCAACCGCCCCTCGTGCTGGCTCCAGGCCAACGCCGTGACCCATGCCCCACTGCTCCATTGCCCCACGCATTCCCCACGGGACACATCCCAGACCATCAGTTCGTCGCTTCCCCCGGCTATCTTCTCGACCTGAGGACTGAAGCTCCAGACGGTGATCAAGTCGTTGAGATAGTGTCGGGCTTGCATCCGCCCTGAAAGCGACCACCGCCGCAATATCCCCTGTTCCTCCACGGACCACAACATCCCTTCCCGGTCGAAGGCCAAGGCCAGCCCTTCGCTGCAGAGCCGTAGTACCGCTTCCCCATATACCCGCTCCACGTAGGACGGAAGCAGAAGATGGTCGCCGTGAGTATTCCTAAGAGGAAATAGCGACATTGGGTGTGGTCCTCTCTGAGGTTATCCCTTCTTATTTGAGAAAGGGTAAGCGGATCTGCCGGGCGATGTCCTTGGGGTGTTCGCCCGGATGACCGTCCCCTGCCTCGGGAACCTATGTTTAGGTCGGAGCCATTTTTCCTTTCTGTTTACAGTCTAGTACACTTTTTTCAGCCGGTAGCGAAAGCCGGCCCCTCGCCCTCAGCCCCCTCCAGGACCAGGAACCGGAATTTCCTTGAAGGTAATTAGGAACCGGAACTTCCTTCACTCCGGATGGAGACTACCTTCCCTCCGGACTGAGTTGAAGAGCATTCCCTGCGGGTGGGCGATTTGTTAGGATCAGGGCGGGGGACAGTCGAAACTCCGGACGTTTGCACTGCCGGCTGACAGGATGATCCCCGCGGAAAGGGGGGTGGCAGAACCCATGACCAAAGATGAAGTTGCTGCCGCTCTGGATGAGATTGGGACATTGTTGGAGCTGAAAGGGGAAAACCCCTTCCGCTGCAACGCCTACCACCAGGCGGCGCGGATTGTCCAGCAACTGGAAGGGGATTTGCACGAGCTGGTCGCATCGGGCAAGCTGGGTGAAATCCGCGGCATTGGGGAGACCCTCCAGGAGAAGATCGCCACCTTAGTGACCACGGGGCAGCTTCCCTTTCTGGATGAACTGCGGGCTTCGGTGCCTGCGGGTTTGGTGCAGATGTTGCGCGTTCCCGGTCTGGGTCCCAAGAAGGTGAAAGCACTCTACGAGCAGTTGCACATCCGGGATATTGGCGAACTGAAGGCGGCTTGCGAACGAGGTGAGGTGGCCCGCCTGAAGGGGTTTGGTGACAAGACCCAGTCCAAGATTCTGGAAGGGATTGCGTTTCTCCAGGTGCAGGGGCAGCGGGTCCGACTCGATCAGGCTTTACCGCTAGCTGAGGAGCTGATGGAACAACTGCGCCGCGGGGGGCATGTCCAACAGATCGCCGTCTGTGGCAGTGTTCGTCGCCGACGGGAGACCGTGCACGATCTCGATATCCTGGTGTGCAGCGAGGCCCCGCAGCAGGTGATGGATCAGTTTGTGCGACTCCCCCAGGTTCAGCAGGTGCTGGCGCGGGGTTCGACCAAGTCCAGTGTGGTGTTGGTCCAGCATATCCAGGGTGAAAAAATCACTCTGCAGGCCGATCTGCGCATCGTATCCGCCGTGCAGTATCCTTACGCCCTCCTGTATTTCACGGGCAGCAAGGAACATAATGTCCGCCTGCGTCAGCGTGCCTTGACCCGGGGTTGGACCTTGAATGAGTACATGATGGGGACCGAGGCTCACCCCATCCTTGCCAGGACGGAAGAGGATATCTATGCCGCGCTGGGACTGACCTACATTCCCCCGGAATTGCGCGAGGATACCGGGGAAATTGAAGCTGCCGAACGAGGAGAGTTGCCCACCTTGGTGGAGGAAAGCGACATCCGTGGCTTGTTCCACTGTCATACTCAGGCCAGTGATGGACGGGCGACGCTGGAGGAGCTGGCTCAGGCCGCCCAGCGTCTCGGGTTGGAATATCTGGGCATCGCCGATCACTCGCAATCGTTGACTGTGGCCCGAGGTTTGTCACCCCAAGCTGTGCGGCAGCAGTGGGAGCAGATCGACCGCCTCAATAGCCGTCTGCACGGTCTGAAGCTGCTCAAGGGGACCGAGGTGGACATTCTCGACGATGGCAGCCTGGATTATCCTGATGAATTGCTCGCGGGTTTCGACTATGTGGTGGCCAGTATCCACACCCACTTCCAGATGTCCCGCGAGGAGATGACGGCACGGGTCTGCAAGGCCCTGGCACATCCGGCCGTGACCATGCTTGGTCATCCCACGGGGCGATTGCTACTCAAGCGGGACGGCTACAAGATCGATCTGGAAGCGGTCATTCACACGGCGGCTCAGCACGGCAAAATGATCGAGATCAACGCTCAGCCGTTGCGGCTGGACCTGGATTGGCTCCATGTCAAACAAGCCCGGAGCCTGGGAGTACCGTTGGTCATCAATCCCGATGCTCATGCCCTGGCGGAGTTGGAGTACTATCGTTACGGTGTGATGGTGGCACGCCGCGGCTGGCTCGAACGCCAACAGGTCTTCAATACCCGTCCCCTAAGAGAGGTTCTGGAAGAACTACAACGCCGCAAACAGGCCTGGCTTTCGGCTTCCCCCTCGGGTCGAAAGACAGGTCGCGGCCATCATTGATGTTCGGGGAGAGTTAAATCAGGTGGGGACGCTTTCCCAGGTCAATCCAGGAAAGCGGTTTTGGGGGTCTCGTTCCTTTGGGCTGCATCTGCATTGCCTTCGACCTTCAGGAGTGACCGTCATGACCTTCGGACCAAGACCAAGGCTAGGAAGGATGTGGGGCGTACTCGCGATCCTTTTGATGAGCGGGGCAGTTCAGGGTTGCGGTAAAGGGACCCGGCAGGATGACCTGGCAGCCCCGCAGGATACGTCGCCCCCAGGGGAGCCGCCTGCGGAAAACGCACGGGCAGAGCAACACTGGAAAGCACTGACCAGTTCCAGTGAGCAGAAGCGTCGGGAGGCGATCGCCTATTTTGCCCAGGCAGGTGCCCAGAAAGATACGATCAGTCGATTGGTCGCTTTGCTGGGTGATCCGACCACTGCGGGATTGGGCAAGACCCACAAGGGACGGATCGGCAGCACACGCGAAGCAGCAGCCCGTACCCTCCTGGCATTAGGGGAAGCAGGAGAGACCGCCTTACGGCAGCAAGGGGTGCCGGTACTCCGGGCCGGTCTGCGGGATCGCCAGGCGGCGGTTCGGGAACACAGTGCTTACACCCTCGGTTTGCTCGGTCCTTTGGCCCAAGCAGCAGCGGATGATCTGCTGGACGCCTGTCAGGATGATCAGGCCGAGGTGCGTCGGGCGGCCTTCGATGCTCTGCGACAAATGGGTCTTGGCGATCCCCGCAAGTATGTCCGGCTCTTGATTCATCCTGTGGCGGAGGTGGCCCGCCTGGCGGCCGAGTTGTCGGTGATGGTCACGGAAGTGCCCCCGGAAACTCTGGATACTCTGCGCCAGGCCTTGCGTTCCTCCGAGGAAATGGTGCGGCTGGCTGCTGCCCGGCTGCTCCTTCGTCTGGGTTCCCAGGCGGCTCCGGCCATTCCCGATCTGGTTACGGTCATCCGTCAAAGTTACGCGGAAATGCCAGACCCGATGCGGCCGATGGTGTTCTACCCTGGTTCGGACCTGATCCCCTGGCAGGCGCTGGCTGCGATGGGAGATGCTGCTGTACCGGCCACCGTCGAGTTGTTGCAGCATGGCCATCCGTGGGTGCGTTTTCTGGCCGCTTATACCTTAGGGGAAATCGGTGCCGGGGCGGCTTCGCTGGCCGGTGGACCGCTGAAGAAGTTGTTGCAGGACCCATATGCCGATGTGGCGATCGAGGCGGCTTGTGCCTTGCTGCGGCTCGGAGTGGCCCAACAAGAGGCCCGCAATCTACTGCAGGGGGCCATCCATGCCCCCAACGAGGCGGCCTTGTCTGCCATCGCGGTTTTACCTCGGTTGGGAGATAAAGCCAAGGAATTGCTCCCAGGGGCCTTGGCCAAACTGGACAGCGACAATCCCTATGCCCGTTATGCCGCGGTGGGGCTCGTCGCTACTTTGCCGCCGGAAGAAGCCAAACGCTACCTGACCTCCCTGGGACAGCTCACCATGGACAGTGAGGCATTGATCCGCCGACAAGTGGCCGCCGTCTTGCAACAGCTGGGACCGCTGGCCGGTCCGACGGCTTCTGCCGTGGCCCAGGCCTGGCAACAAGAGACAGACGAAGTATTGCGGGACGCCTGGATCGACGCCCTCCTGGCCATGGGCGAGCACGCTCTACCGGCCTTGGATGTGCTCTTGCAAGCTGCTGCAGACGACCGTTTGCCCGCGGCCCGCCGCTTGCGGATCATCGAGGGTTTGCCTCAGATTGGGGCCAGGGCGACGGAACCACGCCTGGTCCAGGCTCTCCTCCAACTGACTCAGCAGAAGGACATGGATATCCGCCGGGCTGCGGTCCGCGCTTTGGGAAGTATTCGGCCTTTCCCACCCGAAGCAATCCCCCGTCTGGTGACGCTGGCGCAAACGGACAACCGGCTCCCACCACGGCAGGCTGCTTTGATCGCTCTGATTGCTGCAGGCCCGCTGGCTCGGGAGGCGAGCCAGCCGTTGCAAGCCTTGGCCGAGCGGAATCCCCCCGATAGTCTGGCCCTGCTAGCGCAAGTGGTTCGAGCCAGTGCGGACAAGCAACCGCTGCGGGCGCGTCAACTGATACGGGCTGCCCTGAGTTCTCCCCGGCCTGAGATCCGCAGTGCGGCTGTGGAAGCCTTGCTGGTCCTCGCACCCACCTCGGCCGAATTGCCCGTACTGCAACGCCTCTTGAGTGACCCCAACCCGGAAGTCCGGTCGGCAGCGGCCCAAGCCATCGGACAGCTGGGATCCCTTGCGCACGCGGCGGTTCCCGCTCTCACGGCCCTGCTGGAGGATCAGGACCCCACCGTGCAACAAGCCGCCCTCGAGGCCCTCGGCCGTTTGGGACCGGCTGCCAAGGCAGCTGGCGATAAACTCCTCCGCCTCAGCGACCACCCGACCCTGGCTCCCGTGGCTCGTCGCACCCTGGACAAACTGGGAGTTCCCCTGCCCCAAACTCCCGGCATTCTCATCCGCCGCTGATGCTTCCCTGTCACCACCGGCATGTTCCTCTCCGGGAGGTGGCATGTTTCTTGGGAGCCGTCATGTTCCTCTCCTGAAGTCGGGCGAATCCGGAGCGAGTTGAGGCACCTTGACCTGCTCGGGTGGGACCTTCCGGTCGCTTTGCTTATTGCTTCTCCGGAGGAGGTTTGTCGAGAGGCACCCATTTCTCCTCTGGGGGTCGGCGGCGATGATAGCCGGTGGCTTCCTGATAGGCTTGGGCCACGGTGAGCAGGTCGGTTTCTCCAAAGAGGGAGCCGGTGAAGGTGATGGCCGTGGGTGTGCCGGCGGAGGTGAAACCGTTGGGCAGACTGATGGTAGGATGACCGGTGAGGTTGGTAAGCGCCAGATCATTCCCACCAACGTAAAGATCAATTTTTTCAAACAGTTGCTGCATCTGGTGCATCAAGGTGGTCCGCAGGCGTTGCGCCCGGAGGTAGTCCACCGCGGTGTGGAAGCGGGCTCGGCGGAAGGTGATGGCCCAATTGCCGATGCCCTGCTGGATGCCAGCGCGGGTCAGATCATCGAAAACGGTGGCGGCTTCCGCCTCCAGGATGATTCCCACAATAGCACCGGCTAAACGCCCGGGCAGGCGGATCGGCACCAGTTGCACCCCGAGGGAACGCAGGACCTTCAGGTCGGCTTCCGCCGTCGCCAGCCCCTTGTCCTCGAAGTAGCCGACCCGCAGCTCCCGCAGGGGTTTTTTCCCGGGCCAGTGGAACGGCCGCGTGACGCTGCTGGGGTCTTGAGGGTCGGCTCCGTGGATGGCACCGAGAATGAGGGCACAGTCTTCGACGCAGCGGGCCATGGGGCCGATCTTGTCCAGGGACCAGGCCAGCGGCATGCACCCGAAGCGGCTGACCCGGCCAAAGGTGGGACGCAAGCCGGTGACACCACAACGGATACTGGGGGAAATGATGCTGCCGAGGGTTTCGCTGCCTAGCCCAAAAGCGGCCAGTCCCGCAGCGACGGCGGCGGCCGTGCCCGCCGAGGAACCGCTGCTGCCCTGCTTGGGATTCCACGGGTTGCGCGTCTGACCACCGAACCACTGATCCCCTTGAGCCAAGGCTCCCAGACTGGTCTTGGCCACCAGGACAGCTCCGGCTTCCTCCAGACGGGCTGCCACGGTCGCTTTCTGTTCCAACCGCTGCTCCCGGAACGGTTCGGCACCCCAGGTGGTCGGATACCCGGGATAAGCAATCAAATCTTTGGCTACCCAAGGAATCCCGTGCAAAGGACCCCGATAGCGACCGGCGGCGATCTCCCGATCTGCATGCTCCGCCTGACGCAGGGCCAGTTCTTCTGTGAGGGTCACCACACACACAAGAGCAGGGTCGTACTTACGCAGACGCTCCAGATACAACCGGGTCAGCTCGACGGAAGAGACCTGCCGAGTCCGCAGGAGTTCCGCCAGTTGGTGCACAGGCAGATAAGCCAGATCGGTGTCACTCTTGGGGCGGCGTACCGGTTCGGGCAACGGTGAGGGTTGCACCTGCCCCCGTTCCATCGCCCCCGTCATGGGGCCAGGTGCCGGCGTGAATAGAAGTGCCGGGGGCACGTCGTATCCCACGGGTGTGTCCCGCAGTTGTCGGAGCTGCCGTAGGCTTGCCGTCAGACGGTTGGCCACCGCACGCCGTTGACTGTCACTGAGGGTGATCCCCGCGATCCACTCAGCGTTTTTCACCATCTCCGGGGTGATTCCTTCGCTGGGCATCTGCGCTGCCGTGGCTGCTAACGCCCGGTGGAAGACCGCATTCCCTACACCCAGGCTTCCCAGCAATGCCAGCCACTCCCGCCTGCTCCACACCGTTGCCATGTCTGCATCTCTCTATGAGATACACCTTTCATTGAGACAATGAGGCGAACCGCAAACGACCCACCGCTCACCCGCACGTGCGGCTACGTCACGCTTCCGCCTCACCATACCTGTCAGTATCCTCAACACCCAGCCGGTTTGCCAGTATTTCATCCACTTTTTGGGAGCGGAATCTCATCCGGTTTTGAGA
>Ga0308394_1000802_pt1 | contig 15972 bp, 13 predicted proteins | sample Hotspr2Sampleme2_FD_202366 | JGI IMG/M metagenome (GOLD analysis project Ga0308394, IMG submission 202366) | Hot spring phototrophic mat microbial communities from Mushroom Spring, Yellowstone National Park, Wyoming, United States - 20050701_me2 ...
AAGACCAGCCCGATCAGCGGGACGACGGTCGCCAACCCGGTCGGCCTGGCGTGGGGCACGTCGAGCGGCGCGGTCGGTTACCGCGTCTGCGTCGGGACGGCGCGGGGCTTGTGCGACGCCGTGAACCGGGTCGCGGCGGCAGCCGCGCCGCTGACGGCCACGCTGCCGGTGGGGAGCTACTGGTGGCAGGTGACGGCGGTGGACGCCGAGGGCGACACGACGCAGGCGGACGGTGGCGAGTGGTGGCCGTTCAGCGTGGAGAGCGCGATCGGGAAGCTGGACACCAGCGGGCCGACCGGCACGCGCAAGGAGGCGGCGCCGACGGCCGCCCGGATGGGCGAGCTGGTGAGCTACACGATCGTGCTGAGCAACGCCGGGAGCGCGGCGGTGACGGCGCGGGTGACCGACACGCTGGCCGTGAGCGCGACGCCGGGGTATGCGCAGAGCGGGCAGACGCTTGCCTGGAGCAACGTGGCCGTGCCGGCGGACGGGACAACTGTGTTGACCATCACCGTGCGCGCGGCGAGCGGGCCGCTGCCGGAGGGCTACACGCTGTTCAATAGCGTGACCATCGGCACGGCGGATGGGGAGTTCACACGCAGCGCGCCGGGGGTGAGTGTCGGGCCGTGGCGGGCGTTCGTGCCGATCGTGATGCGGCCGCCGGATCTATTGCCGCGCGTCTTCATCCCGATGGTGATGCGAGAGCCGTAGTAGGGGCGTGGCGGCGCTACGCCCCTGCTGGGGCGTGCCGGTGTATGGGGTGAGGGATGTCTACTCCCTCGCCCCTTTTGCTATGCCCCCTGCAGGGTCGCCGGCGCCCTGCCCTACCCTGCCACCCTGAGCGCAGCGAAGTTTGCGAACCGCCCCTGCGCGCGGTTGGCTGAGGCGTTGCGGGGTCGCCGGCGCCCTGCCCTACCCTGTCACCCTGAGCGCAGCGAAGGGTCTAAAGCCGCGGCCGGCTGAGGCGTTGCGGGGGCGCTGAGGCGGGGCGTTTGGTGGCTTCGCAGGAGGGCGTAGCACCGCTACGCTAGGGCGTAGCACCGCTACGTAGGGGCGTAGCGGCGCTACGCCTCTACAATCAATCAATTGAGACAGACGCTTGCTTCAATCAGCCGGCCTCGGCTTCAAATCTTCTTCGTCAAAGATGACCAGAGGGAAGTCTATTTCCCCATGCCAGAAGTCGAACTCCTCCAGCGCCTTATGCGCGTATTCGGAGATCACCTCATCCTCCGACGCGGCTGCAGCCATGAGATGCGCTTCAGCGTCCTCGCCGCCGATCAGCGCCAAGGCATCCATGGCCGCGAAGCGCACCTCGTCGCTGGGGTCGTCTAGCAACTCGGCCAAGAGCGGCACGGCTTCTTCATCCTCAAGTTGGCCGGCGGCCTCGGCTGCGCGGCGGCGCACCAACGGCGAGACGCTGCGCAACTCTTGGCGGACAAGCTCACAGTAGGCGCGGTTGCTGCTGCGGCCCATCGCTATCACCGCGCTCAGCCGTAGCAACTCGTCCTCAGCATAGTAGGCCTGGCGGATTTGCAAGTCCACCTCCTCGTTCGTGACGCAGGCCAGCGACTCGAGCGCGCGGCGATGGACGATGGAGCTTGGCGGCGAGGTGAGCAGGGCGCGCATCAGCGCCACGTAGACCTGGTCGCGCCGCTCGCGACTCAGCCGGCCTAGCTCACCGGCATACATGAATTGGCCCAGCAGCTCCACAGTGGCTGCGCGCACCAGCTCATCGGGATCGTCATGCGCCAACCTAATCAGCGGCGAGATTAGTTCAGGATGCTCCTCTTCAAATAGCCCTTCCACCGCAGATAAGCGGACGCGCGCATCGGCATCTTCAAGGCCAATGCGGAACAGCGCGCGAAAGTCGGCCTCAAAGTCTTCCTCGGCCAATTCACACATCTGTTTCATCAGCGCCGCACGTCGGCCAGGCGGCAGGGTGCGCCAGACCTCCTGCCAGCGCATGAGCTGTTCGCCTGAGAGATCAGAGAAGGCCTTTAAGCATGCCTGGCTTGGCGTCTCTTCTGAGGCAAAGATGGCCAGCGCCGCCGCCAGGTCCATGCGCTTGGGAAGTGCTTCGTCTTCGCTCACAGTCATCGGATCGAGATAGGGTTCACAATGTCCATGATCATCACCAAGATAGAGAGGCCGATCAAAAAGGCAAAACCAGCCATGTGAATCCACTGCTCACGCCGCGGGTCAACACGCCGGCCGCGCAACGCTTCCACCAGGATAAACAAGATGCGACCCCCGTCCAGCGCCGGCAAAGGCAGCAGGTTGGTCAGCGCCACCGCAATGCTCACCACCGCTGCAAAGCGCAGGAAGGGCATCAACCCCTCGGACTCGGTGACACTGACATCGATCAGCTCGACGCCAATGGTGGTGATGCCCACGACGCTCACCGGCCGCAGTTGCTCCGGCGAGATCGTCTGGTTGATGAGCATCATGGGGAGCTGAAGGATTGAGAGGATTCCAGACCCGATGTCCTCGCCGGCGGTCAGCAAGGCCTCGGGCAACGTATAGATGGCGCGCTCAGACTTGGTAACTTCAAGGATCAGGCTCACGCCAAGCGGCGCTTCAGGATTTGCGTCGGCGGGCAGCCGGCCAGTCAGCGTAATGCGCTGCGCAGGCGCGCCCTCGCGATCTGAGCGCAAGACCACGATCTCGATCGGCTTGCCGATAGATTGGCGCGTCTGCTGGCGCAGCGCACCGACCTCTGGCCGCGCCCGGCTGGCGGGATCGATCTGCTGAGTCATATCGGCGCCGTTGACGGCGAGGATGATGTCGCCCGGCTGGAGGCCGATCTGCTCAGCAGGGCTGTCGGCCATCACTTGGTTGATGCGATAGCGAAACTCGGTGGGCTGCGTGGCGAAGAACAGATAGGCCACCGTGAGGATCACAAAGCCGCCCAAGAGGTTCATCAACGGGCCAGCAGCTAAGACGGCCAGCCGCCAGCGTTTTGGTTGCGCGGCAAAGCTGCGCGGATCTTCTGGGTCTTCTTCGCCCGTCATGCGCACAAAAGCGCCCAGCGGCAGCCAGTTCAAGGTGTATTCGGTCTCGCCGCGCTTGAACACGCGCACAGCGCGCGGCGGGAAACCCAGGCCGAACTCCTCCACGCGGATGCCGGCCATTTTGGCCACAACGAAGTGACCGAGTTCATGGATGAACATGAGCGGCCCAATGAGGATGACAAAGACGAAGAAGCCCGTCACGAGGGGAACGAGGATGTCCATAACGTAATCAGCCTATCACCTCAGTCTGAGGTATCCGTAAGAGCGTGCCCGCCTCAGCACAGCGATCGTAATGTATAGATTCCATACGCTCCTTCGAGCGCAAAATCGGCGACTACATAGCCCTGAGCGAAGGCTTCTTCAAAGCGCGCGCGGGTCTCCAGCCGCCAGCGCAGGGCAGCTTGACTATCCGCGCGCTTGAGCGCCTGGAAGTTGCTCGGAATGGCGATCTGCATCGTCGGCTGGTCTGACCGAATGGCGAGATGCCCATTTGCCATGCGACACTCGCCCGCGACACAGGCGCGATCCAGCCACCACTCCACCTCGAAACGGTCGGAGGGCAAGCCGGCGTTCAGCGCATCGCGCATATCGCCGTAGGCATTGCGAATGTAGGTGCGACAGATACAACCGAGCTTGCCGATGTTTAGGCGCGCGTTCTTCGCCTCCAACGGGTCATAGGTCCAAGTGATCAAGTTTAGGCCTTGTGCGCGCACGGCCTCTGCCTGCGCGCGCTTGAGTGCCTCGCCGATGCCGCGCCCCTGCCTGTCTGGCAGCACCGCTGCGATGTGCGAATGATGGCTCAGCCCGCGGTTCGCGCCTGGATGGTGTGTTGGCGAGAGAAAACCAATCACAAAGCCGATCATGCGGTCGCCTTCCGGCGACGGCTCAAACGCACCGATGGCAACTCCACCATGCCGTTGCAGCGTGATGGTCATGTTGACCGGCACGACAAATGGAGCGCCCCACACAGCGGCTTGGATCGCTTCGCATTGCGCGTGATCGGCGATGTCGCGGAAGTGCCGGATGAAGTAGCTCATGCTTGCTACGGCGCAGATTCATCTAGGATCAGGTGGTTGAGCGCCTCGCGGGCCGCGGGCAAAGCCTGTAGATAGGCCCGGCTCCCGCAGAAGTCCCCAGCGCGCGCCACTGCCAGCAAAGCACGAAACGGGTCATCCGCGCAGGGCCGGCCAGCTCGCATCGCTGCGCGCCAGTGCGTCTCTAGGCGAGCCTGCCACTCAGGATAGTGACGATTCAGCCAGGCCTTTAAGCCAGCAAAGCAGCGCTCGTCTTCCGGCGTGGCGCTCCCCGCCCGATACACACGCACCACCAGCGCCTCTAGGGCATCCCAGCGCGCGACGAACGCTTTGAGCCGGCGCGAGCGCAAACCAACCGCAAGTGCTTTTGTGAACGGATTCATCTGCGATTTCAATATTACCAACCAGTGCACAGCACTGCTGGGCATGCCTTGCACGCTCCCCTTAATCCACATAACGAGGGTGCGTTCACCAATAGGGGCATCTTCCACAAGCTATGCTGCCAGCGAAGGCATAGCTATAGAGGGTGGTCGATGGCAGTGCCGTCGCCCACCCAAGGTTTTGCTCCTAGCTGTGAATGCACTCCATAACGTCTGGCGGTGTAGTTAGAATGCCTGCTCGCGTGCGCGTCCTCTATCTGTACAAAGACTACTACCCTGTGCCAGGGGGAATTGAGAACCACATCCGCCAGCTCGCGGTTGGCATGCGTCGGTTAGGTGTGGAGACGCAAGTGCTGGTGACCAATACGCAAAGGCACACCACGCAAGAGACGATCGAGGGCGTGCCGGTAGTCAAAGCGGGCCGGCTGTTGAACCTCTCTTCAGCCCCGCTGAGCCTGAGTTTTTACCTGTGGCTACTGCGATTGGAGGCGCAGGCAGACATCACCCATCTCCACATGCCCTACCCACCCGCCGAACTGGGCCAGCTCATGCGAGGCCGTGGCCGGCGCTTTGTGGCGACCTATCACAGCGACATCGTGCGGCAGCGCGTCCTGGGCGCGCTCTACCGACCATTCCTCTGGCGCGTGTTGCGCCAAATCCGCCTGATCGCTGTCTCTAATCCTGTGTATATCCAGGATTCGCCCTTCTTACGCGCCTACGCCCACAAATGCCGCGTTGTGCACTTTGGGATCGACCTTCAGCGCTTTGTGCGCACCGCTGAGCGAGAGGCGCGCGCTGCGGCCTGGCGCGCGCAGTTCGGTGGGCAGCCGCTGGTGCTGTTCGTTGGCCGGCTGCGTCACTACAAAGGCGTCCACGTGTTGCTCGAGGCGCTCGCGCGCCTGCCGGCTGCCGCCCAAGCGCTGATCGCCGGCAGCGGCCCGCTGGAAGCCCAGTTGCGCGCGCATGCCCAGCAATGCGGTGTTGCCGACCGCGCACACTTCCTCGGCACGCTGGATGACGACAAGGTGACCGCGCTCTACCACGCTGCCGACGTATTCGTCCTCCCCTCCACCAACCGCGCTGAGACCTTCGGCATCGTCCAACTGGAGGCGATGGCGTGCGGTTTGCCGGTGATCTGCACGGAGCTGGGCACAGGCACATCGTATGTAAACCAGCATGAGATCACCGGCTTGGTGATCCCACCGAACGATCCAGAAGCGCTGGCCTCGGCGATTCAGCGCTTGCTGGCCAGCCCTGAGCTGCGCGCGAGGATGGGTGCTGCCGGGCAGCAGCGCGTCGCACAGGCGTTCTCTCATGACGCTATGCTCCAACAGATGCTGGCTTTCTACCACGAGGCGTTGGCCTGATGGATTACGTCCTGGACATACGCACGATTAGCCCACACTTCCCTGGGATCGGGCGCTACGTGCGCAACTTGGCCCGTGCCTTGCCTGACCAGCTTTCGCCAGACGAGCGACTGATCTTGCTGGGCAGCGAAGGGCAAATCGCCGACCTCCGCAGCGCCATCCGCCAACCCACCGGCGCGGTCGTATGCGACGCCTCGCCTTTTGGGCTGCGCCAGCAGTGGCACATCCCGCGTCTGCTACGATGCGCCGCCCTCTACCACAGCCCCTATTACCTGATGCCCTACCGCACTGGCCGGCCAACCGTGATGACCTTTCACGACGCGATCCCGCTGCGCTTTCCCGCCCATGTCTCACCACGCGCGCGGCTGCTCTTCCGGCTGGCGCTGCGCCTGGCGATCAGCAGCACCGATCACATCATTACCATCTCTTGGTCTGCGCACCATGACCTGCGCTCAACCGTGCCATCGCTGCGATCGGCAAACGTGACAACTGTTTACGAGGCTGCCGACCCGCGCTTCGCGCCGCAGAGCACAGCAGCGATTGCCCAAATGCGCGCGCGCTACGACCTGCCGGCAGATTTCTTCCTCTACGTCGGGAGCAACAAGCCGCACAAGAACCTGCCGCTGCTGGTGCAGGCCCACGCGCGCTTGCCGGCCAGCGCGCCCCCGCTGGTGATCGCCGGCCCATGGGACGCGCGCTACCCAGAGGCCAGACAGATTGCCGATCCCGCGCGCGTGCGCTTCCTGGGCGCGGTGGATGATGCCGACCTGCCGGCGCTTTACGCGGCCGCGCTGGCCTTCGTCTTCCTCAGCCGCTACGAAGGCTTCGGGCTGCCTGTGCTGGAGGCGATGGCGTGCGGGACGCCGGTGATCTGTAGCAACGCTGCCAGCCTGCCGGAGGTGGCCGGTGACGCGGCCCTGTTGATTGACCCGACTGATGAGTCCGTGTTAGTCGAGGCGCTCCAGCGCATCCTCGACGACCGCGCGCTGCGCGCGCAGCTCAGCGCGCGCGGGCTGGAGCAAGCAGCGCGCTTCTCTTGGGCGCGGGCAGCAGCCGAGACGCTGGCCGTCTATCGCCGAGTCGCCAGATAACGCTGCGGACTCACCGCCGGACAACCCGCAGAGGCACTAAAACATCGGTTCATGCGCCCTTGATGGATAGGCTAGAATCACCGGCATGCGGCCGCCGGATCGCTGCCGCGCTAGGAGGACAACCTGTGCGAAAGATCCCTTCCCTTGAGATCCGCTTGATGCCCTTGATTGTTGCGCTAATGCTGTTGGTCAGCGCCTGCAGCGTGAGCTTCAGCACGGCCAACGTCGGTGACGCCTGGCTTGCGACGGACGAAGCCGGCCAGCAGCGCACCACCACCTTCAGCCAGAACGCGGTGTTCTACGCTAAAGTTGACGTGCGTAACGCCCCGGAAGACACCCGCGTGCGGTCAGTCTGGTATGCCGTCGAGGCCGAAAACATTGAACCGAACTTCAAGATTGACGAGGTCACCTACACAGTGCCGCAGTCGGGCAATGTAATGGTGACTTTCAACTTGAGCAATGACTTGCTGTGGCCGCGCGGGCGCTACAAGGTGGAGATTTACCTGAACGATGGAACCGAGCCGGCCCGCACGCTGACCTTTGAAGTGCAGTGAGCCTCCGTTGTAATAAGAAGAGGCAGGCGCGGAGCCCATCTCCGCGCCTCTCTTTTTACGCAAGGCACACGGAAACAGCGCAGCTTTTTGACTTTTGTCCGCTTTCGGCCAAACTTCCTGCGTGTCGCTAAAATCCGAAGAGCGTGGACGTATGGACTGGCTTTCGCTCATCATCGCAGCTATCCTCGGCGTCATTATTGGATCGATCTGCGCTGCCTTGCCCTATCGCCGACGAAACGAGGCGTTTCATCGCCGCATCCGCAATCTGTATCTGGAAGCACAACATCTGGAAAGCGCGTTGAAGCAGGCGCACAACCAGACCAATGCGCTGCAAGCCACTCTGCGTGCTGCCCAGGCTGCTAAAGGGATGCTGGAGGTAGACCTCGGCCAGTTGAGCCGCGAGCGCGATTTACTCATGGCTGCCCTGCTTGAGCGCACGGCACGACTAGAGCAAGCGCAGGCGATTTGCCGGTCTATTCCACCTTCCGCTGAGCTGACAGCCGCACAGGCACGCTTGGCTGCGCTGGCCCAGACAAACGCCGCACTGGCAACACAACTAACCGAAGTGCGTCAGCAACTCGAGGCTACCCGAGCCGCGGCCAGCCAGCCCGTGGACATCCGCCAACATATTCAGGGACGCAAAGAGGCGCTTATCCGCGCAGCAACCGAAGCCGGCCGCGCCGTCCATTACACGGAATGCCCGCAGGCGCTCTCGGCGACCAAGGGCATCGGCGGCACGTTCGAGAAGCGGCTCTACGAAGCCGGCGTCGGCACATTCTGGGAGCTGGCCAACCTCGCTGACGAAGACTTTCGCCTGATCCTCGCGTTGGATGATCGGTTGCCAATGCGGGCCAACTTCCAGACTATCCGAGAAGACGCGCGCCGCCTGGCCGTGGAGACCGACTCCGTAGACCGCTTCTGGCAAGGTCCGATGCCGGATGACTTCGAGCCATTGGAAGGGATTGGCGAGACCTTCAAGCGCCGTCTATACGCCGCCGGCATCTGCACGTTCGAAGCACTGGCCAACGCCACTATCGAACAGTTGACGGCCATTTGCCCGCCCAGCCGGCTGCGCACCCCCAACTACGCAGATTGGATCGCTCAGGCCCGCATCCTGGCCCAGCAAAAATGCGCAGAGACAGCCTGAGCGGTAGCCGCTGCGCGCCCCCATATAATTAGAACATCTGTGCGATGAGATCGTACTCCAGCAAAACCAGTCGCGGGGGATCTGCGCCTCGCAAGGCTAACGATCCGCTGCTCCCTCAGATTAGCTTGGACACCTGGCTGGACATCCTGGGCGCGGTGCTGCTGGGGCTGGCTGCGCTCACGCTATTCGGTTTGCTCTCCACGCAGCGCAGCCCGCTGGTTGGTGGGTGGGTGGCGTTCACGAATCGCCTGTTCGGCTGGGGGGTTTACCTCGCACCACTGGTGCTGGGCGTGGTCGGCCTATACCTGCTGATACGGCGCTTCGGCGATCGCTTCCCGCGCCTGCGACCGACGCGCATCAGCGGGGCTGTGCTGGCTTACTTCAGTGCGCTGGCCATCACCCACGGCCTGGTCATGCTGATCACAAATGAAGAGGGTGGCGCACTGGCTGCTGACGGGCGCGCCGGCGGCGAGGTGGGCTGGGCGATCCTGACGCTGCTGATCGGGCTGCTGGGGAACGCAGGCGCCGGCTTGGTGCTGCTGCCAGCGGCAGCCGCCGGGGTGATGCTCGCGTTGGGCGTGAGCACGGATCAGCTACTCCAAGCGCTGCAGCGCCTGCGGACGATAAACGCGCCAACGGGTAGCGCGCCCGGCGACACCATCGTTGAGCCGAAGCGCGGCGGGCTGATCATCCGCGGTCTAAAACCCCGCCGGCCGACGCGCCGGCCAGCCGATGGCCCGATGCCGGTGAGCGAGGCAATTCCAGCCGCCAGCGCGCCGATGCCGACAGCCAGCGATCAGCCAACCATCACCCAGCCGACGCGCAACCGCAGCAGCGCGCTGCCCCCACCGCGGATCATCGGCGGCTCGCCGGACAACCCAAAAAAGAGTTCATCGTCAACACAAGCCAAACCGACCCCGGTCACAACCAACCCAGCAACGCCGGCATCGGCGATGGCCGGCATCAGCTCCATCTACCAACGCGCCAAGGCCTGGCAACTGCCTCGCATTGAGGCGTTGCTGACGCCCGGAAGCGACGCAACCGCCAAGGAGAGCGAAATCCGCCAACGCGCGGCGCTGATCGAGCAAACCCTGTTGGCCTTTGGCGTGCCCGGCCGCGTTGTTGAGGTCAACCGCGGGCCGACCATTACCCAGTTCGGGATCGAGCCGGGCTTCAACGAGACCAAAGGCGGCAAGCAGACCAAGGTTAAGGTCAGCCGGATCGCTGCGCTGGCCGACGACTTGGCCTTGGCGCTGGCAGTGCCGCGCGTGCGGATCGAAGCGCCCATTCCTGGTCGCGCGCTGGTGGGCATCGAGGTGCCTAACAGCGAGGCATCGCTGGTGGCGCTGCGCGACGTGATGGAGAGCGAAGAGTTCGAGTCGCTGCGGCGCAAAACCCGCCTGGCGCTGGCGCTCGGCCAAGATGTGAGCGGCCGGCCTGTCGTGGCCGACCTGACCAGCATGCCCCATCTGCTGATCGCCGGCACCACCGGCTCCGGCAAGAGCGTGTGCGTCAACGCCATCCTCTGCGCCTTGCTGTGCACAAACAGCCCGGACGACCTGCGCCTGCTTTTGATAGACCCCAAGCGAGTGGAGCTGATCGGCTACAACGGCATCCCCCACCTGATCGCGCCAGTAGTGGTGGAGCTGGACAAAGCCACGCAAGCCTTGCAATGGGTGACGCGCGAGATGGACGGGCGTTATCGCCTCTTCGCTCGCTACGGCGCGCGCAACATCAGCGAGTTCAACGCCAAAGTAGAAGGCAACGTTGCGGACGAGTTACAAAAGCTGCCCTACATCGTGGTCGTGATCGATGAGCTGGCTGACCTGATGATGACCGCGCCTGACGAGACCGAGAAGGTGATCTGCCGGCTGGCGCAAATGGCGCGCGCCACCGGCATCCACCTCATCCTGGCCACGCAACGGCCCAGCGTGGATGTGGTTACGGGGCTGATCAAGGCCAACTTCCCAGCTCGGATCGCCTTTACTGTGGCCACCAGCGTGGATTCGCGCGTGATCTTGGATAGCCCTGGCGCAGAGAAACTGCTCGGGCGCGGCGACATGCTCTTCGTCACGCCCGATCAGCCGCTGCCTACCCGTGCCCAGGGGTGCTACCTGAGCGGGAGCGAGATCGAGCGCGTGGTGCGCCACTGGCGCGCACAACTGGGCGAGCAACCAGCGAACCCAGAGCGCAGCAGCGGTCAAGCCAAGGCGGAAGACGCGCTTGAGGCAGAAGCCGGCTGGTCTGCGCTGCCCACTTCAGGGCTGTTCAGCGGGCCGCCCACCTGGGAGGAGGCCAGGGCGATCAGCCAAGCTGCCAACGACGACAACCGCGAAGACAAGCTTTTCAACGACGCAGTGGCTACTGTCCGCATGCACGGCAAAGCATCCATCTCGCTGCTCCAGCGCCGCCTGCGCATCGGTTATACGCGGGCTGCCCGCCTGATCGAGGAGATGGAGGAGCGCGGGATCGTCGGTCCAGCCCTGCCCGGCCAGCAATACCGCGAAGTGCTCAGCGCGCCGCTCGGCAAAGAGCAGGACGACGCCTAATTAAGGCGCCGCTCCGATGGAGCACTCAGCCACACCATCCGTTGTTTCCTGGTGGCGGGTATCCCGCGCTCGCGTCGTCCAAGACCAGCACCCAGTCCGGTCCAAAGTCGGGCGCAGTAAAGGCGCACAGCTCACCATTTGGGACATAGCCAGCGTGGCGTGCGGCGCCCGTGCGTGGGTCATACCAGGACACCCTGAGCAAGTCAGCGCGCAGCGCGCGCAAGTCCAGGGTCACCGTCTGGCTAGTAGGGAAGTAGACAAAGGCGTAGCTGCCTTCGGCGTCGCGCGTCGCGCGGACGTGGTGTCCCCCCGTCTGCTCGCGCTCGGTGCGCAGTATCAGCGACTGATCGGGGACGCGCGAGAGGAACGGCCGGCTCTCAATCAACCACCTGGCATGCTGCACTTGCCCGCTGCCGGGAAAGTGCAATGCCTCCTGCCAGGTATGGCGGCAGAAACTCCTGGGAATCCTGCCCGGCACAAAGAACTGCCAGATCGGATGGCAGCCATAAGTGTGCCCATGCGCGCCAGCGAACAGCGCCCAGTATAAGCCCTTGCGCACATCGTAGGCATCCATATAACCGTTCTCGATGTTGAACGCCGAGGGGTGATCTTCGTAGGCCGGCTCGCCGTCCATACATGGCTTGGGCGGATCGAGGGCGTAATCATGGGCGATGAACTCCCAGTTTGGCGTGTTGCGGGCGTGCCCGCTCTGGCACATGTTGAAGTCCAGCCAATCAGTGCTGTGCCAGTCGCCGGAAGAAGATCGCCCACCGACAGGATGGAAGGTGATGAGATGCCGCCCTCCGTCGCCGGCTCGCAGCCCAGCCGCCATGGCATTCAGGATGTCGCGGTGTTGCTGCGTCTCCACTGGCCGGTCGCCGCCCAAGATCCAGATAACTGGCTTATCTCTATAGCGACGGCCGAGGAATGCGCCGTAGCAATGCGCGTTCTCCGGCGTAAACACCTCCGGACCAACGCCCCAACGGATGTTCCATTTGTCCCCCCATGTGGGCAGCATGCCACACCACATCCCCAGTGCTGAAATGGCATTGACGATGAAATCCACGTGCTCAAAGTACGCCTCGTTCGGCTGGGTCGGGTCGTTATCCACCAGCGGCCGGTGGCCGTAGGAATTAGGGGTGTTTAGGCCGTCTTCTTCGGCCAGCACCACGGTTTGAATCACACTAAAGCCCTTTGCTGCGCGGTCGCGCAGGAACCATTCGGCTTCGCCGCGCGTCAGGCGGTGGAAGAGCTCCCATGCTGTATCGCCCAGGTAGAGGAATGGACTACCATCTTCGCGCACCAGAAAGCGACGGTTCGCGCTGACGCTCAGGATGCTCACGGCGTTCCTCGGCGCACAACCTAGAGCACGACCCGCCAGCCATCATCGCCGGCCACGTTGACGCGATAGCCCATCGCATCGCGCTCAACGCGAATGTCGAAGCAGGCCTCGCCAACCCGCAGACGCTTGACCTCAGCCCAGGACCACGCCGCCGGCAGGCGCGGGCGGATAAACAGCGTATGTTCGGCAGCGCGCGGCTGAATGCCCAGAAAACATTCCACGACCGGCGCGACCAAGCCAACGTTTGACCAGAGCTGTAAGAAGCACCAGGCATCGGGCAGTGCTTCGCTCACCGCGCCAGGCGTGCGATAGCCGAATGCGCGGACAAGCTTGGCGATGACGCTCAGCGCCTCGTCGGCGTGGCCATAGCGCGCTGCGCTCAGCGCCAGCAAGCCAGTGTTGATGCTCATGACGTCGTGCCGCTCCGGGTGCAGGTACATGCCCCAGGCGTTGCTGAACTCCGCGCTTTGCAAGCGAGCCAGCACCCGCGCTGCTTGTTCAGGCGTGGCGATGCCTGTTTCGAGCGGGCAGAGCACCACCCAATGGCGCAACAGCCAGGGCAGATCAACATCGCGGCGCGCCCTCGCGTGACGCGCAAACCCAGGGGCAAACAGCCGGCGCGCAGCTTCCACAGCCCGCTGCTGATCCAACGATAGCCAGTCCTGCTCCGCAATGCAGCGCTCGAGATCACCCAGCACGCGCTCCACCTCGTCGAGGCTGGCCCGCACATCAGCGAACAAGCCCTCGTCTTCCAGCCACCACTCCCGACGAATTTGCTGGCTCAGTCTGGCCGATTTCTCTGCCAGCACATCAGCCAGCGATAGATCGCCCACTGCGCGCGCCATATCTGCCAGCCGGCCCAGAGCCTCGCTGGTATAGGCTGCCACGTCGATTGCTTCGAAGCCAGCGTGCATCTCCACCGTCTCCACTACGCTGCGCCCAGAGGGACAGAGGTCGCCATCTGGATCGTGCTGACCCAAGGCGTAATCAAGCAGGCTGGTCTTGCAGAACGGGTACATCTCGGCCAGGAACGCATCGTCGCCGCTCCATAGCCAGTACTGATGCACAGCGCGGGTGAAGATCGGCACTTCCACCATATTGCCCTTATTGAAGACGACGCCGGTGGAGCTAAGCTCGTGAATCACGCGGCCTGGCTCATCAGCATTGTGTCGTTCGCTCTGGGTCTTCAAGAAGCGCAGCGCATCGCGCACAAGCTCGAACTGGCCGCTTTGGAGCATCGGCAGCGCAGCATAGCCCACGTCTATGCTGAACCACCATGGATACTCCGGCAGGCCGGCGCCCAGGCCGCGCCCAACGCCCGGCACATCGCGCACAAACATTTGGTTGATCAGCTTGGACCAGGCAATGGCCTGGTTGAGCGGATCATCCGGCGTTGTGATTTGGCTGACCTCGAGGATGGCCTGACATTGTGCCTGCTTGGAGGCCAACAGGGCTGTGTGTCGTTCGAGTAGGCGCGCCGGTGCACCTGCTGGGTCTGCAAGGGCTGAGGCCGAGCCAACGATGGCAAAGCGAATCGTCCACTCGGACGCCTGCGCATCCAGGCGCACCGCGTAGGTCAAGTGGGCCGTTGCGCCCTGCCCCTGCGTGGCTGCGATTGCCCATGAATCGTCGGCGGTCGCGGTCAGCGGCGCGACGTCTGTGCCGACGGCGCACAGCCAAGGATTCTCCTCGTCGGTGAAGAGACAACACCCCCTGGCTAGATCAACAGCGGCGCGGTCGCGGCCATCGCGCAGGCCGGCCTGCTCACCCAGCCAGGCTGGGCGCAGATCGGATCGAAACAGCGCGTGGAATACGCCCTCAAACGGTTGACCAGCGCGCAAGGTCAGCGTGACGATCATCCCCTCTATCGCATCGGGCACGAAGTCGCGCCGCGTCACGCGAAGCGGCCCGACGCAATACTCGAACTCCACGTGGGTCGGATGAACACCACAACGCTCAGCTTGGGTCAGCCACGTCGGTTCTGCCGAGCGCGCATCGCTCACCCCAAACCAGAATCCATCGAGCAGCTTGATCGGATGCGCCCACACACCCCACATCTCGCCGGGGACGTGGCCATCGGGTGGATCAGTGAAGAGGCCGTGCTGAGAGCAAATGGAATACAAACGGTCACCACAGACAGCAACAGGGTCATCCAGGCGATGCAACTTGACCTGCGCGTTGATGGACATCGTCACTGCGAACCGAGCAGCTCCATGATAAACGGAAGGCTGCCGTTGCAGGCTAGCGCGACCAGGATCAGGCGTAGTGACTTGCCAGCGGCCGTTGCGAGCCAGAAGACCAGCGGGGGCATCTTGAGCACGCCGGCGATAAGTCCCCCTACATCGAACAATGGGTTAGGGATGAGCGCCAGGACAAAGATGAAGATCGGCCCCAGACGGCGCATCAGAAAGCGCAGCCGACGATAGACCCTGCCCTGCGGCAATATCGCGGTGCCGCCATAGCCGGCCATGTAGCCAGTCATTTCGCCCACCGCTGAACCAACGCCGGCCACCAGGCCGGTGGAGATCGCACCGTAGATCGGCGCTGCTGCGCAAGCCACCACGAAAGCCGGCGCTGGGATGATCACCGTGGCATTGCCCAGCGCGCTCAGGAAGAACAAGCCCAGCAACCCGATCCGACCCAGCGCAGCGATGTCGTCTCGAAAGTACGTCGTTAGCACGATCACCGCCGCGCTGATCGCTATGGCCAGGATAAGCGTAAAGATGAGCCTGCCTCGGTGAGCAGGAGGGGCGGCCCTTGGCGCGGTTTTGTCCGGTTCAGCCGGGCCAACAATCATCTTAAACGTCGCGCGGATTTGTGCCCACATCGTCATGACTACCCACCGCTCATGGCAGGCACGAAATGTATCTCCGCGTCGTCGTTCACCAGGTGGCGCAGTCCCTGCCGGCTCACCTCGCCGTCCACAACCAGCATCAAGTTCGGGCGCAGCCGTTCCTGACCAGGTTCCATCAGCCGGCTTGCGATCCCGGGATAGCACCGATCCAAAGACGCGATCACCTCGCCCACGGTCGTCCCTTCGGCCTGTATCTCAGCCCGACCTCCCGTATAACGGCGCAACAATGCGGGAATCCAGACCTTGGCCATCTCCAAGCACAATGCTACTTCGATTTTTTAATCCGCTGTGATCGCAGATGCGCAGGGAGAAGCTCTTTGGGGATAAAGTCTATCGAGGCGCTAGACGACAGCACAGTGAAGTTCACGCTGTGCAGTGCCGATCCTGCTTTCCTCTACAAAATCGCAGACGATTCCTTTGCTATCTTGGATGCTGACTACCTGAACGAAACCGGTGGCGATAGCAACAAGATCAGCGAGAATCCCCGTCGGCATAGGACCATACAAGCTGAAAGAGTGGAGTTCATCCTTGCTTCGCGTGCGCTGGGCGCATCGTCGGCGCGCATTCTCTTCGTCCGCATCCTGCCGAACGCTCTGACGCCTGTCATCGTAGTCGGCACGCTAGGCATTGCCACGGCTATCCT
>Ga0308394_1000812_pt1 | contig 15861 bp, 9 predicted proteins | sample Hotspr2Sampleme2_FD_202366 | JGI IMG/M metagenome (GOLD analysis project Ga0308394, IMG submission 202366) | Hot spring phototrophic mat microbial communities from Mushroom Spring, Yellowstone National Park, Wyoming, United States - 20050701_me2 ...
AACGCAAAGTTTAAGCAATCGGATAGTGCCAATAAGATTGACTTCCACGTCGTAAATAGGGTTGTCGTTTGACGTAGCAGGAAGTGTGCTACTGATAAGGTGAAACACATAGTCTGCCCCGCGAATAACATGCTCAAGATCGGCCTCGTTGTTAAAGTCGCCTTCAAAAAGGCGAACACGGTCAAGAAGATGCAGCAGGTTCGTTTTCTTGGAATTGCGTCTGCCAAAGACACTGACGCTGTAACCATGCGCCAGCAGTGCTTGCACAACATGCGACCCGATAAAGCCGCCACCGCCCAAGACCACACAATGCCCTGATTGAAGCATGAATTTTGAAAATCAGAAGTTGATTTGGTAGTACACTACTAAAATAAAAAAGTCCCGCCCATTGGCGAGACCTACAAGATAAGCAGCTATGACCCCGCTCAGGGAATAGGAAATGGCGAGACTTTGTTATCTGCCAAGATAAAATTCATGTCGTGCTGCACAGTAACAAGGTTTGCAGCTGCATTGATGGTAAAAGCATCTAGCTCTGCACCAGGAGGAATGTAATCTGGCACAATAACTCTCGTCCCTGGGCTACCTGGAGGCATATTTGGGTTACCTTCGATTTGTCGTTGCATGACTGGCAAGCGAATGCCCAGGTCACTCATGCGGCGTCCTTCCAAGAAGAAAATTTCTTGGCGCAAAAGGTAGAGCATGCGCAGGTGCGCGCGCACATCTGTTGGCGGCAGAGCATCAATGTCGGTATTGCGAATGCTTGTGCGAGAAATGCTGTAGACGGGAACAGGACTGCCACTTCGGCGCAAAATAAGTCCTGCACGTGCAGTCGTATCGCCGCGTGCAGGATTGCCTGTAGCACGAACACGAAATGCAGGGTTGTTCGGACGCCCACGACGGCGACGGTCAGGGTCATTGATAAGCGTATCGTCAGTAACAGGGTTGCGTACTGGCGGACGAGAGAGCGCCAGTGCAATGGCACGTTTCATCTGTTCACGGGCTTCGGGCAGATTATTGTCCGAAATTGCAATCTCAGCCAAAATTAGTGGAGCTTCTTCGGGCTTAAGGGCTTGAAGTGGCGAACTGCGGAAAGGATATTTGGGGTCAAGGAAATCCAATCGGGGGAGCGGCTGTATATCTTCCGAGGTACGCAAAAAAACATAGGCATTTACATCGTTATCTAAAATTCCCTCTGTGAAGGATGCAAAAAGAATGGAGCTACTGGCTGTGGTCAAATTCACAGCTTGAGCATGGATGCGAGCTTGTGCCTTATCGCCCTTCAAACGAAAGGCACGTGCCAAAGCAATGCGCATCTGTTGCTCTCGAGCAGGCGCAAGCGCACGCACGGCATTGAACTCCGCAATAGCAGAGTCGAGTGCTACAGAAGCAGGCACAGGCTGACCTAACTCGGTTAGTGGAAAGTGTGAAAAGTTTTCCGCCAGCATCAATAGTGCCATGCCCTTGTAGGTACGGATTTCAGCAATTTGTGCAGCGGTGGCATCAGGGTCTCGAGGCACAAGTTGCGTGAGCCCAAAATCGGCAAGAGCCTTCAAACGCTGCAAATTGAAATAGCATCCCGTGCTCCCAGTAGCGTTAATTGTCAAGTCAAGTGGGGAGATAGACCGTGGGTCGTCAAGCAGGGGCGAAAGCGTAACAAAGACATGATCGACATTATCTGAGACAATATCTGTGGTGAGAATTGTAGCACCTAAGGCGAAGCTAAATTGTCGCCGCAGTCCATTAAGTAGGGTCGTAGTTGCCCCTTTGGGATTAGAAAGAAGCGATTCTTCTGTAACGGATGGGTTCTGCACGCCTGTAGGGTCAAGGTAACATCCGCTCCATGCAACCCCCAGCATGAGGAGCAGAACAAACGCTTTTGTCCGTGACAGTATTACCATGCTTTAGTTCCTTGGTTTGAGTTAAAGGGCTAATGCACTACCGCTTTTTTATGGCGTAATTTCAATGCCGAAGCGATACTGAATCGGCGGAGAGACGGCAAGGTTAGCTACGCCACCGAGGTCAACTTGCCGACCCGAACGCACCGTACCAAGTTCGGGGTCAGCACCAGTGGTGCGTGTCCCAAATACAAACGGATTGCGCACATTGAAGCTAAGCACTACGCTACTAAGAAACCCGCCAAGAAAACTTTGTGGCAAGCGGTAGCGTGCCGAAATCTCGCGAATCTTTATCCAATCGGCAGGCTGCACAAGAAGAATGCTAGCGTTATCCGTAACATAGTTATCATTTGGTAGCTTACCGTTTTCGAAGTTGCGTCGTGAAATTTCAGCCTGCTGCTGCGGCGTAGCATTGCTGGGAATAGGTTCGCCAATGAGGTCATTGTAGCCTTGATAGAAGCGCGTGTCCAAGGCTTGGTTAAGCGTATAATGCCCTGCCGCAAACTCGCCGAACATGGAGAAGGTGAAGTCCTTAAAGAGTGTAAGGTCAATACCAAATGAGCCTATCACAGTAGGCGTTGGCGACCCATAGAGTTCGACGGTAAAGTCACCAGTGTATTGACCATCTTCATCTGGCTTAGGCACGGTAACTTGATAGGTCCCCAGTGGGCGACCTTCTTCAGCGCGCATGGGCAAGAAAGCAAATCCGCCAATCGTAAATGGAGCAGAGCCGCCTAAGCTGACAAGTAGATTATCCACCGTAGAGACCGCACCGCGTACGCTGACATCCACTGTGGAAGATTGATATACCGAAGCGCGAACTGAAAGTTCAATGCCGCGGTTGCGAATCTGTCCAACGTTACGCAGTTGGGTAATGCGCCCGCCAGCAGGGTCTTCTGGAAAGTCAAACAGCGCTGCATCAGTGGTTTGGGTGTAATAGCTGAACTCAATTGCAATGCGGTCGTTGAGCAAGCCTGCATCGAAGCCAAAGTCGAAACTGGTGGTAACTTCAGGTCCGAGTGAGCGATTGCCTGGATTACCGAAGTTGATGCCAGCCGTAGTAGCAGTGTTGCGTGCAACAATAAAGGTTCGGTCACGTGCAAAAGGTGTAGGGAAGAACCCGGTGCGCCCATATGCAGCACGCAGTTTAAGACTGGAGAGCACCTCTTTGAGCCCAGCCGGGAAGAAAGCTTCATCGCCGATGTTATATGCAATACCGGCAGTCGGGTAAAGCTGTGTGCCCACATCTGAGCCAAACGCCGTGTTGATATCGACGCGAGCCGCCAAGTTGATGAAGAGATTATCAGCAATGCCAATTTGGTCTTGCAAGTAAATCCCACCATTGAAGAGCGCTTGATTGCTTTCACGAGAATCAATGATGGCCGCATTATCAAAGTCTTCTGTGCCTGCCACAATGTTCTGTCCGTCTGCATCAAACTCGCGGTCTTCGACGCGAAAGCCTCGCGCACCGAAAGAGAGCGTTTGGGAGACAATACCGAGGTCGGGCAATTTATATGTACCTGCATACTCTACAGTGAGTGTCAGATAGTCGCGTTCGGAACGCGAAAGTGAACTAGGCGGCGAAATAATGCCAGAAGCAATAGCGGCAACAGGATAAAGGTTGCGTTGCTCGTTTTTCCGATAATCTACACCTACGCGAAACGTGTTGGTCCACTCTTTCACAGGTGAGACACTAAAGGCAAAACCGCTGGTGAAGCGATTGACCGTTTCACGCAAGTCGGGCAAGAGCAAAAATTGCAAAATACTGTCGCGGTTTTGTGTAAAGCCACGACTTGCAACATAATTGCCCGGCGCAAAAAATGAACCTGCTTCCATTGCCGAAAGTGGCGAGGAATCGTAGACGTTGTTAAGCAAAGCTCTACCAAACTGGTTGCGTGTGTAGGATGCCATAAATTCAAGCTCACTCTGGGGTGAAAGAATAGCACGCAAACCGCCTGTAAAGTTGTAGAGCGTGTTCTGGAGTTCATCACCTTTGAAGATACCGGGCGTGTTCTGAACACTGCCCGAAACATTGTAGGTCAAGGCTTCACTGCCGCCAGTGATGTTAAGTGCTTGTCGGTTAAAAAATGCAGGTCGGTAGAGCACGGTACGCGTTGCCTCCTCGAAAGTAAAGCGAGTTTCAGGCACATCCACGCCATTGATAGTAGTCAAGCGTACCCTTGCTTCGCCGGGGCGACCTTTCTTTGTAAAAATTTGAATTACACCATTAGCTGCTTCAGAGCCATAAAGCGTGGAAGCAGCACCGCCTTTGATGACTTCTATACGCTCGATATCTCCAACAACAATATCGGCCAGTGCAGATGAGACAGCGCCACCAGTGCCATTAGCAAGACGAAAGTTATCACCATTATCGACGCGAATGCCATCGATGTAGATGACCGGTGTAGTGTTCGAGAGGGCACTTTTGATGCCTCGTGTTTGAATGCGAGCACCAGTGCCCGGTAACCCTTGCGCATTGAAGGATGAAAGCCCGGGAATTTGACCCTGCAAAAGCTGGTCAATTGATTGTGCAGTTGTACGCTCAATCTCCTTCGAGGAAAGTGTGACAACATCGGTAGGCAATTGTCGTTTGGAGGTAGCAGTGCCTTGCCCAGTAACAATGACTTCATCGGCTTGCACCGTGCTCTGCACAAGGCTGAACACAACTTCAGTAACCCCACCTGCCACAACCGTAACTTGCTTGGTCTGTGGTTTATAGCCCACATACCGCGCCAAAATGTTATAGGTGCCCACAGGCACTTTGCGGATGACAAACTCTCCTCTGACGTTGGTCGTAGCGCCTAACTTCAAGTCTGGAAGCAGTACACTAGCACCGATGATGGGCGAGCTATCGCCAGCATCGGTGACAATGCCGCGAATTTCACCCGCTTCTTGAGCTTCCAACTCAACTGCGGTGGAGATACAAAAAGCCATGATACATAGCAAAGGCAGTAAGACCCGCCTATAGCAGTCATTCATTTATTCCTCCTTTTGTTGTTGTTGATTGGCGATGTTCCGAAGCGTGGAACCTAATGTTGAATGTTACCTAAGCAAATTTAGGTCATAGCTCTCGTAATACAAAATTTTTATATCTTGCAAAGCGTCTTTCATCAACCAAAACAGAAAAGTGGATGCCCCGTTCAACTGTTATGCTGCAAATGGCAAAGTCGCGTTCAAGATAGGCGGTAAGTGAGTGGTGGAGTAGAATACATGCCATAACCAAGTCGTTTGAAATTAGCTTGTTCGGCATTAGTGAAACCTTTCGCATTGACCAAGCGCCTACAGCACCGAGCAATGAAATGCCACTCAATGGTATATCTTGCGTGATAATGAATGAAAACTCATTGAGTTAGACATTCGGGCAAAAGATAATTCAGCCCATAACGGCGCGCCTGAAAATACTCGCATAAATAAGGGTGTTTGAGACTGATAGCAGAGCTGCAAGCGTCAGTCTCACTACATCAATTGCAGCATAACCAAAATGATACCTACCATGCGAAAACAACTTTTCACGCTTCTCTTGACTGCGCTCTTATTGAGTAGCAGTGTCATCTCTGCTCAAGCCCAAGCACCACAGTATGCACAAGATAGAGGGGTCATACAAATCGGTGCAGCCACTAACCTGACATTAGCCATACAGTCCATTGGTGAGTCCTCGACAACGAACTTCACGATAGCGCCCACCGTAGGCTACTTTGTCATTCCCAATCTGTCGGTCGGTGGCGCCATCTCTCTTAGAGTGCAATCGCAATCCGCTGGCAACCAATCCAGCACCTCGACGACCTTTAGTATTGGTCCTACGGCAACCTATTACTTTGCGGATAAAAACACGGTGCTGGCACCGCTTGTCGGCGCAGGATTACTCTACACAACCAGCGAGGGCAGGAATGCCTTTGATTTTGAATTCATTGGTGGGGTAAACTACATGGTGTCTAAAAAATATCGGTCTGACAGGCCTTGCATTCATATCGGTCGGGGCGCGTGAGGGTGCAACGGCATTTGGCTTTGGCTTACGAGGAGCAATTTCAGTATTTTTGTGGTAGCAAAGATGAAAAGTTCATGCATAGGCTTCCTCAAGGGAAGCCTATGCTGCATGTAAAGCATCTGGCTCAATTGAAACTGGCAACGGCCGCATCAAGAGAGTCGAAGGTTGGAAAAACCTGAACAAGTTTGGTGATGACAAGCAGGCTTTTGATGCGTTCGGCAGGGTTAGCTAAGCGCAAGTCTCCACCGGCATTGCGGACAGTGGTCAAGGCAGAGGTCATCATGCCCAAGCCAGAAGAATTCATATACTCAACTTTGCTGAGGTCAATAACGATATGCTTTTTGTTTGCAGCAAGCAGTTCTCGCAAGCGTGAGTGTAGCTGATTTGCATCAGGGCCACCAAGCACATCGCCCTCTAGCGAGATGACAACTACTGAGCCGACAAGCTTTTCAGAAAATTTCATGATGGATTCTTTAGCCTCTAAGTTTAAGTTTGCTGCCTGTGCGCAGGCACCAGTCCAAGACAAGTGGCGCGGCTATAAATATTGAGGAGTATGTGCCGACCAAAATCCCCATGCCGATAGCAAAAGCAAAACTGCGGATAGTGGGTCCAGCAAAAATGAAGAGCATGATAACAGTCAGGAGTGTGGTCGTTGCTGTAATAATGGTGCGACTAAGGGTTTCATTAAGACTGTCATTGAAGATTTTGTCGTATGGGTCGGTGCGGCGAATTTTAATGTTTTCGCGGATACGGTCATAGACGACGACTGTGTCAGTGATAGAGTAGCCGACAATAGTTAAGAAAGCGGCAATGGTGCTTTGGTCAACTTCAAGAGGCATGGCGTTAAAGACGCCACCCAGCAAGCTGAACAATCCAGCTACAATCAGCACATCATGAAAGATGGCAAGCACGCCAGCTGCAGCAAACTTGAACTCAAAGCGGATGCCTACATAAATCAAAATCATAGCCAAAGCACCAAGAATCGCACTAATAGCAGAACTACGCAAGTCATCAGCGATGCTGGGACCGACCGAGTCGATGCGTAGAATTTCGTGAGGATTATCTTTGAAGTCGCGAGTAAGAATGCGTGTAAGCGTGCTTTGAAACTCGTTCAAGTCCCCTGCAAAATCCATCGTAAGAATGATTTCTCTTGGCGAACCATACTCCTTAATTTGACCACTGAAACCTTCACTGTAGACTGTTGAGCGAATTTTACCAATATCAACAGGGCGAGCAAAGCTGACAACTACCTCAGTACCACCCTTAAAATCAATACCAAGCTGAAATCCTCGCACAATGATAGAAGCCAATCCGACCGTTAGAGCAGTAAGGGAAATGTAGTAGGCGATTTTGCGATTGCCGATAAAATCAAAGTTTGCTTTTGCTAAGAAACGCATAGTGAAACTGTGCTAAGGTTTTCCTACGAAATTGGACAGAGAAGACGATTAGCCGAAGCTGACGATGCTGACTTTGTCGCGCTCGAGCATCCAGTCAAATGATATTTTGGTAATGACGATAGCTGTAAAAAGACTAGCCGCAATCCCAATCATCAGCGTAACAGCAAAGCCTTGAATGGGACCGATACCAAAAGTGTAAAGCAATGCAGCTGCACCAAATGTGGTAACATGTGAGTCGAGAATAGCCGAGAAGGCTTTATCGTAACCGATTTCAATAGCAAGCTTAAGCAGTTTGCCTTTGGCATGCTCTTCACGGACACGCTCGAAGATAAGTACATTAGCATCGACAGCCATGCCGATAGTTAGCACTAAGCCTGCAATACCAGGCAGGGTTAGCGTAGCGCTAAAGCCAGCAAGAAATGCAATGACAAAAAGTATGTTAAACACCAGTGCGAAATCAGCGATAAAGCCAGCCACGCGGTAATAAAGAATCATGAAAATTGCCACGACAAAAAAGCCAGCGAGCACTGAATAAAGTCCAGCACGAATTGCATCTTCTCCAAGTGAAGCCCCAACGGTGCGCTCTTCGACGATGCGCACGGGAGCAGGCAGAGCACCAGCCCTGAGCACAATTTCCAAGTCACGAGCCTCTTCAGCACTGGCTAACCCGTTGATGACTGAACTGCCATTCGGAATTTTAGACTTGACCACTGGCGCTGAAAATACTACACCATCCAGCACAATGGCAATTTGCTTATCAATGTTAGCGCCAGTGATACGAGCCCACTTGCGGGTGCCCTCGTCATTCATCTTCATGGTCACTTCAGGTCTTGACCCATCAATGCTGAAGGTAGCACGAGCATCAACAATCACACCGCCTTCAAGCTCCGCTTCGCGCTTTAGGGGATAGAGACGATACACATTTTCTCCTGCATCATTCTGAAATGGGCGTGCATCAGGTAAAAACTCTATGTCACTACCAAATCGCTCACGCACATCTGCACGATTGAGCATGGCAAAGACTTTCGGTTTTGCCGTCTCGGTAACAAACAGGGCGCCTGAACGCGGGTCAATGATGATACCATCATCCGTATCAGCAATAGCAAAGAGTGGGTTGTCTTTCTTGAGCTGTTCTTGCGACTTGAGTGAGTCGGGCAGAGCCGCAAGCGAATCGGCTTTGGCAAGTGCCAGCGAATCGTTTGCCAGTGTGGTGTCGCTCAACCGATTCTGACGAGCCAGATACTTATTGATGTCGCTGAGGGTTTTCAGGGCAAGTTCTGGGTCGCGCACCAACTTAAATTCTAACTTCGCTGTGCCCTTGAGCAGTTTGCGCACACGCTCTTTGTCGCTCACGCCGGGCAATTCTACAATGATGCGGCGCCCACCCTTGGTCAAAATCGTAGGCTCGGCTACTCCAAACTGGTCGACACGATTACGAATAATTTCTTTAGCACGATTGACAGCCTCTTCGACTTCCTTGTTAAGCTTTTCGACAACTTCGTCGTCAGAGTCACGCAAGTCGTAGAAGTATCGACTCAGGCGAATGCCTTGTTGCTTGAAGGCTTGGGCAAGCAGGACTGGAATTTTCTCGTTTTCACGCTCGGCACGAGCACGCACGGCAGCAAGTGTAGAATCAAAGACGGCATCACGGTTACGCGCTTTGAGCTCCAGTAACTCCAGCACATCCACTTCTAAGACAACATGCATGCCACCTTTCAAGTCCAAGCCAAGTTTCAAGCGCTTCTCCTGCGCCGCATCAATGCTTTTGCGGTTTTCCTTCACAAATGCAAGGCTGTCTTCCGGTGAGGAAAATTCGCGCAGTTTTTTGCTGTAGAAATAATCTTGAACAGTTGGGTAGAGAAACCACCCCGAAAGGAGAATAAATGCAATAGTGAGCCCGATGCGAAAGCTATTTTTCTTCATTTGACCCAGCTAAAGAGCAGGCGTAAGACACGCCCATAAAAGCTGTTAAAACCGTTTTAACGAAAAGGCCACAAATATAGGAAAACGCTCGTTCAAAATCAATTCAAACTGAACGGTGCGCAACTTATACACAAAGCAAAAGAGGGCAACCAAAGCAAGCGTTAGTTCTGGCGCAAATTGTATGTGAAAGTCAAAATAGCATAGCGCTGTAAAATATCGGTGCGCGTGTCTTCAATGAAGGTTTCCGTAATGTTGCGCTGAATGCTGTTGTTTTGGTTCAGAATGTCAAACACTGTCAGGCGCAGTTCAGCACGATCGTCGAAGAACTTCTTGCCAAAACTGGCACTCCAGAGAAGAAAGTTCTGATTGAAATCTCGTGATAAGCCCGAGAAATATTGATGCGTCAAGTCAGTTTGAATGATAAGCCCGTCACCAAAAATCAAATTAAATTTGGCGCGGCTTTGCTGATTAAAAAATTGACCATTGAGTTGCGGTTGCAAAGAGTTTTGTGATGTGCCGTAGTTGGTTGTCGTGGAAAGTGTAAAGTCGACGTTTTCGCTGATATTGCTACTGAGCGTGATGCCAGCATTAAGCGAAGGTGTGGTGGCAATGTTGAGCTCGCCATTGAGCAAGGCAGGCGTGCGGGTTAAGTTGGCGCCAACGCTCAAATTCAGGTTTGTTTGAATAAAAGGCAAGGGCACGCCGTAGGTAACAAGACTGCGCAAGCTGTAGTAACCAGAAAGGTTGACAGGCTGCGTGAGTTGCGCGCCAGCTGGCAAGCGAACTTGGTTGGAAAGCAGCGTATCGCGCACTGCAAAAATTGTGCTATTGCCGATGTAATCCTCACGGAAACTGGCATTGAGCAACACAAAAAATGAACTTGCCGCTTGCACATCAACCGACGAATAGCGGAAAATAAAATTATGCTGAAACTCCTGATTGAGCGACTGATTGCCAATCGAGAGCAAGAGTGGATTACTGTTGTTCAAAACCTCCTGCAATTGCACAACCTTAGGCTCAACAGTGCTTGTGCGATAAGCAAAAAAGAGATTTTGATTGTCTGAAAACCTTACGCGGAAAAAGGCAGAGGGCAAAATATTTTGAAAATTGCGGCGAATCGAGAAAGCAAAAGGAAACTCTTGCGCGCTGCTTAACGCCGCCCATTGATAGCCAAAGTTTAAGGCAAAAATCACATCACGAGTAAAGAAGCGATAGCCCGTGCTGACTGATTGTGTCAGGTAACTGCTTTCAATGCGATTGCTAAGGAGCGTATCAAGACGAAATGCTCGTGAGGAAGAAGGACGGCTAAAGGTCTCATTATTCGAGGTATTAGGGCGATAGTTGGCAATGTAAGTAAATTGCAAGAAGTGATTGAGCGAAAGGGGCTCAGTGTATGTAGCATTGCCAGTAAACCCCCAACCACGTTGGCGCGTGTTGGAAAATTGATTAAGTGAGTCAGTGCGCATGGATGGCTGTACACCGAGCATATCCGTGCCAGCAGGAAAGAATTGATTCAGTGCAGCAAGGTTGCTTTCGCCATCGCTGTGGTTGTAAGTGGTGTTGAGCGAAAGCGAAATCGTTCTGCCAATATCAAAGCGGTGACGGAAGAGCAAAAGATTGGAAAATCGTGCAGCAAAAAGTTCGGAAGCAAAGTCGTTACGGGTATTGCCCAGTGTGGTTGCGGCGCGTGAAGTAGTGCCATCGAGGTCGTTGCGACCGCGATTGTCTTGCAAGGTCAGACGTGGCACCAACAGGATGGAAGTAAAATCACTGAACTTGTGGTCAATGCGCAGGTTAATTCGGTGATTGATGTTGCGCGTGTCAGCTAAGTTAGCCTCTGAATACGTCTGCCCAAGTTGAGAAGGCAAAATGAACTCTCGAAAAAGTGAGGTCGCGGCAAGGTTGCTACTGGCATTGAAAAAGTAGCTTGCTGCAACATCAGTTGTTTTGTTCCACTCATCGACAAAATTCACTCCAAATGCATGCGTTGTAATTAGTCCGTTCTGCTGACTGACTAGAAAATTGTCGGTCGGGTTAGCGTTAAACACGCCGGGCGGCGGCGGACCGCCAAACATCATAGCCATAGCACCACTGCGCCCACCGCCACCAAAACCGCCGCGCCGCCCGCCGCCTGCTCCACTGGAACTGGCAACACCAAGCAAATCCTCTGATGCAAAATTCTGCTCGTTGATGTTGTTGGATTGACCAATAATTGAAATGCGCTGCGCGTCATGGAAAAAGTTCAAATTCCCACCCGCCTTGTAATTCTGCCGGTCGCCGTAACCAGCATAGCCACGACCAAATGAACCATTGCGATATGCTGGCTTGGTCACAATGTTAATGGTCTTAATCGTGTTGCCATCTTCAACGCCAGAAAAACGCGCTTGTTCACTTTGCTGGTCAAAGACTTGAATTTTTTCAATCATTTCGGCAGGCAAATTTTTGAGCACTGCACTGGGGTCATCGCCGAAAAATGGCTTGCCGTCGACCAGCACTTGACGCACCTGCTCACCTTGAGCTTGCACCCTGCCGCCTTGAACACTGATGCCGGGCATCTTGCTAATGAGATCTTCTGCCGTAGCATCGGGGTTGGTCTTGAAAGCACGTGCATTGAACTGTATGGTATCGCCTTGCTGGACTGCCGTTGGTAAACGCTCTTCGACCACAATCTCGTCAGAGACTGCTCCGCTTTCTTTCATAGCAATCACGCCAAGATTGACAGATTCTTTGAGCTCAAAGCGCCATACATAGTCGCGGTAACCAATGTAAGTGATGCGCAAAGCATACTTTCCAGCAGATAGGTTCTGGACAAGAAATGCGCCGTTGGCGTTAGTGATAGCACCGCTGCGAACCGAGTCAGGCAAGCGTAAGAGAGTAACTTTTGCACCAGCCAAAGGCGATTGGTCGGTTTCAGAAACTACCCGCCCCTGAACGCTGTAAGTCTGTGCAAAAAGGGAAGGTGAGCAAAAAAGAAAACCCAGTAGCGCAAGTAAGTAGAGAAGTGTCTTCATAACGAATTATTGAAATTACGGTATATTTGCAAATACTATTGCACGTCAGAAGACTCCAAAAGGTGAAATATCCCTTGTGCTCTGACACCATTTGTATCAATAAGGTTTAAAGCCTTGAACACGAGATGCATTGAAGCTCAAGGGACGGCTGCTACGCATCAACTAGCGGGGTATGTGTGACCTCTGTAAGGGCGTGCCTTTCAGTAGAACGGATACACCACTTCGGCTACAGTGTTGTGCCCTTTCCTAAAGGCAGATGACAAAATAAACATTACTATGAAGCAAAAAAACAGGACGCAGGGTTTGAGCAAAAATTTATGTGTGGCATTGCAGGAACCGTAGGGTTTGCTAACCAAGAACTCTTGGAACGAATGTCAGCAGTCATGGAGCATCGCGGACCAGATGACAGCGGACAAAAAATCCTGTCAACAGAGACGCTACAAGTTGGGCTGGCATTTCGTCGATTGGCAATTATCGACTTATCTCCTCTCGGACATCAACCTATGTGCTCACCAGATGAGCGCGTCTGGATTGTGTTCAACGGAGAGATATACAACTATCGTGAGCTGCGCCAAGACTTGCAAGCCAAGGGCTATACCTTCAAGTCGCAGACAGATACGGAAGTTATCCTGAATGCCTATCTGGAGTGGGGTGAGCATTGTCCCAAGAAGTTGAACGGGATGTGGGCATTTGCTATCGTTGACCTACGCAAAAACTTAGTGTTTCTCTCTCGCGACCGTGTAGGTGAAAAACCGCTCTACTACACGCACCTGCCCGGCAATCGACTCATGTTTGCCTCTGAAATCAAATCGCTTCTGCAGTGCGATGAACTGCAGCGTGAAATCAATCCAGATGGAATTCTCTCTACGCTCCTGTTTCTTTGGACGCCCGAGCCAAAGACGGCATTCAAAGGTATTGAGAAACTGCCCGCTGGCTGCAATATGCGCATTCAAAACGGCAAAGCAACAATTGAAAAGTATTGGGACATTGAGTTCGAAAGCTACGGCAAAGACAAAGGCGAAGCCTACTACATCGAAGAACTGGATGCCTTGCTGCAAGATACAGTTCGGCGCCAGATGATTGCCGACGTGAAGGTCAGTGCATTTTTGTCGGGCGGATTAGATTCCTCACTGATTGCAGCACTGATGACACGCCAAAAAGGTGAGCCCATTACGACTTACACCATTGCCTTTACAGAGAGAGACAAAAAGTTTGAAGCCATGCCCGATGACCAGAAGTATGCAAAAATTGTGGCACGTCATCTGAACGCTGACTACCAAGAAATTGTACTCGAACCAAACGTTGCAGAGCTCCTACCGAAACTCATCTACCACCTCGATGAGCCGATTGCGGATTCAGCAAGCATCAACACCTACCTTATTTGCAAGATGGCAAAGCAAAGCGGTACAACCGTTTTGCTATCGGGCATGGGGGCAGATGAACTATTTGCAGGCTATCGCAAGCATCTGTCGGTAAAAGTAGCAAGTCTGTATAGGCGTGTACCTGCGCTGCTGCGCCATGCAGTTATTGAGCCGCTGGTCAATATGTTGCCCGTAGCAAATGAGAAAGGCGGATTCAGGCTCTTTCGCTGGGCAAAGCGGTTTATCAAGTTTGCTTCCTTGCCAGATTTTGAGGCGTTCGTGGGCAGCTACGCCTACTACAGCGAACCTGAATTGCGTGCGCTACTTTCACCTGAGTTTCAAGAAGTTGCCATGAAATCATATGCTGAAAGCTATCCCATACGCCGTCATGAAGAGGTGCGTCAGGCACTGCTTTCACGACAGCCGAAATTAGATTTGGTGACGCTCATGTGCGCCATAGATACCAAGCTCTTTCTTACAAGTTTGAACCTGACCTATTCCGACAAATCCTCTATGGCAGCAAGTGTCGAAGAGCGCGTGCCATTTGTCGACTACCGCATTGTGGAGTTTGCACATCGCTTGCCGGCGCGCTATAAATTAGGAGGCAGCTGGGTTGGGGGATATGTGCAAAAATATCTACTCAAAAAAGTAGCAGAAAAATATTTGCCAAAAGAAATTGTCTATCGCCCGAAAGCACCGTTTGGCGCACCGCTCCGTGCATGGATACGCAACGACTTAGACCAGATGATTGAAGATGTGCTCACGCCTGAGCGCTTACGACAGAGAGGCATGTTTAATGCGAATGCAGTGCTGAATATGCTGCATCGTCATAAAACTGGTCAGGAAGATTATGCTCACCGCATCTGGGCACTGCTGACACTGGAACTGTGGATGCGCGAGTTCATTGATAAGCGCGTGTGCGCCCACTCCTCGTTAGCCGAATAGTTTCTTTTAAAGTTTCAAGTCTTCTAACTATTATTTTTCCACCTTAACTGACTCAAACTTAAAAGCTATGTCAGAACGAAAATCTTACGGGCTACTCAAAGGCAAAAAAGGTATTGTCTTTGGACCTTTCGATGAAAGTTCACTTGGCTGGCACATTGCCTTAGCCGCCCATCGTGAAGGGGCAGAGGTCGTGGTCTCTAACATTGCGGTAGCGGCGCGCTTTGGCAAAGTCAAGCAACTGTCGGAGCAACTCGGCACGCCACTTATTCTCTGCGATGTAACGAACATGGACGAACTCAATGCTGCATTTACAGAACTCAAGGAAAAAGTCGGCTCAGTAGACTTCATCGTGCATTCAGTTGGCATGTCACAAAATATTCGCAAAGAGCGTCCATATGAAGATTTGAACTACGACTGGTTTATCAAGACATTGGATGTATCAGCCATCTCGCTGCATCGCATTCTAAGCACTGCACTCAAGCACAACGCCATCAACGACTTCGGCTCCGTGCTAACCTTGAGCTACATCGCCGCGCAGAGAAACTACTGGACCTACTCTGACATGGGTGATGCCAAAGCCTTGTTAGAGTCTATTGTGCGTAGCTACGGACCACGCTTAGCGCGCCGCGGCATTCGCATCAACTCCATTTCGCAAAGCCCCACAAAAACGCGTGCAGGCAGCGGAATTGAGGACTTCGACAAGATGCTCGAGTTTGCAAACCTGCACTCCCCACTGGGAAATGCTACAGCTGAAGAATGCGCCGACTTTGCCGTGCTCTTGCTCTCTGACCTGACGCGCAAGGTCACCATGCAAAATATCTACCACGACGGCGGTTACAGCATGATGGGAACCACTTTGCCGTTCTTGCGCTTGGTCTATGCCGCCATGCAGCATGAAGACCTTGTCAAGCAAGCACGCTTTGAAGAATTCATGCCGCCAAACATGAAGTCTGAACTCATTAAGCAGAGCACAGCCAACACATAATGCATTGGCATTGCCCTTTGAAGAAGGGTGCACACCACCTTAAAGGCGTGAACCTGAACAGACGACTGCCGAAGCCTTTCACAGAAGGTAAAGCCATACATCTTGCTTGACTGGAGCGTTTCTTTTTTGCGCCATTCGCCCTATTTTCACCAAAACACAAAAGTCCTTAGCTTTTGTCTATCCGCAACTTTAAGAGAAAGGAGAATAAACATGAACGCAGTCGCAGAAGAAGTCAAGTATGAACGCCTCACGCCCCCTGCACGCGGCGAAAAAATCACCATGTCGAATGGTAAGTTAAATGTGCCCGATAATCCCATCATTCCGTTCATTGAAGGTGATGGCACAGGCGTGGACATTTG
>Ga0308394_1000822_pt1 | contig 15679 bp, 11 predicted proteins | sample Hotspr2Sampleme2_FD_202366 | JGI IMG/M metagenome (GOLD analysis project Ga0308394, IMG submission 202366) | Hot spring phototrophic mat microbial communities from Mushroom Spring, Yellowstone National Park, Wyoming, United States - 20050701_me2 ...
CGAGGGTGGGCACATCACCGGGGGGAAGCGGCTATGGCACTCACTGCGCAACAGATTGCCGAACAGCGGAAGCAAGTCGAGGAATTGATCGCTGGCCCGGATGTCGGCTTTGCCAAAGCCCTCTTTTTCGGTCGGTTCAAAGGGGAACTGCTCTTTCCGTACCCGACGCTATCCCCGGAGCAACAGGCGGCAGCCGAGGAAATGGCCGCGAAGGTGAAAGCCTTCGCCGACGCTCATATCGACCACATGCAGATCGATCGTGAAGCCCGCATCCCCGATGAGGTGATCCGCGGGTTGGCCGACTTGGGGGTGTTCAAGATGACCATCCCCAAGGAGTACGGGGGACTAGGTTTCGGACAGCAGCAATACCTGCGGGTCATGGAGGTGATCGGGGGGCACTGCTCCAGCACGGCGGTGTTTGTCAATGCCCATCACAGCATTGGGGTGCGGGCGTTGGTGCTGTTCGGGACCAAGGAGCAGCAGGAGAAATGGCTGCCCGGCTTGTATGACGGCACGAAGCTGTGTGCCTTTGCCCTGACGGAGCCAGAGGCCGGTTCCGACGCCGGCAATGTCCAGACCACCGCGACGCCGACGGAGGATGGTTCCGCCTACGTCCTCAACGGGATGAAGCATTACATCACCAACGGCGGTATTGCCCACGTGCTGACGGTCATGGCCCGCACGCCGGAACCCAGCACACCCAAAGGCAAGGTGACCGCCTTCCTGGTGACGCCGGACATGCCCGGGTTTGAGGTTTTGGAAGCCCGCATGCCCAAGTGCGGCATCCGCGGAACGGCGACCGGGAAGATCCGCTTCACCAACATGCGGGTGCCCAAGGAAAACGTGTTGGGACAGGTGGGGCGGGGTCTGAAACTGGCCCTGACCGTGCTGGACTACGGCCGCATCACCTTCGGAGCGACCTGCACCGGTCACGCCAAGGCCTGCATCCGAGCCATGATCGAACATGCCCGTCACCGGATTCAGTTCCAGCAACCTTTGGCCGAGTTCCAACTGGTGCAGAAGAAGATCGCCTACGCCGCCGCCCATTGCTTCGCCATGGAAGCGATGACGAATGAGTGCGCCGCCTTCATCGACCGCGGGGCGGAAGATTACATGCTGGAAACCGCCATGCTCAAAGTCTTCGCCACCGAGCACCTCTGGACCATCGTCAACGACACCCTGCAGGTTTGGGGCGGCAAGGGGTACTTCAGCGACCAGCCGATCGAACGGTGGATGCGAGACGCCCGGATCAACCTGATCGGGGAAGGGGCCAACGAGGTGCTCAAGGCGTTTATCGCGGTGGTGGGTTGCCGCGGACCGGGGATGTATCTGAAAGGTCTGCAGGAGGAGATGTTCAGCGGGGTGCGGGGCTTTTTCCGGCGTCTGCCGGCGGCGTTGGGTGTCGGAGCCCGCTTGTTCGTCCCCTGGCTGGCCGGTTCCCGACCCTCGGTGCCGGTACGCTCCCCTCAGTTGCAGGCAGAGGCCCGGCAGTTGGCCAGCCTGGTTCGTGATTTCGGTCTGGAACTGCCCCATGTGTTTCTGGCCCTCAAGGACGAAACCACCTTCGCTCAGGCCCAACTCATCCACGAGCGGATCGCCGACATGGCCATCGACTTGTACGCCGCCGCCTGCACCCTGGCTCGGCTGGACCACCTGTTGCAACAGACCACGACCAACGGCGCCCCGACGGCGACCGACCCTTACGCCGACATTCCCTCAGGCCGCTACTTCTTGCAACTGGCTTTCCGCCGCATCCGCGAGCGCCTCGCTGCCTTGCGGGACAACGATGATCCCGCCTTACTCGCCTGTGCCCGCAGCATGATCCCGAAATTCGGTTGACACCGCCTACCGGAACGAGATAAGGCACGAGGAACTGCGATGAAGGCACGAGCAAAGGAACAGGGATCGGGTTGCCGGCTCAGCGGCCACGTTCCCACCATCGAACACCGATCGCCCCAACGAACTTTCCACCGGCTGCGCCGGAGGCGTGTGCGCTCAGCGGGCGTTCCTGAGGCAGAACCGAGCGAGGTGCAGGACCACAGATCATGACCGACGGATTCCCACGTGTGGTGATGATGGGGACCGGCCGTTTTGCGGTGCCGATTTTCGCGGCGCTGTTGCGGGCGTTTCCAGGTCAGGTGGTGGGTCTGGTCACACAACCGAGCCGGGACGGGGGGCAGCCACGCGGCACCAGCCGCCTGGTCGGTCACCCAATGATCGAGCTGGCCCAGCAGCATGATGTGCCAGTGTTCCAGCCCGAATCGATCAACACGCCCTCGGCCTGCGCGCAGTTGCAGCAGTGGGAACCGGACCTGATGATCGTGGCCGCCTATGGTCAAATCCTCAAGCCGGAGGTGCTGGCCATACCCCGCTGGGGTGCAATCAACGTGCACGCCTCGTTGCTTCCCCGCCATCGTGGTGCCGCTCCGGTGACCCACGCCATTTTGCAGGGAGACAGCTACACCGGTGTCACCCTGATCCGCATGACACCGCAACTGGATGCCGGCGATATGCTCGCCCAGCAGTCCGTTCCGATTCTGCCGGATGACACCACGGGCAGCCTGGAAGCCCGCCTGGCCGAATTGGGAGCGGAAATGACGGTCGATCTGCTGCGTCGTTGGGCCGCCGGTGAATCTCCCGTTCCCATTCCTCAGGATGCCGCCCAGGCCACCCGTGCCCCTAAGATTCGCAAAAGCTTCGGCCTGATCGACTGGTCGCAATCCCCGGAGTATCTGGAACGGTTCGTGCGGGCCATGCAACCCTGGCCGACCGCCTATACCTTCTTGCATCAAAACGGTCGTCCGCCGCAGCGGTGGATCATCACACGCTTGCAGGTCGGCCCGGAATTACCAGCAGGTTTGCCTCTCGCGCCCCCGGGAACCCTGCGACGGGATGTTCCGTCTATCGCATCACCCCTGGCGGTACAAACAGGGACACGCCGCCTGGCCTTGATCACGGAACTGCAGCCGGCCGGCAAACGACGCATGACCGCCGCAGAGTTTCTCCGCGGCCACCCCCTGGATGCCTCCGCCCGGTTGGGACCGGAACAACAGATGTGACACCGGATTGTCTGCAAACCACGGAACTCCTTTGTGCACACTGCGGAACTATCAGCGCACGCGTGGCTCACGATGATCTCCTCTATGCCTTCTGTTCGTGCCGTAGCTGTCCAGCTGTTGCAGCGCTGCCGTTCGGGTCGTTCCTTCGCCTCGGACTGGCTGGACCGTTGGTTGACGGAAGACACCACGTTTTCCGCGGCTGACCGCCGCTTGCTTACGCAGCTGGTGTGTGGGGTGATTCGTCGCCGGGCCACTTTGGATGCCTTGATTCAACCCTTGCTGGAGCGTCCCTGGTCGGCTGTGGAACCGGTGTTGCAAGACCTGCTGCGGCTGGGGGCGTACCAGTTGGTGGTCTTGACCCACATTCCGGCGTATGCGGCGGTGGATGAAACCGTAGCCAGTGCCGAAAAGCTGGGATACACGCGGGCCAAGGGGTTCCTCAACGCCGTGCTCCGACGGCTGGCCACCCTGGTGAGTGACGAGTTCACCACCACTCCTGCCGCGGATGCGGTGCCGGTGGATGATCCTCTGCCCTGGCAGGCGTGGACCGCCGAGACCCTTCCCTTACGGTATCGACGGTTGCGTCAAGCTCGGCTTCCCGACCCCCAGCGGCAGAAGCTGGATTACCTGGCCCTGGCCTTTTCCCTGCCGCGGTCCTTACTGAGCCGGTGGCTGGAACGTCAGGGGTGGCAGGAAACCCTGCGCTGGGCGGCTTGGTTCAACGCCCCACCCTTGGTGTGGCTGCGGGTGAACACCCGCAAGATTTCCCGCGAGCTGTTCCAGAATCGTCTGGCCGCCGCCGGCATCGCTTCGCAGTGCGGTCCCCACCCGCAAAGCCTCCATCTGCCTGACCCTCCGCCGATCCGGCAGATTCCCGGTTACGCCGAGGGGGAATTCACGGTACAGGACCTCTCGGCTATGCTGGTGGCCTCCGCCGTAGAACCCCGCCCCGGTATGCGCATCCTGGACCTCTGCGCGGCCCCCGGAGGCAAAACCACCCACCTGGCTGAACTGATGAACGATCACGGACACATCCTGGCCTGCGACATCCACCCCGGCCGGCTCGATACGCTACGCGCCTTGGTACAGCGGCTGGGCCTGACCTGCATCGAACCGCATCTGCTCACCCCGGACGCCCCGCTGCCGGCTAAGGCCTTCGACGCTGTCCTGGTCGATGCCCCTTGCAGCAACACGGGCGTGTTACACCGCCGAGCTGAAGCCCGTTGGCGCTGGCACAGCCGGGACTTGAAAACCCTCACCCGCCGCCAGAAGGAACTCCTCCAGCAAGCCCTCGCCTGCGTCCGGCCGGGCGGAGTGATCGTCTATTCCACCTGCAGTCTCGAACCGGAAGAAAATGACGAGCTGATCCGGGAACTCCGCCGCTCCTGCCCCAACCTCCAGATCGAAGAGGAATACCATGCCTTCCCCGGCCGACCGGCCGATGGCGGATATCATGTCCGTTTGCGTTGTCCGTGATGCCCCGTGTACATCGTCGCTGACCATCCCCGGCCCGTACCGCTGGACAACTCCCCTCCCGAGCGTCGTACCACTGCCAGAAGTGGCTCCCCCTAAGGAACGGGCCTTTCCACTATCACCGGCTTCACTCGATCACATCCTCCACATCATACTGACCGATCTGACCCAACAACTCGACAAATTTGCGGAACGCCATCACCACCGTCCGCTTGGATATTCCGCTGAATACCGGAATGTACCAGTCGATGACCAGGGTCTCGCCGTCGTGGATCGAGGCCCGGAGGATGATCAACTCATCGTTGATGCGGTTGCACAAGCTATGGGCCAGTTCCTCTGGCGTCTCCGGGCGCACGCGGAAGAACGAGGTGAATCGGATGTAGCGATTGTTATGATGGGTGACCAGCACGCGGAATTGATCCTGGACCACCACATCGCCATCATCGTCCAGATGATAGTCAAACAAAGCAGCATCAAACAATTCTCGTAACGCGTCGTTGGTCAAGGAATCGCTGGTGATCCATTCGCTATTCATAGTTCCTGATCTCCTGAAAAATCCCTGGGGTCATCTTCTGAAGGTCGTGATCCATATCCACCTGATCTTTGCTCTCCCGTTCTATGATGATTCCAGACTTTGCATTCCCGTTGGTGGTTTTCAGACTTTGCTCTCCCGTGTTCTGATGGGGACTGATGGGTCATTCCCAGACTCTGATCTCCTGTTCTGGTGGGTGATTCCGGACTTTGATCTCCTGTTCTAATGGGTGATTCCGGGCTGGCCCAACGACGGATTACGATTAGCTGCAGGCTATCCGATCGCTTCAGGCATGTCAAGGATGGTGGGAAGGTGTCCCGGATATGGGCTGATCCAGGCCGCTGTTGAGGGGAAAGTCCTGGAACGGCCAAAGGTCGTCGGCAGCGATGAGGCGCAGGGACACAGAGAAGGGGAGGACGAATATTCAAGCAGGGGCTGTGGCGTGGGGGTTATCGGGACAGATCGCGCGTTTTTTCGGCGTGGGCTGGATCAATTCGGTACGAATCGGTACGAATGAATGCCGGAAAGAGCAGCCGCGTGGCTAGGACGGCTAGTGGCCATGACGGGAGGCGGGGTCGCCGTCGTCCCAGGGAGGGCGTAGTACAATGTCATGCAGAAATGCAGGTGCAAGGAGCTGGCTTGGTGCGGGAACATAAGATGAAGAAGGGGGGCGGGGCATCAGGCGGTCCCCAGGGACGATGGTGTTTCCCGACATTGGGGCAGGAGGATAAGGCAGAGTGAATGATGCAGGATTGGCCAAAATGAGCATGTCCCAGAAGGTGTACATTGAGACGGTCGGTTGTCAGATGAATGTGCTGGACAGCGAGGTGGTGGTGGGAACCTTGCGTCGGCTGGGTTACACCCTGGCCGACAGTCCCGCTGAGGCGGATGTAGTGCTGTTCAACACCTGTTCGGTGCGGGAACATGCGGAGGACAAGATTTACTCGGCGTTGGGTCGGTTGCGTTCGCTCAAGCGGCGTAAACCTCAGACGGTCATCGGTGTGCTCGGCTGCATGGCCCAGAAGGATCAGCATCGGATAGCGGAGCGGGCACCGCACGTGGATCTGATCGTCGGCCCGGGCCAGTTGGGCGAGGTACCGCGACTGATCGAGCAGGCGCGGCAGAGCCGGCAGTTGCAGATGGCGGTCAGTCTGGGTCGGGCGGAGGCGAGTCGAGCTGAAGTGGAGGCCAGCTTCGTCAGTTTCGATCCGGTGCGGGATCCCAGCATGCGTCCCACACCGTTCCAGGCGTATGTGCGGATCCAGATCGGTTGCGACAAGTTCTGCACCTACTGCGTGGTGCCGGCGACCCGCGGACCGGAACAAAGCCGCCCCCCGGCCCACATCCTCGCCGAAGCCCGGCAACTGGTCGATCAGGGGTGCAAAGAAATCACCCTGCTGGGCCAGACGGTCAACAGCTACCGCTACGAGCATGGGGACGGTCGGGTAACACGTCTGAGCGACCTGCTGGCCGCCCTCCATGACCTGCCCGGCCTGCATCGCCTCAAGTTCGTTACCAACTTCCCCAAGGACATGACCGATGACCTGCTCGAGGCGGTCCGCTCCTTGCCCAAAGTGGTCAAGTATCTGCATGTGCCCGCCCAATCGGGTTGCGATATCATCCTCCGCCGCATGAAGCGGAATTACACCGTCGCCTTCTACAAGGAGATGCTGGCCCGCTGCCGTGACAAAGTGCCGGGGGTGGCCCTCAGCTCGGACTTCATCGTCGGCTTCTGCGGTGAAACCGAATCCAGCTTCGCCCGCACCGTGGACCTGGTGGCTCAAGCCGGCTTCAAAAACTCGTACATCTTCAAATACAGCGAACGCCCAGGGACCAAAGCGGCCCAGCTTTATGCCGACGATGTACCGGAGGAAGTCAAAAGACGCCGCAATAACGACCTGTTGGCTGTGCAGACGGAGGTGAGCCGGGCCGACCATCGCCGGCAGATCGGCCAGCGTGTCTCCATCCTGGTCGAAGGTCCCAGCAAGCGGGATGCCCACCGCTACCACTCCGCTTCCCACACCACCGAGGTCCTCCAGCTGACGGGTCGAACCATGACCGATCATATCGTCGTGTGCGACGGCCCCGCCAGCCTCATCGGTCAGATCATCGACGTCGATATCGTCGATGCCTCCCCCTTCACCCTCTTCGGCGTTGTGGCGTCCCCACTTCCGGATGGCTCTCCGTCTGCTGGGGCAATTCCCTCGGCTGATCGGCCGGCGGCCACACCATCGGCCCATGGGTCAGCCGCTTCGCCCCAGCAGCAGCGTTTCGCCCTGCCGATGGTGTAGCCCTTGCACGCATGAACCGGATCGGTGCTGTCTGCCGGGGTGGGTCTGGGGGGATCGGACCCATCAACCTGGCCGAAGTGATAGCGGAAACCGCAGGCCCACCCTTCCACCCTATCGTTGCAATTTCTGGAACCTCAGGTCGAAGAGAGGTTCCCTAGCGGGGAAATATCGGGTTCGGCACCAGGGGTGTCGGCCGGAGAGGTAGATGGGGTGGAGGTAGCAGAGGTGTCGGGCGTGGCAGGTGTAGTGGTAGCGGTATCACTCCTGGTGTCGGCCGCGTCGGAGACCGCGGGACGGGCGGCGTTTGAAGCAGCAGAGGTGCTGGAAGCAGCAGAGTCCGTGGAGGCAACGGTTGTGGCATCGCGGGCCATCAAGGCGTTGAGCCGACGGAGAAAAGCTTGGGCATCCGGCAGGGGGGACCCTTCGACTACCAAGGCTTGTTCATAAAGCAGGCGGGCGTAGTCCGCGAGTCGGGGATCTTGGGGGGACTGCTGGTGCAGTTGCTGGGCGGCTGCCACGGCCGGATGCTGCGGATTCAACTCCAGGATCCGCTTCTCCGCAACCGGCTCCTGACCCAACCGTTCCAGCAAACGGCGGACATGTTCAGGTACGGCATGCTGATCGTGGACCAGGCAGGCCGCACTCTCCGTCAGGCGGCTGCTCAAACGCACTTCGGCAACCTCCGGGACCTGATCTTTGACAAAGGAGACGAAACTGGCAAATCGATCCCGTAGTTCCCAGGGAACCTCTCCACCGGGCAGGCTATCGACGCGGTCCGCCGGTATCAGACGCTTGCCCCGATACTGCGACAAGTAGGGCAACACAAAGGCATCGATCGCATCGGTCAGCAACAGTATGTCGTACCCCTTGGCCCGGAAGGCTTCGACATGCGGCGATTGACGCAAAGCCGCAGCCGACTCCCCCAGCAGATAGTAAATCGCTTCCTGGCCCGACGGCATCTTCTCGAGATACTGCTCGAGCGTGATGTACTGACCCGCGGGGGTCTGCAAACTTTCAAATAACAACAGATCGGCGATCTTGTCGCGATGGTTCCAATCCTTGGCCAATCCTTCCTTGAGGATGGAGCCGAAGTTCTTGTAGAAGCGAAGGTACTTTTCGTAGTTGGAGCTTTTCATCCAGGCCAGGGTATCGAGGACGTTTTTGACGACGCTTTTCTGGATGGTATCCAACAAGGGGTGCTCCTGGATCTGCTCGCGGGAGACATTCAGGGGCAAGTCGGAGCTGTCCACGACCCCTTCCACAAAGCGCAGGTAGAAAGGCAGGACTTTTTCGCACCGTTCCATGATCAGGACGCGTTGGATGTACAGACGCAGTCCACATCGGGGTTCCCGCCAGTCGTAGCCGAAGGGTTTTTGCGCGGGAATAAAGGCGAGGACTTTGAATTCATGTTTGCCTTCCGCAGCAAAATGAATGATTTCGGCCGGCGGTTCGGTATCGTGGGTCAGAGCCTTGTAGAACTCTTCGTATTCCTGCGGGGAGACTTCGGACTTCCGGCGGAGCCAGATGGCCTGTTGCCGGTTGACGATTTCCTCGCTGGTTTTCTTCTGGCCGTCGGTGGTGGTGTGGGTGACAAGAATGACGGGGAATTCGATGAAGTTGGAGTATTTGCGGATCAATTCCCGCAGCCGCAGAGGTTCGAGGAACTCTTTGGCGTCCTCTTTGAGATGAAGGATGACTTCGGTGCCGCGTTGCGGCTTGTCGCAGGTTTCGACGGTGTAGGTGCCTTGGCCATCGGATTGCCAGCAGACCGCTTCGCTGCTGTCGAAGCGGCGGGTGCGGACGGTCACACGATCCGCGACCATGAAAGCGGAGTAGAAACCCACACCGAACTGACCGATCAGCCCCATGGCTTCCGTGCCTTTACCGGCGGCTTTCATCGCTTCCAGGAACGCTTTGGTTCCGGACTGGGCCACGGTCCCGAGATTGTCGATGACCTCCTGGCGGGACATGCCAATACCGTTGTCGGCGATGGTCAGAGTGCCATCGTCCGGTTGGGGAATGACGCGGATGGCCCAGTCGGTATCCCCCTGCAGCAATTCGCTGCGGGAGAGCGCATCGAAGCGGATTTTGTGGATGGCGTCCGAAGCATTGGAGATCAATTCTCGCAAGAAGATTTCCCGATGCGTGTAGAGGGAGTGGGTGATGATGTGGAGAAGTTGCTTCAGTTCAGCCTTGAACTCCAAAGTTTCTGCCATTGGAGAACTCCTGTTCCACAAAGATAGCTGGCAGTATGGATCGCAACAGAGGATGAAGGTGTAGTTATTCTATAGCGTCGGGGAAGTCGGAGGCTGGGCCGGCAGACGGATGGTGAAGCAGGTGTGTCCGGCGTGGCGATGCCAGTGGAGGGTGCCGCCGTGGGCTTCGACGAGCCGACGGGCCACGGCCAGTCCCAGGCCAATCCCATCGGCTTTGCCCGTGACGAAGGGGTCGAAGAGGCGGTCGGCCAGGTGCGGGGGTGGACCTGGTCCGGTGTCCCGAACTTCCATCAGCACCGCGGCCGGTTCGCAACGACAGGTGAGAGTCACCTGACCGCCCGCACCAGCCGCTTCCAAACCGTTGGTGATCAAGTTGCTGAGGGCCTGGAGCAGTTGTTCGGGATCGGCGGTCACAAAGCAGGGGGATTCAGGGCGCGACCATTCCAGAGCCACTCCCGCATGGCAGGCTTGAGGCTGATGCAGTTGGATGGCCTGGTCCAGCAGTTCCCGGACATCGAGGGTCTGCAGTTGCAGGGCCGGTGGGCGACCCAAGGTGAGGAATTGGCGGATGGAGGTTTCCAGGCGGGTCAATTGCCGCAGGGCCACGTGCAGGGGTTCCGGGTCGCCCAGCTGAGGATTCTCCTGCAGGAATAGCTGAATGGCCAGGCGTGCTCCCGCGGCGGTGTTGCGCAGTTGATGAGCCAATCCGCCGGAAAATTGCCCCAGCAGCCGCAACCGTTCGGCTTGCTGGAGTTGCTCGTGCAAGTGAGCCAGTTGCTGGGCCATGTCGTTGAGGGCCACGGCCAGGTCGCGTAGTTCGTCATCGGCACTAGGCAACGGTTGCGGTCGCAAATTTCCAGCGGCGATCAGTTGCGTGCGACGGTGCAGCTGATGCAAACGGCGGAGCAGGCGCGCGCTAACTCCCCACATCAAACCCAGGCCACACAGACCGCTGAGAGTGCCGAGCCACAGCAGGGGTCGGACCGCGTCAGCAATCGCGCTGCGGCGGAGGGTTTCCGGCAGGAGGATGAACAGTTCAGCGCCCGCCTGCGGATGCGGCGGCTTGAGCACAACACGCCGGGTATGGAACAGGCTCCCTTCGATCATCAGCGGTGGTCCCAGCGCCTCCGGCTCCTCCTGCTCGGACCAACTCTCCCACGTCAGCAGACTCTCAGCGTTTCGAGGAAGTGTGGTTTCTACCGACCCCTGGGGCAGACGAAGAATGAATTCCGCACCGGAGAGGCCTTTCATCTGCTCAAGCACTCGGGGTGTAAGTGGGAAGGTGCTGCGGGGTTCGGCCAGGGTACGGGCAATAGCATTCTGTTGGGCCACGAGCTGGCGTTCCGCATGCCGTGCCGCTGAAGATGCCGTCCAGGCGGTAGCCACCGCTTCCCCCAGTACCAGCAGCAGCAGTGGCCAGAGCAAACGATAACGCAACGACAGACGCATGCTGTTTTTGAACTCCCCGGGGCAGTCCGGCGGGACCACTCGGACACGAGCCGGACTCACGAACCATCCCGCCGGCTTACTCCTGAGCGCCTTGGTGTCCTAGAGAAGAAACAGCGGAAGTGACCAGGGGCGCCTCCGTGCCGGTGTTGATCCGAGTTGGGGGCGACGGTCAGCGTCATGCGATGGGTGGCATCGAGGGGACCGAGGGAATTATATGGCAGCCATGACCAGGGCGCCGTTCTGCCCTCCGAAGCCGAAGCTGGTGGACAGACCATACTGGACCCGGCCTTCCCGTGCGACATTGGGGATGTAATCGAGGTCGCACTGCGGATCCGGATACTTCAGATTGATGGTCGGCGGATAGATGCCTGTTTTGAGGCTCAGGGCCAACGCGGCAGCTTCGATGGCCCCGCTGGCCCCGATGGAGTGGCCGATCATCGATTTGATCGAGGACAGTTGGACCTTGCGGGCATACTCGCCGAAGACGCGTTTGACGGCCTGAGTTTCCATCGCGTCGTTGAGTTTGGTACTGGTGCCGTGGGCATTGATGTAGCCGACATCGCGGAAGTCAACACGGGCTTCGCGCAAAGCGGCCTGGATGGCCCGGGCACCGCCGCGTCCTTGCGGGTCTGGCTTGGTGACCGAGTAGGCATCGAAAGAACTGCCCCAGCCGAGCACTTCCGCATAGATGTTGGCCCCGCGGCGGCGGGCATGTTCGTAGTCTTCCAATACCAGCACGGCGGCTCCTTCGCTGAGCACAAATCCATCCCGCAGGCGGTCGAAAGGACGCGACCGTTCTTCGGGGGCAAGTTCGTTAGTCCGGCTGAGAGTTCCCAAGGCGTTGTAGGCCAGCAGCATCAGCGGATCAATGCGGCTGTCGGCGCCACCCGCCAACATGATGTCGGCATCTCCGCGGGCGACGAGGCGGAAGGCTTCTCCCACAGCTTGGGTACCGGCTACGCAGGCCGTCACCACCGTGTTGTTCGGCCCCTGACAGTTGAAGGCCATCGAAATGTGGGCCGCGGTCATGTTCGGGAGATACTTCAGCAACCACAGAGGAAACAAGGACTGGTCGGGGCGCGAGGAGTTGGCCAAGGCCCGCGGGTCGAAACCGTTGTCGTGAATCGCTTGAGCCAGCAATGGGGCCAACTCGGCCAGGTCGATGGGAACCAACCCAGTTCCCATGACTACCCCGAAGCGTTCAGGCTGGATTTTGTTCAAATCCAGGCCGCTATCGGCGATGGCCAGACCCGCTGCCCCCAACCCAAAGCGGGCAGCCCGACCCATCACCTTGAGAGACTTGCGAAACGCCGGCGGTATGAACGGTTCGGGATCAAACTGGTGGATTTCCCCGGCGACCTGAATCGGATGTTGCGAAGCATCGAACGAGCGAATGGGACCAATGCCGCTTCGCCCCTCGATGCAAGCTTTCCAGAAGGCATCTTTCCCAATTCCATTGGGGGCGACCACCCCAAGGCCGGTCACCACTACCCTACGCATGATGCCCCCTCGCACACCTGCCCTCCCGCCTCCTTTCTGAGTCGAGCACGGATACCCCACATCTTGATCCTTGCTGTTCCGCGCAAGGTCAGTTGCTACGGACGATTCTCCGTCCCCCACGGAGCCTTCGTGCGAAAATACTAGACTTCGCTATTTCTCCTATCCTATGCATATTTACCAAAATTGTCCTCTTTTTGCAACGGAGTCACCAGCGATTCTTCGCCAGCAATTCCCCCCGATTCGCCATCTTGACACTATTCGCACCGTTTTGTTTGCCTCCACCTGCATCGTTTTGTCTGCTTCCGTTCTCCATCGCCGGGTTGGCTATGTTCCCACCTCTTGGCTCGGTATGCCATTTTTGCGCTCGGTGTTCCGTTCCACCCTTTCTCATTCTCACCGCGGGAACGGGATTTTCGTGTCCCGCCTCTCTTTGTTCCCGCAGGTTTGCCGTTTTTCCGCAAGTTCTGGGCAGGTTTTCCGTTAGTTCCGGCGGGTTTACGTCCTGGGTGGTACGGTTCGGTGATCTTTGGGCTATCCCAACAACGCGTGCCTGGACCGGTACCTGCGCCGGTTGGGAGTGAAAAGGTGCAAAGTTCATGCCCAATTTCGCAGAAGGTGCAAATTGGAGGAATTGCGCAGGTGACACGAAGGGAGACCCGTGGATCGTTCTGAACTCTGCCGGTGCAGGGGACACGGATGGTGGGAAGGCCGCTGGATCGTTCTGAAGTCCGCCCGGGCAGATCCGGAAGCGGCCGGCGGTCGGGAGGGTTTGTTTTGGAGGTCTGGTGTCGGAAGGGTTTGTTCCAGAGGAAGTTTTCGGCTGAAAAAGGGAAGCACGAAGTGATGCGTGTGCGAAGAAGTTCTGTGGCGGTGGAATTCGTAGTGACGTCCGGTTCCGAGAAGTTGGGAGAAAAGCGGAAGGAGGGTTGGCGGGTGGGGGAAGAATAAGCTAGATTTGGGAGATTCGTGGAGGGCAAAGAGGGGGTGGATTCGCAAGAGCACGAGCGGCTCGAGTGGATCGGAGAGGGAGCGAGACGGCGTTGTCATCGCCCAGGTTGCCTGTGAGTGACGATCCGTTGCCGGCACTGGTGGAGGCGTTGCATTCCCCCGAAGCGGCTTTGCGCTTGCGGGCAGCTCGGGATTTGGCTCGATTGGGTCCGTTGGCCTGGGAAGCGTTGGAGGAACTGGTCCAAGCGACACGGGACGTGGATGGCCGGGTGCGGGAAGCGGCGGCAGCAGCGATTGGCGGGATGGGGACGCTCGCTCTGCGGGAACTGGCGCTTTTGCTCCGCCATGAGGACAAATACGTTCGTCGCCAGGCGGTGTGGGCGTTGGGACGGTTGGGCCGTGGAGCCCAGGCGGCTCTGGCTGCTTTGTGTGCGGCTTTACAGGATAGCGATCCGCGGACGGCCAGTGGCGCCGCTCAAGCTCTGGGGAACATGGGCGAGGCGGCTGCCGAAGCGGTGCCGGCTTTGACCGAAGCCATGTGCGGTACGAACATTGTGCTCTGCCGTCTGGCCGCCAAGGCACTCAGCCAGATTGGTCCCCCGGCGCTGTCCACCCTCATCACTCATTTGTACCATCATGATCCCTTTGTGCGGGGCGAAGCGGCTTTGGCTCTGGGATGGATGGGACTGACGGCCCAGGCGGCGGTTCCTCACCTGGCCCGCATGCTCCGGGAGGCCGATGGGGACACCAGTCCCAGCTCGGAGCCGATGGAGCGGCTCCCGCGTGATCCCCACCGCACACCCCTGCAGCCGGCAGAGGTGGATGCTGAGGCGGTCACCCCCGCCCAGATGACAGCGGATGCTTCTGAGGAAAGCCTGACGCCGGAACAAAGCTGCCTGGTCCACGCCGCTCTGTCCTTGGGACGTTTGGGCAAGGCCGCACGCACCGCTTTGCCCCTCTTGCAATCCCTGGCCCAGCGTGGCTTTCCCGCCCTGCGACGCGCTGCCCGGCAAGCCGTGCAACACATCCTCAATGACGCCGCGGAATCCCCCTGAACCTCCCTCCGCAACACGACTCAGGACTGATAGATCGGCCCCATCCTCCCGCCCGGATTCCTCTCACGGCCTGTTTCGATTCGGACCCCGGCGGACACGCACCATCACGATTCCCATAACAACACCGTGACGATGCCAACGACAACCCTGAACAACCGGCTCAATCGCAAGTAACGGACAGAGGGCATCAAAACCGGCTCAATCGCAAGCAACGGACAGAGGGACCCACCGATCCTTCCGCCAGTCGGCAAGGACGGGAGAAGAGGAGGCAACGGTCACCATGCGCATTCTGGTCACGGGGGGAGCAGGATATGTCGGCAGTTTCACCGTGCGACACCTTCTGGCCCAAGGACACACGGTGACCGTCTTCGACAATCTGAGCACAGGGCATCAGCAGGCGGTACCGGCAGGGTGTCTGATCGTTGGGGATCTACGCGATATCGATCAGATCGATCAGTTGCTGATCGTACAGCGGATCGAAGCGGTGATCCACTTTGCGGCCGTCTGTCTGGTGGGTGAGTCGGTTCGCGAGCCGGCACGGTATTACACCCATAACGTGATCTACGGCTTGCAGTTGTTGGAGCGGTGCCGACGCAATGGGGTGCAACGCTTCATCTTCTCCAGCAGTTGCGCGGTATATGGCATACCGGCCAGTACACCCATCCCGGAAGATGCGCCGCTGGCCCCCATCCATCCTTACGGACGGACGAAGCTGGCCTTGGAACATGCTCTGGCCGACTATGCAGCGGCTTACGGGATGGCGACGGTCGCCCTGCGCTATTTCAATGCCGCCGGGGCAGCAGCAGACGGTTCGCTGGGTGAAGACCACGACCCGGAAACCCATCTGATTCCTCGGGTCTTGCGTGTCGCCCTCCAGCAGGAACCGGCGGTCGAGATTTTCGGTACCGATTATCCCACAGCGGACGGCACCTGCATCCGGGACTACGTCCATGTGGAGGACCTGGCCACTGCCCACGCCTTGGCCCTGACCCACGCCCAGCCGGGGCAGTTCCGGGCTTACAATGTGGGCTTGGGTCGGGGTTACAGTGTCCGGGAAGTGATTGCGACGGCAGAGGAAGTGACCGGCCAACGCTTGCCGGTGCGGGAAGGACCGCGACGACCCGGAGACCCGCCGGTGTTGGTGGCCGATCACCGC
>Ga0308394_1000842_pt1 | contig 15455 bp, 17 predicted proteins | sample Hotspr2Sampleme2_FD_202366 | JGI IMG/M metagenome (GOLD analysis project Ga0308394, IMG submission 202366) | Hot spring phototrophic mat microbial communities from Mushroom Spring, Yellowstone National Park, Wyoming, United States - 20050701_me2 ...
AAAGTTAGATAACTCACTTTATAAATTTTCTTTCTCTCAATTAGATCAGTTAACCCAACTTCAATCCCAACCCCAAAAACAATTATTCCAAATCCAAAACCTCGAAGCCCAAATCAAACAACTTCAAGCTCATGCAAAAAATTTAGAAACTCAACTTAACACCATTAAATCCGCAAAATTCTTTAAGTTATGGCAAAGTTATTGTAGAATAAGAGATAAAATTTTGGAAAAAATAAATGAAAACAAAAAATAAAAGAAACAAAATTAAAAAAAAATCATCTGAAATTATTAAAAAATTAAGTTATTATTTTTTTTACCTTAGAAAATATCCGCAAGCCCTTATCAAGAGTCCATTTTATTTATTAAGATATGGGCCAAAAAAATTCTGGCAAAAGGTTAAAACAGTAGAAAAAATCGTTGAACTAGTTAATCCTCAGTGGTCTTTTCATTTTCTTCAACTTATTTCCCTAAAAAAAATTATAAAAGCTTTAAAAATTCTTTTTACAAAAGGACCAAAAGGAATAATTGAAAAAATAAAAGAGAAGCAATTGCAAAATTATTATAATTTATCAATCAACCAACAATATCAAATCTGGCTTAAAAAAAATTATCCAACAAAAAAAGAATTAGAAAGACAAAAAAAAGAGAGCAAAAAATTTAAATATCAGCCAAAAATTTCTCTTATTACTCCAGTTTATAATCCGGAAAAAAACATCTTATTGAATGTATTGAATCGGTTTTGAATCAGTCCTATCCAAATTGGGAGTTATGCCTTGTTGATGATGCTTCAACAAAAAAATATGTCAAGGAAATATTAAATAATTATTCTAAAAAAGATAAAAGAATTAAGGTAAAATTTAGAGAAAAAAATGGTCATATCTGTGTTGCTTCAAATGACGCTTTAAAAATGGCAAAAGGGGAGTATATGGGCCTTTTGGATCATGATGACTTTTTATGGCCCAATGCTTTATATGAAGTAGTAAAACTTATCAATCAAAAACCCCATGTACAGTTTATTTATTCCGATGAAGACAAACTAGACTACGATGGCAAAACCCATGTTGACCCATTTTTCAAGCCCGATTGGAGCCCTGACTATCTTCGCTCAATAAACTACATCACTCATTTTGCTGTCTTAAAAAAATCTTTAATAGATAAGATAGGAGGATTTAGAGTGGGAACCGAAGGAGCCCAAGACTGGGATTTATTTTTACGAGCTAGTTTTTATCTTGAAAAAAACATCGGCCACTGCCACCCATTGGATAAAAAAAATCCTATTCAGCATATATCAACTATCCTTTACAGCTGGCGAAAAACATCACAGTCAACTGTCTCAGAAAAACATGCCAGTACGGTAAAAAATTATGCTTATGAAAATCAAAAAAAAGTTTTAGAAGATGATTTAAAAAGACGAGGGTATGAGGGTTTGGTTGAACCAACAAAGTACTTAGGTCTTTGGCGAGTAAGATATAAGATTATCGGCAATCCTCTAGTCTCAATTATTATCCCAACCAAAGATAAGTACGAATATATTTCTCGTTGTCTAAAATCAATTATTAAAAAAACTACTTATAAAAACTATGAATTAATTATTGTTGACACTGGCTCAACCGATAAAAAAGTCTGGCAGTTATATGAAAAAATAAGAAAAGAATTGATTGAATTAAAAAAAAATTGTCATTCCTGCGAAAGCAGGAATCCATTAATAATTCTCAGATGGCAAAAACACTTTAACTTTTCATCTGTTTGTAATTTTGGCGCTGAAAAAAGTAGGGGAGAATACTTGCTTTTTTTGAATAATGATACAGAAATTATCACGCCCGATTGGATTGAAGGAATGATGGAGCATGAACAAAGAAAGGAAATTGGAGCGGTTGGCTGCAAGCTTTTATATCCTGATGGTAGAATTCAACACGCTGGAGTTATTTTAGGAATAAAAGGTGGTATTACTAAATATGGCATTGCCGGACATGCTTTTAAATATTTTAATAATGGCGATAATAGACAGTTTTTCCAACAACTCCATAGCATAAAAAATTATTCAGCAGTTACTGCGGCTTGTTTTTTGATTAAAAAACAAAAATTTATAAACTTTGACCCTGAATTTAGAATTGCTTATAATGATGTTGATTTTAATTTAAGATTATTAACCAAAAAATATTTTAATCTTTATACTCCTTTTACAATTCTAAAACATTATGAATCAATTTCTGTCGGTAAGCCAGAAAAAGGCACTCGAGATATTAAAGAATTTAAAAAAGAAATATTAAAAATGTATAAAAAGTGGAAAAAATTACTACTAAATGATCCTTTTTATAACAAAAATTTAAGCAAAATAAGAGAAAACTACGATTTAAATATTTAAATTCTCATAAATAAAAATATTCATATTTGACATTTTAATATCTTTATTTAACTTCAAACATTTATAATTCACTTTCTCATTAAATAAATAATACTTTGCTTTCATATCAATAAAAAATCTATCACATGGATTTATATTCACGCCATAGTTATCCCCCCCCCACAAAACAAATTTATCTTTAATTTCAGGATTATAGAAAAAATTAGTATGGGCATAGCGATTATAAATATTTTCATATTTTTTTTGAGGATCCAATTTTTTAAGCCAGTCAAACTGAGGATAATAATAAACCCCAGATAAAGATTTTGCGCCATTGGCTTGAGGATAGTCTTCCAAAACAATTGATCCATAGTTGACAAAAAAATATTGATTTTTTGTCTCTTTGGCTATTTTTCTTATTTCTTTTGCTAAAGGAGTATTCAAAATCGGATCAAGACCTATGTATAATGGATTTACCTGATAAGTTGAATAAAATGAAAATAAAAAAAATAAAACCAAAAAAATCTTTTTATGCTGAGCAAGAAGTAAATATAACAACAAACCAGATAGTAGACTAATTGAAATAATTTTATAAGTATTTTGTATAAAAACCGGGTAATTGTATTTAAAGTAAAAGCCTATATAAAGATTGATAAAAAAAGTCAAAAAAGATAAAAATATCGAAAGATAAGAATAAAAGCTATCTTTTTTAACTTTTAAAATCAAAAAATAAAACATTAAGATATAAGCGCAAATACCAATCCCAATAACCACCCTTTTTTTTGGAACAAGATAAAAAAGACTAAATTTTGATAAGATTTTAGACCAAGGAAATAAGTACCAAGAAAGTAAAACCAAAAAAATAATATTTAGACATAAAAATACCCAATCAATTTTTTTATTTTTTATTTGATTAAAGACAATCCAAAAATACAAAGGCAAAGCAAAAAAACTTAAAAGAAAAAAGTTGGATGCCTCTGATTGATTGGTATAAATTGCTGAACCTTTTAAATCACTAACAAGTTGAAGATTATAAAATCCATTTAAAAGATGTAAAATCGAACCTTGCCCATCGGCCACGAATCTTTTCCCAGGATAGACAGTATTTCTTATCACTTCAATCACATTTTTAACTTCAAAGTAGAATTTACCTAAAGTAAAAATAGAGACTAAAAAAACAAAAAAAAAGGAAAAAATAAAAAATAAATAATCATTTTTGGTAAATTGTTTTATATTTTTAATAAACAATCCCAAAGCCAAAAAGAAAATTACATAAAATACCGCCACTTGAAAAGGAGGGTACTGAATAAAAGCAAAACAGAGTAAAAAATAAGTTATCCCAAAAAGATAAAAAATTCTTTTAAATAGTTTTTTTTCTTTTAAAATTAAAATAAAAAAAATCAAAATAAAACTTCCATAACTTAAATAAATCGACATAAAATAAGACCACCATTGATTAAATGGAGTAAAGAAAAAAATAAGAGAAGAAAAAATGCTTAAAAATATATTTTTCGTTAAAATTAAAAAAAGAAAATATACTCCTAAAATCATTAAAACAATTAAAAACCACCAATAAGCTGAAAAAGCCTCCTCAAAAGGCAAAAAGAAAAAAAACCATTGATTCGGGTGAAATATTACTCGCCAATGTTTAACTGGAAATCCTTGAGCAACAAAATTTTCTCCCAATCCCATATTTTGATTAGCCGGAGAAAAATTATTTTTAATCGAAGAAACAAGTTTAGGAGTACCAACAAGCCATTCGTCAGAACGAATTGCTCTTGGCTGGCTAAAAATTAAATTGGGATCTTTTTTATCACCATAAAAATATTTGTGGTACATTCCAATTGATGATGAATGAAGACGAAAAAAAATAAAAAGAGTATAAATAAAAAATATAAATGCTGGAAATATTAAGATTTTTATTTTATTAGAGAAAATCATAATTCAAATATTTTACCCAAAAACTCTCCCAATTTCACCCCCAACAATTTCCTCAATCAACCTCAACCCCTTCCTAATCATACCAATATCATTCTCTTTATAATCTTGAGCGCTTATCTCTACTATCTTTCCATCTTTTTTTACTCTTATGGGAAATCTTCCAAGTTCAATTTGCTTTTGAAGCCATTTATCATAATCATAACTTAAAAATTTTTCTGGATCTCGACCTGGTTTACCAAGACTATCTAAAGCTTTAAAAATATAGGGGAGAGGGGTTGTTTCTTCATCGGGTGGATTTTTTTCACCAGTTATATAGCGGATTGAGTGAAGATATTTTTCAAAAGGAATCCCAGGAAAAAATCTTTTCTCAACCAAGGCATCTCCTACCCAATCAACATAAACTAAAGGAAAAGGACCGTTAAAAATAAATCTCGAGTAATCATGAACCAAAGCTAAAAATTTTAAAAACGAAAAAGAAGTGCCTTCTGGAAAAAGATTTCTAAATTCTTCATAATGCCAAAGTTTTCCTAAAAGCTCAGTCATCCTATCAATATGGGCCAAAAGACCTTGTTCACCATCTAAATTAGGATTAAGAGAAGAGGAGGGATACTTTTCAGCAAGCATTCGTGATTGACCAATGGTAAAATCTCTAATTTCTTGATAATCTTTCTCTCCTATCCGCCAATAATCTTTTGGTATCTTAAAATTTTTCTCCCCAAAACCTCCCCAAAAATCTCTTATCCTTTCTCTTACTTCATCATAGTTAGGTTTTAAAATTTCTGGCATAGAAATTTGATATAATAAAAATTAATTTTAATATGATTAGTAAAATTTTAAATATATTTTATTAACTGAACCCTAATTTCTTTACCAGTCATCAATCTATGTTTTCTTCTTAAAACGATTCTTTAAATTTTTGGGTCTTAGTATACTTTAGAGGAGTTTTTCTCTAAAGTTATTTATTAATAACTTATAAATATTTTGTCTATTCTTCCATCTAAATTGTGATTCTTTTAAGTGTAATAAAAATTTGTCTTTTTTATTCCGTTAAATTTTATTAATCTTTTTTTTATTATAACTCCAAAAAGAATCAATATCATTAACATGATTTTTACCTCGCGCAAATTCATTTTCTTTGTGATGAATTCGATAATGTTTGTAACCGTTTAACACTAATCCATCATAACTTTTCCATCCATCAGTATAAATTGTTGATTTTTCAAGTATTTTTCCTTTTATTATTGGCATAAGTTCTTTTCTTGTACAGTTATTGATAATTTGAGTAAATACTTTTACCATTTCTTTTTAAAAGACCAATAACAGGGATTTTACCTTTAGCCCCTCTTCCTTTTTTACCCCTTATTCTTTTTGCTCCAAAATATGCTTAATCTATTTCAATCTCTTCATTAATTTTATTAGATTGATTTTCTTCTATTTAATAAATTCTTACTCTAAATTTATGATACAATTTATTTATTATTTTTCTTTATAAGTTAGTTAGTTGGCAACATTTAGTCGTACCAAAATCAGAGGCAAAATATTTAAAAACTTTTCTAAATTTTGCTTCTGAAATATGAGCGTTATTTAAATATTTGTTTTTCATTGTTTAGATAACCCATTTTAGCATAAAATATATACTAAAGTAATCTAGACCCAAAAATAATATTATTTAGAAATTTTTTTATTATTTATCTTTTTTTGTTTTTTATTATATAATAAGTTTACTAATTAAGTAAAAAAATTGAGTAAATCCCATGAAAAATCCCAGAATTTCAGTTGCTGTCTCTGCTTGTAATTCTGAAAATCAAATTTTTAAAGTCTTAAAATCATTGAATCAGTTACCGTATAAAGTATTAATAACTGATGATAACTCTTCTGATAAGACTTTAGAAATAATAGAGAAATTTATAATAAAATATCCGAAAAAATTTACTTTAATTGAACATAAAAAAAATCGTGGTATTGGGTTTGTTTTAAGAGAAAAAATTAACTACGCAATAAAAAATAAATTCGATATTATAGTGGTTTTAGCCGGAAACGGAAAAGATGATCCATTAGAAGTCAATAAATTATTTAGTTATTATCCTGTAGGCAAAACCATAGGGAATTCTTCGCGATTAAAAATTTATAATTTTATTGATTTTTTGATTAACTAAATTATATAATAAAGTTTAAATTTATGATTAAAGTTTTAATTACAGGAATTGGTGGTTCTGCAGCATTAGGTTTTGTCAATTCTCTTTATGATTCTCCTGAAAAGTTTTATATTATCGGGTGTGATAGCAATAAATATTATTTAGAAAGGGCAATATGTGACGAAAAATATCTTATCCCTTCATGTAACGACAAAAACTACCTTAAAATCATAAAAAAAATAATTGAGTTAACTAAACCTGATTTTATATATTCTCAAACAGATGTAGAAATTGAAAAGCTATCAGAAATAAGAGAAATTTTCGATGAATATAATATTAAATATTTTTGGCCCCCGAAAGAAACAGTAAAAATATGCATGAACAAATATCTATCTTATCAGGCTTGGAAAAAAGCTGGTATAAAAGTGCCTAAAACATATATTATAACTAAAACTGATGATTTACTAAAAGCTTTTGAAGATTTTGGTAGTCCTCTTTGGATTAGAGAGATTAAGGGCGCTTTCGGAAAAGGATCCCTGCCGGTAAAATCATTTGAAGAAGCAAAAATGTGGATTGATATTAAAAATGGGTGGGGCAACTTTAGCGCTGCGGAAATGTTAGAACCAGATAAAATGGTTACCTGGCAATCAATCTGGTTTAAAGGAAAACTGATCGTTGCTCAAACAAGAAAAAGACTTTACTGGGAATTTGCTAATCGTGTCCCTTCTGGCGTCACAGGATTGACTGGAACCGGAATAACCATAAAAGATAAGAAAGTCGATAAAATAGCTATAAAAAGTATCATAGCTGTTGATAAAAAACCTCATGGTATCTTTAGTGTAGATTTAACTTATGATAAGAAAGGGGTTCCTAATCCTACCGAAATAAATATCGGACGATTTTTTACCACTCATTATTTTTTTACAAAAGCTGGATTAAATATGCCATATATTTTTATAAAATTAGGGTTAGAAGGAAAGCTACCTTTTAAAATAAAAAATAAAATAAATCCTCTGCCGTCTAATTTAGCTTGGATTAGGGGATTAGATTTTCTTCCTAAACTTAGTAATATTAAAGAAATTAACCTTCATGAAGAAAAATTAAAGAAAATGTTAAAAACGATATGAACATTCTTATAAGCGGAGCAACAGGATTTATTGGACAACATTTAGTAAAATCCTTATTAAAAAATGAAGAAATAAAAAAAATAGATATTATTGTTCGCAATTTTAAAAAAGCAAAAAATATTTTCGAAGATCAAAATAAAATAAATTTTATCAAATTAAATTTAACAAATAAGAACTACAAAATAAATACATCTTATGATGTTTTTATCCATTTAGCTGATATAATTCCACCGGCCAAAGATGAAGATTTCTTAAAAAATATCTTGATGATAAATAGTATTGGCAAAAATATTATAAAAGAAAATAAGACAAAAAAAATTATTTATACTAGCACAGTTGATGTATATGGTATACCTTTGTATTTACCAATTGACGAAAATCATCCCAAACATCCAATAACTGCTTATGCAATTTCAAAATATGCCAATGAATTATTTTTAACTTTTTTATGTAAAAAATATAACATCGCCCTTACGATTCTTAGATTCTCCCAAGTTTATGGCCCGGGAGAACCAACAATAAAAGCAATTCCTCTTTTTATTCAAAAAATAAATAAAAAACAAACTATTTTGCTGGAAAATAATGGAAAAATTATAAGAGATTGGGTTTATGTAGAAGATGTTATAGAAGCAATAAAAAAAGCTATTTTCTCAGAAAATACTGGTGTTTTTAACATAGCTACAGGAAAAAGAAATAGTTTATTAAAACTAATTAGCCTTTTAAAAAAATATACTAAAAAAACGGCAAAAATAATTTTGTTAAAAGAAAGAAAAGATTTAAGGCCAAAAATTATATTGAACATTAATAAGGCTAAAAAATATCTAGGATATATTCCTCGATTTAATTTGGAAAAAGGAATTAAAAATTATCTTCTAAAATATGAGAAGACTAATTTTTGATCTAGATGGAACTTTACTTGATATCTCAAAAAAATATTATCTTAGTCATTTTATTGCTTGCAAAAAAGTTAATATATCTCCATTATTAGAAAGTAATTACTGGAAATATAAGAGAAAAAAAGTGCCAGAGTATAAAATTTTAAAATTAACAAAAAACTCAAGGATATTTAAACAATATGAAAATTGGCGATTATCATACCTTGAAGATCCTAAAATTCTTAAAAACGACAAACTTTTTCCTAATTTATTAAAATTATTAAAAGAATTAAAAAAAAATAATCTCCTCTATTTAATCACATTAAGAAGAAACAAAAAAAATCTTTTTACTCAGCTTAAAAATCTAAAAATAATAAATTTATTTGAAAAAATATTAACTTCTCCTCCCAAAAAAAATCCATTACTTACTAAAGTAAAACTTTCCAAAAAAATTAAAGCAGTCTTCAATCCTGATGATATAATAATAGGTGATACTGAAGTCGAAATTCAATTAGCAAAAAAACTGAAAGTAAAATCAGTGGCGTTAGCTAGCGGCATTAGATCAATTGATATACTTAAAAAATTTAAGCCGGATTATATTTTTAAAAATATTTCAGTTTTTTTAAAAGATTTTTTAAAAGAGTATGAAAAATCAAAAAACAATAATGATAATGCCCGTATACAATGAAGAAGAGAATTTAGAAAATGTTCTTAAAAATTTTTTACCAAAATTAGTCGATTGTTTATTTATTGTTAACGATTGCTCAACTGATAAAATCCCCATCATCTTAAAAAAATTTAAGGAAAAAAATATTAAAACATAAAACTAAATTAATTATCTTAACTAATAAAAAAAGACAGGGTTAGGTTACGCAATTAAAAAAGGACTTAAATATGCTTTAAAAAATAATTATCAAATAGTTTTAAATATGCCTGGAAATGGAAAAGATAATCCAAAAGATATCCCAAAATTAATAAAACCTATTTTAAATAATGAAGCTGATTATGTTACTACAAATCGTTTTAACAAAGACGCAAAGTATTTTAATTTACCACTTATTCGTTTAATTCTTATTAAACTTTATACTTATATTTTTAAAATTATTTTTCCTAAATACAAAGGAACCGATGTAACTAATGGTTTTCAAGCTTATAAAATAGATATTATAAAACATCCAAAAATAAATCCTTTTCAAGAATGGTTAAACAAATATGAATTAGAGTCCTATATTCTTTATAAAGCTATAGAAAATGGTTTTCGTTTTAAAGAAATACCAATTAACAAATATTATCCTCTTAGAAAAAAAATTATTCTAAAATAGTTCCAATATTAGATTGGTTAAATATAATAAAACCTTTATTTTTTTGCGTTTAAAAATTAAAAGTTAATTAAGCTTTACTTATTAGAAATGATCTTTAATATACTGAGCGCAATATTCTTTGTGTCAATAATTTTTTTATTTTTTCCTGAAAAAAAAGAGTATAAGTAATCAACTTGATTATATAATGCTTCTTTATTTTCAATATAAGGAATTAAAACATCGCCTTCTCTATAAATTGGATTAAAAGGAGTTATCTCATTTTTTTCTATTTTTACACTTTTATCGTATATCTTTATTTTTTCGGTAGGATTAATATCATCAAATAAAATCATTTTTTTTGACCCACCAATTTTGATCAAGCGAATTTTCACTGGCGATAACCAACTTAAATATATATAAGCAACTAAACCTTCTATAAAATAAATAATGATCGTTGCAATTTGCGGCTTATAATGATTAGTAAGATGAGAAGAACCAAAAATTTTTACTGATTTTATATTTAATTTTGGAAAAAGATAAAAAATAATTGATAAATCATGAGGAGCCAAATCCCATACAACATCTACTTCTTTTTGAATTAACCCTAAGTTAGTTCGTAATGAAGTAAAATAATAAGGTTTTCCAATAACTTCATTATCAACTAAATTTTTTATTTTTTCTACCGGTGGATAAAATAAAAAGGGTAGATCCACATGAATATATAAATTCTTTTTATCTGCTATTTCTATTAGCTTTTTTGCATCATGATAAGAAGTAGTAAATGGTTTTTCCACCCATAAATGCTTTTTGGCCAGTAAAATCTTTTCTCCTAATTTATAGTGTGTTTCTGGTGGAGTCGCAATGGCTATTATTTTAATTTCCTCATCTTTTAATAAATCTTCAAAATTTTTAGTTAAATTAATTGTAGGAAAACTTTTATTAATCTTTTCTAAATTTTTATCTATCAAATCACAAGCATATTTAACTTCAAAACCTGGATGAGCATAAAAATTTCTCACTAAATTTGGACCCCAATAACCTAAACCAATAGCGCCAACTTTAATTTTTTTCATAAAAATTATTCATAATATTAATAATAGATTTGATTTGAATTTCTTTTAATTCGGCAAACATTGGTAAGGAAATTATTTCTTTGGAAACTTTTTCTACAATTGGCAAATCACCTTTTTTATAACCTAAAAATTTATAAGCATTTTGAAGATGAAGAGGAATCGGGTAGTGGATCAAAGCTTGGATATTGTTTTTTATTAAATAATCCAATAATTGATCGCGTTTTTTTACTCTTACAACGTACAAATGAAATACGCTTTCTCTATCAGAAAAAAATTTTGGGGTTATGATTTCTGGAATATTTTCCTGAATTAATTTATTATATAAAAACGCATGTTCTTGTCGTTTTTTATTCCATTTATCTAAATATTTAAGTTTTACTCGCAAAATCGCCGCCTGAATTGAATCTAATCTTGAATTTATACCTAAACTTTCATGATAATATTTTTTCTTTTGCCCATACTCTCGCAAAAGCTTTATTTTTTCTGCTAATTTTTTATCATTGGTTACAATTGCCCCACCATCGCCATAAGCACCCAAATTTTTACCAGGATAAAAAGAAAAGGCAGAAAATATCCCAAAATTTCCCACCCGTTTTCCTTTATATTTTGCGCCATGCGCTTGGCAAGCATCTTCAATTAGATAAATCTTTTTGCCAGTTTTTTTAATTATTTCTTTAACTTCATCAATCTTGTCTGGTTGACCATAAAGATGGACTAAAATAATTGCTTTTGTTCTTGAGTTAATTTTCCTTTTTAAATCGGCAAGATTAATGCCATAATCCTGCTCATCAATATCCACAAAAACCGGTTTTAAACTATTTTCTGAAACACCCAAAGCAGTAGCAATAAAAGTATTAGCTGAAACAATAATTTCACTTCCGTTTTCTATTTCAAGAGCTCTTATCCCTAAAATCAAAGCATCGGTTCCAGAATTTACGCCGATACAATATTCTGTGCCCAAATAATTAGCGAATTCTTCTTCAAATTTTTTAACCTCTTCTCCTTGAATAAATTGAGAAGATAAGATAACTTTTTTAATCGCTGAATTTATTTCTTTCTTTATTGATTGATATTGAGATTTTAAATCAACGAATAGAATTTTCATATTTTTTTATATTCAATTTTTTTAAAAATAAAAAGAATTAATCTTGCTGGCATCAAGTAATATATTACCACAAGTAAGAAATGATTGATAAATACCAACCAATTAAATATTTTCGTTTTTTTTAAAAAAAAGCGCTGTACATTAATAGTGTCTCTTAATTGATTTTTGGTAAAAATTGTTTTTATTTGTCTATCGGAAACCCTATATTTAATTAAAAAATCTGAAAGATTATAAACCTTACCTTTTAATGTTAGTTCAAACCACCAATAATAATCTTCTGCATATGGGAAATTTATCCCATTTTTTGCTATTTTTTTAAATTCATTAAGTCTTACTAAAACTGAAGAAGCAGCAAAAGGGTTTTTTAAAAAAATTATTTTCCTAATTTCCTTGTCGTAAATTGGATATTTTCTTATACCAATAATTTTTCCTTTTTCATTAATTATATATATTTGGGAACCTACTAATAAATATTCTTTATTATTTTCAAGAAAATTTACTTGCTTTTCTAATCTGCTTTTCATCCAAACATCATCACATCCGACTACCGTAAAATATTTACCTTTTATTAAATTTAAACTTTTTATAAAAACTTTGGCGACTGATCCTGAATTTTTTTTATTTTTAATCGCTATTATTCTTTTATCTTTTTTTTGATAATTATTAATAATCTGCCAGCTATTATCAATTGAGGCATCATCTATAATAATCAATTCAAAATTTTTATAGCTTTGATTTAAAATACTATCTATCGATTCTCTCAAAAACTTTTCTCCATTATAAACTGGCATCACAACTGAAACTAAAGGTTGTTTTTTCATATTTAAAAACTAGTTTATCTTTACGACTTTTAAATCTTTGACATCTAAAAAGTTTTTTAAACATTGATAGCTCCAGTTATCTTTTTTATCAGAAATCTGCTCTAATTGAAAAGGATGATTTGGGAGATTAATAATTGCTGATTTTAGTTTTTTTTCTTTTATTTCAAAAATCTTTTTCTCATAAGTAGAATAAAAATTTAGTTGATTAACAAACTTAAAAAAACCATAACTCTTAATAAAGATAAGACAAAATATGAAGATTAAAGAAAAATAGTTAAATAAAAGTGATTTTTTTTCAATAAAATTTAAAGTCAATTTGTAAAAAAATAAGGCAAAAAAGATAGAAAAGAAAATTTCAAAGTAAAACAAATAACTCAACTGTCTACCTCCCAATAAAAAGCCAACTACATAAAAACCTTGAAAATTACTAAGAATTTTAAAGAAAATATTAAAAATAAATAAAACTAAAAGAATTATCTCTAAATTAATTTGATTTAAAAAATTTTTCTTAAAAGCAGATCTTAGATTAAACAAAATAAAAAACAAATAAATAGGCAAACTTCTGGTTATTAAAGAATAAAAAAAACTTAGGCTCAATAAATCATTAGCAACTAAATTTAAAGACCTATCTATTGACTCAAAAAAACTTAAAGGCATAAAATGTCCTCCTCGAATTCTATTACCAGGTGCCAGATACATAACTATTCCACCAATAAATATACCAATAAATAGAGACAAAAGTTTAATCTTAAGATCTTTATTCATCAATTTAATTCTATAAGTGAAAACAAAAAGAATGATGACTAAAAAACTAAAAAACAAAAAAAACATCAAATTCTCTTGAAAACCACTGATCAAAAAACCTAAAAGAAAATAAATAAACAGATTAAAAAAATTATTTTTTAAATTAATTAATAGTAAATAGATGATTAAAAAAATAAAAGTTAATGGAAAAAAATAAGTTAGATTTAATACTGGATTAAAAATTAATGAGTAAAATCGTTCATCCAGGACAAAAAAAAGAAAAAAAATTGAAAGAAAAATAAAATTTATGCGATTTTTATCTATCTCTTTTTGATCAAAAATTAAATTAAAAATTTTTTTTAAGATTTCAAAATTAAACAAAAAACAAGAAAGTAAAACTATAAACTGGAATGTTTTAGGAATTAAAAAAACTAAACCTATACTTAAATAATAAGAAAATCTACCACTCCAACCATTATAGGAATCGATGATAGAATTAATAAGTCCCTTTTTTAAAACTAACCAAGCTTGACAGAAATCATCAGAAGCCAAACTAACATCTTTAAACTGATACAAAAAGAAAATAAACAAAAAAAATATTAAAATACCAATAATCAGGGTAAACAAATTCTTAATCTTGAAAAAAATTTTAATTATATCCAATTCTCCAATTTGATTTTTATTTTTCATCAAAGTTTATTTTTTAAATTTTTTAAAGCTAAATCTCTAACTAATTTTTCAATTCTTTTTTTTAACTCATAAATTTCAACATTGATAAGATATAAAAAATAAAAAATTAAGATTATTGATGTATAAACAGCCAAGTCAACACCACGACCAATACCCATTTTTTTGGCTAAAAAAGATAGAAGAGGAGTAAAGTTGATAAATAAAAGTCCTAAAAACCACAAAAAAAGCCAAAAGATAAAAAATTTACTACTGATATTTTTTTTGACAAAAAAATTAATCGTAATTTTTAGAATAAAGAAAACAATGATAATTGATAAAATTATCTGTGAGGCTAACATTTTTTTTATTTTAACTTTTCAAATAATAAATCCAACAAAATTCTTATTGAATTGAAAATTGACTGGCCTTTTTTAAGACTGTAATCAGTATAAAAAACTGTCACCGGCACTTCTTGATATTTTAAATTATATCTTTTTATTTGATCTATTATATCAGAAGCATGAGCCATACCGGAATGATTGATAAAAATTTTATTTAAGGCATTTTTTGAAAAAGCTCGAAAGCCGTTGTGAGTGTCGGTTAGTTTAATATTGGAAAAAATATCAGTAAAGATGACCGCAGATTTAAGAGTCAGTTTTTTTAAAAAAGGTATATTTACCGTTTTCCCCAAAAACCGACTCCCCAAAACTACCTCAGTTTTTTTATTAAGTATTGGTTTAATTACTTTTTTTATTTCATTGGCCTTAAACTGCCCATCAGCATCAAAGGTGACAACGATATCAGCCCCAACTTTTCGACAGTATTCAAGTCCTGTCTCAATCGCTGCCCCCTGACCTAAATTCAAAATATGCCGCAAAACTGTCGCACCTTTCTTTTTTGCTAATTCTTCTGTTTTATCAGTTGATCCATCATCAACAACAATGATATTGCGGTATCCTTCTTTTTTAATATCAGTAATAACCTTCCCAATCACTTTCTCCTCATTATACGCAGGAATGACAATAAATGTTTTTGGCATAGGGTTTTTAAAAATATTCTTAATTTTGTCTCATTTTTAACAAATTTAGTGTTTCTTCTTTTAGTTGTCTATAAAAGTGACGATAATGTTCTGGTAAAAATTGATTAAGATCTTTTTTAAGTTCTTTTTCATCATATTCTTCAACTATTTTAAATAATTTCTGAAAACTAAATTTCAATCCAGGATAATATTTAAATTTTAGATTAATCAATTTCTCATCAATCTCTGTTTTTTTTGTTAAAAGAAACCATAAATCAAAAAGGTCTCGCGGTTTTCCTCGA
>Ga0308394_1000856_pt1 | contig 15353 bp, 15 predicted proteins | sample Hotspr2Sampleme2_FD_202366 | JGI IMG/M metagenome (GOLD analysis project Ga0308394, IMG submission 202366) | Hot spring phototrophic mat microbial communities from Mushroom Spring, Yellowstone National Park, Wyoming, United States - 20050701_me2 ...
CGCTACCGCAACGGCTTCACCGTCACGCTGCATCCCGCTGTGCTTGACCTCCCGAAACGCTGGCGTCAGCCCCGCATGGTCTTCGTGAACTCGATGAGCGACCTGTTTCACGAATCCGTGCCGCTGGAGTTCATTCAGCGGGTGTTCGCAACGATGCGCGCCTGTCCGCAGCATACGTTTCAGGTCCTGACCAAACGCAGCGCACGCCTGCGCGACCTGGCGCAGTATCTCGATTGGGCGCCGAATATCTGGATGGGGGTCAGCGTCGAAAACCGGCGCGTGATCCATCGGATTCACGATCTGCAGGCGGTTCCGGCGCATGTGCGCTTTCTCTCGTGTGAACCGCTGCTGGGTCCGCTCGACGACCTGCCGCTCGACGGGATTCACTGGGTGATCGTCGGCGGCGAGTCGGGACCCGGCGCCCGCCCGATGCAGGCGGCGTGGGTGCGCGCGATTCGGGATCAGTGCCGACGCGCACACGTGCCGTTCTTCTTCAAGCAGTGGGGCGGGGTGCGCAAAGACCGGACCGGTCGGGAGCTGGACGGACGGACGTATGATGCCATGCCGCCGACCCGGCGAGATGACGACAAGGAGGACGACGATGAACGACAAGATTGATCGCGTGCAGTTCCGACCCGGCGATCTCGCGGACCAGCTCCTCCGGCGGATCGACCCGACGGAGACGGAGACGGGATCGGCGGACGCGGCGGCGGCGCGCGTAGCGCAGCGCGATCTGGAGCGCTACTACGCGCTGCTGGACGACGCCCTGCGCGACGCGGCGCACGATCTCACCCTGCAGGAGGCGCGCTGGATTGTCGCGGCGCATTGGTCGACGCTGCTCGACGGGTGGGCGGCCGTGCTGCTCCCGGTGCAGCTGCATGATTACGCCGACGATTCGGAGGGACGGGAGCATGCGGCGGCGTGGGGCGTCGATCCGGAGGCGCTGCGCGCGCGCGTGAGCGCATGGTCGCTCACGCGCCGCATGGCGCTCATCGACGCCATGGAGCGCCTGCGCTGCCTGGCGGCGCGGCGGCGCGCCGCCGACGTCGGCGGCGACGATCCGACGCTCGATGACCTGATCGTCGCCGTCGGGCTGGCGCGTTTGCCGTCCTGAGCCGGCGGCGTCCCGAACGCCGCCGGATGACGACCGCGCCCCCGTCCCCTGCCTGGGGACGGGGGCGCGGCGCGTCTAACGCAGCGGGATGCTGGCGGCGGCGCGCTCCGGCGCGCCGATGGCGTCAGCGAGCGCCGCCGCCGGCGGCGCATCGGGGTCCGGGACCAGGACGGCGCTCCAGGTCGCCGGCGATCCCGGCATCGCCGGGTCGACCCACAGCCGGCGGGCGTCGTCGAGGAAGACGCCCAGGCGCAGCCCCGCCGACGGCGCGTCGGCGCCGGGCGCGATCCATGCGACGACGCTCCACGTGCGCCGCGCGCCCCACAGGCGCGCCGCGCCGCCGACGGCGCGCTCCATGGCGCCGGCGACGGCGGCGCTGAGCGGCGCCGCCGGGACCGTCCAGACGCCGGCGTCGGCGCACGCCCAGGTGCGCCAGGCGATCTCGCGCGTCGTCGCCTGGCGCGGCGTCGGCATGCGCTGCGCGCCGGCGTGCAGCGCCTGCGCCAGCACGCCGGCGTCGGCGATGGCGGCGGCGATCACGACGCCCAGCGGCGTCGTCGGCGCCACGATGCGCTCAGACGCCGCGCGCTCAACGCGCGCCGGCGTCGCCGCGGCGTGGACGACGGCGCATGGGCGCAGGCGCACGTCCCAGCGGACATGCGCCGCCGCCGCCGGCGTCGCCAGGGGCGCCGCCGCTGCGTCCGGCGCGGCGCGCCCGGCGTCGGGCGCGTGGGCGCATGTCACCATGCCGACATGCGCTCCCGCAGGCTCACGACCTCGCCGGCGCCGACCACCAGGTGGTCGACGACGTCGATGCCCATCACCCGCCCCGCCTCGCGCAGGCGGCGGGTAAACGCCACGTCCTCCGGCGACGGCGTGGGGTCGCCGGAGGGGTGGTTGTGCGCGACGATCATCGCCCCGGCGCCGCAGCGGATCGCGGGGCGGAACAGGTCGGCGACCGTCGGGTTCGCCGAGGAGACGCTTCCGACGGCCGCCACGTCGTGGCGGATGATGGCGTGCTTTACCGTCAGGCTCAGCACCACCACCTCCTCCTGCGCCCGACCGGCGTAGTACGCCAGCAGCCAGGCGCTGGCGTCCCCGGCGTTGCGGATCAGCGTCCGCTCCGGCGGGCGCAGCGCGATCTCCAGCGCGCGGCGCAGCGCCGCCACCTCCGGCGGCGCGTCGCAGCGCCAGACGAGATCGTTGAGGTCGGCGCGCGCGGCGGCGGGCAGCGCCGCGCGCGCCAGGTCGTACAGTTCGAGCGCCTCGGCGATCTCCGTCGCCGTCCGGCGCCGTCGGGCGGCGCGCCCGCGCGCGCCGCCATGCGTTTTCTTCACTTCGTGCCTCCTCCTGCACGCCGCCAGACGGCGGCGCGATGGATATGCCGCGCGGCGTTTCCGCGCGGCGGATGCACCATAGCGCGCCGCCGTCCCGGAATCGCGGTCGGGCGGCGCGTCCCGCGCCGTCGGACCGCCAATCCGCCGCCCGCGTCGCCAGGGGCGCCGACCGACAACGCGGGCGGCGGGTCAGGTTCGCGCCGCCCGCCGCGTCCGCGCGGCGGGCGGCAGAACGGGAGCGGTCATGCGCTGCGGGGATGGGGGTCGGGAAGGGGGGGGTGCGGCGGGTCGGTCGCCGGACGATGCCGGTCGTGGGGATGCACGTCGCCGACCGCGCGCCACGGCGCCGTCATCGACGCCGCGCGCCGCGCCGTCGGCGCCGCCGCGCCGGATCGGGGTCGGTCAGCGCGCCCCGGACGGCGATGGTCCGCCCGGCGCATCATCGGCGCGCGCGCGCCTGCGCCCGCAGATCGGCGATGAGGTCGGCCAGGCGGCGGATCTGCACCCGCTCCAGCGGCGCCAGGTCGGGGCGGGCGGCGGCCAGGTCCATGCAGGCGCGCTGCACCACGCCGTCGACGTCGTCGGCGCACACGTACTGGACCTGCGGGTAGCGCGCCAGGCGGTCGGCAATCACGTCGCGCACGTCGGCGAGCGGTTTGGCATGGAGTTCGACCTCGACGGCGGCGATCACGCCATCGCCGGACGCGGACCAGAGTTCCGCGTCCGGCGGGCGAAAGGCGGCGCCGATGCGCTGCGCGCGACTGCGCACGATGCGCTCGGCGACCCAGTGCAGGTGCGGCGCATGCGCGGCATGCCACAGCCGCACCGCGCCGATGGCGTGCAGGTGCGGCAACTGCACCGCTTTCGGTCGGGTCGCCGACCATGGCAGGTCGAGGTCGTGCATGGCGCGCGCCGTCGGCCAGTGCCACGTGGTCAGCTCCACCATGGCGCTCTGGATCAGTCCGGCGCGCCGCATGCGCTGCGTCCATTTGCGCGCCCCGCCCGGCGCCACGTGCAGCAGCAGCGGCAGCGCGGACCCGGCGATGACGTACTGTTCGGCGATCCAGCGCAGCGCCTCCAGGTCGCGCAGCGTCAGGCGCACCCGCCCGGCGTCGCTGCGGCGGCGGCGGCGGCGGCGGGCGGGGGGATCGTGGGGTCGGTCGGTCATGGTCGGGTTCCTTGTCGTCCTTCCGTTGGCGGCGGGAGCGTGGCGGTGGCCACCCACGCCGGTCGTCCGGCGCTGCGGACCAGGCTCCATGCCGGTCCGCGCATCAGCACCCGCACGCGCGCGCCGCGGTCGACGACTCCGCGCAGCGTCGGGCACGCCCCCGGCGGCGCCGGCGCGGCATACGCGGCGATGGCCGCGGCGAGCGGCGCATCTCCGTCCGGCAGCGCATCTCCGTCCGGCGTCCAGAGCCGACCGCTGCCGGCGACGTCGATCTGCGCCCATCCATCGGCGCGGCGCTGCACGACCTGCACCGGACGCCCCGCTTCAACGGCGCCCAGCAGCGGACACCCGCGCACCGCCAGCGGCGGCTCGCGGTGCAGCGCAGCGGCGCCGGTGAGCGCAACCGTCGCCGGATGCCAGGCGTCCAGCAGCGCCAGCAGCGCCGCCATGCCGGGCAGGTGCGACGCATGCAGCGCCAGGGCGACGCCGAGCGCCAGGGCGCCGAGCAGACGCAGCAGGGACGGTCGCCTCATGGCAGATCCGCCGGCCACTCCTCCGGCAGCGTCGCGTCCGGCAGCGTGACGATCTGCGCCGCCGCCAGCGCCCGCGCCAGTCCGACGCCTTCCCGCGTGACCGGGACCAGCAGCGCCGGACGCCCGGCGTATTCCTGCGCCGCCTGCGCCAGCGTCGCCGCCAGCGCCCGTCCGATCCCGCGCCGGCGGCGGTCCGGCGCCACCCACACGCCGATGATCTCCGGGGCATCGCGCATGTGATGCCCATCCAGCGCCAGCGTCGCCAGCCCGACGATCGCTGCGGCGTCGGACTCATGCGCGTCGCCGGCGATGGCGACGAGATCGGCGTCCGTCCAGCGTTCGCCGCCAAAGAGCAGCGCCGCCGTCGGCGGCGCGGCGGCGTGGACCAGCGCATACGCCGCCTTCGCCAGCGGCGCGTCGCGGGAAACGAGGGTCACAGACGCCGCGCCGCCCGGCGGCGCGGCAGGACCGGCTCCGTGCATGGCGTGCTCCTTTCGTCGTGATGGGCGGCGGCGCCCGTCGCCGCCGCCGCCGCCATGCTACCGCATGCGCCGCCGGGCGCGCCCGCCGGTTCAGCGCTGACACGCGGTGACGCCGACCGTGCGCCCGAAGACCGGGCATTCGCGCACGCGGCGCTCCAGGCGCTCCTGGTTCCACGTGTTCCAGAAGTGCCCGTGCATGCCATGCACGCCCGGCGTATCGCGCTGTCCCCGCAGCCCGCCCGGCGTGAACGGTCCGCCGCCGAATCCGCCGTCCGCGTCGTAGGTGATGCTGTATCTCATTTTCGGCGCCTTCACGGGGAACCCCGCCGGGCAGCGTCCGTCGGCGTCGCTGTAGGCGACGTGACGCCGGTTGTCGTAGGACGTCAGATCCCTCCCGTTCCAACAGTCGGGAAAGCGGATGCTGACCGACAGGTATTCATCCGGGCGACACGTCGGCGGGTTGGACGCATGCAGCGGGTAGCCTGCGGATTGGTCGCGCTTCTTGCGACACAGCCAATCGACGACGCCCAGCGGCTGCGGCGCCGTGGCGAACGGATCGCCGGCCGTCATCTGCAGTCCGGGCGGAAAGGCGCGCAGCGCGGACGGGTCATCGGCGTGCCGGTAGTAGTAGACCCGCAGACGGTGGGGCGTGTGGAGGCGTCCGGCGGAGTCATAGAGCGTCGGAACCCAATACGCCGCCGTGTCGCGCGTATCATTGCACGTCGTTGCGGCGGCGCGGGCGGCGGATTCGGTCACGCCGAAGCGCACCGCGACGGAGCCAAAAAACTGATGCTCGTGGGTCTGACTCCGCCCGCGCGGCCAGTTGAACAGATTGTCGGCGTGGCGCTGCCCCGGCGTGCAAACCAACTGAAAGAACGGTCCGTCGTTCGTTCGGTCATCTCCCGGCTGCGGCGGCAGCGTCTGCGCCTGCGCCGGCGCCGCCGGGATGCGCAGCGTGATCGGGATCAGCAGCGCCGCCAGGATCGGCGGCGGCGCGGGAGCCGGCGATGGGCGCCGGCGCGATGGCATGTCCATGGTCTCCTCACGCGGTCGATGGTCCGAAATGGTCCGACGCGGGAACGCGATCCCGCCATGCAGATTGTCCCCCCGGCGGCGCGGCGGGAGAATCAACACCGCATCCTGATCTTGCGACCGTGCGTTGACGCCGCGCGGCGACGCGGCGCTATGCTGACGGCGCATGCGCCGCATCCGGCGCACGGGACGCGAAATAAGCGCCCCGCCGCACGGCGGGGCAAGGAGAAGAAGAAATGAAAAAAGAGGACCAGGCGCGCGCCTGCCTCGCGGCGATCCGCGCGACGCGCTGGACGCCGACGCAGGCGCGCCGCATGGCGCGCGACCTGCGCGCGCTTGCCGATTACCTGGAGGCGACGGCCGACGCCGAGGAGCGCGTCGGTCATCGCCTCCGCCAGGCGCAGGCGGAGGTCGCCCCCCCGCCGCCGCGCAACCCGCGCGCGGGACCGGGACTGCCGCCCTCCTCGCTGGTGCGGTGGGAGCCCCACCGCGACCGCCCCGGCGGGCGGCTGCACGTCGGCAAGGCGCTCTGGTACGCCCTGGGGCGGCCGGCGCGCCTCAACGTGCAGCGGCAGGGGGCGACCCTGCTGCTCACGCCCGCCGGGCCCGGCGAGGGATGGTCGACCAACCCCCCGCCGAAGGGGCAGCCCCGGCTCTCCATCGGCGAGGAGGCGGCGACCGCGCTGCGCCTCGCCGAGGGCCTGTGGCCGGGGCGCGTCGTGCCCGGCGGCATCGTCATCGACATGCCGCCGGAGTGACGGGGGGGTATCCTGAAGAAAAAAAGAAATCCGCGTCCCGCCGCACGGCGGGCGCGGGCAAAGGAGGAGAAAGAAAGAAATGACGGACCGGATCACGGTCTGGGCGGCGACCCATCGCCGCCCGGACCTCGATGCGGCCGCCGGAGTCTGGCTCTGGCGGTCGTATGTCGCCCCGCTCCTCCACGGCGACGACGTCGCCGTGGAGGTGGAGTTCGTCCCGGCCGGGCAGGCGCCCGCCGGCGACGTCGACGCGGTCATCGACACCGGCGGGGTGTGCGACCCCGCCGGGGGTCGGTTTGACCACCACACCCCCGATCTCGGCGGAGATCGGGCGGTGTCGGCGACCGCGCTGGTCTACCGGCGCGCCCTGGACCTGGGCGCGCCGGTAGACCACCTTGAACCCCTGGTCGCCCTTGTCACCGAGGGCGATCACGGCGGCGCCGCCTGGTCGCGCCAGGTCGGCCTGCACGCCATGGTGCAGGCCCTCCTGGCCGCCGAGGCGGATGACGGGGATGTGATCGACGCGATCGGGCGCTGGCTCGACCTCGTCGATCACACGCTGGCGGCGCAGGCGCGCGCCCGGGCGGAGGTCGCCTCCGCCACCGTCTGGCGCGCGCCGGACGGGTCGGTCGCGGCGATCCTTGACGGGTCGCCCGACACGACCCGCGCCGCCTTCGAGCTGCACGACGAGCTCCGGCTCGTCGTGTGGCTCAACCGCCAGCCGACCACGGTGTCGGTCGGCTGCCGCCGCCGCGAGGGGCTTCCCTGGGCGGTCGGCGACGTCCTTGATGGCGTCGCCGATCGCCTGACCGCCGACGCGGAGCTGGCGGGCGAAGTCGCCCGCTGGTTCCGCCATGGGTCCGGGGTCTTCGCCATGCGCGGCACGGCGAAGAACCCCGACCAGACGCCGCTCGATGAAGCGGCGTTCCTGCGCCTGGCGCAGGTCCTCTGGGAGGGCCTGCGCCGGGTCGCGGGGTAGGCGGCGTCATGCACACGCCCCCGACGCGCATGCGTGCGCGTCGGGGGCGTGGTCGTTGGTGCGGCGGCGCGCAACGAGGCGATCAGGGGAATCAGGGGAAGCGTGAGGATGATGAAAGGCTGAGGGACTGCGCACATGGATGCGCCGCCGCACCGGAATGCTACCACGCCCGCCGGTCGGTCGTCGCCTCCGTCGTCACGGATTCGCGTCCGGCGACGGCGCAGGGCAGGCGCACGCCGATGCACACCCCGCCGCCGGGTCGGTCGTGCAGGATGACATCGCCGTGCATGGCGGCGGCGAGGTCGCGGACGATGGCGAGTCCGAGTCCCTGCCCGTCGGGGCGGGTGGTGACGGCGGGGCGGAACACCGCGTCGCGCAGGTGGGGCGGGATGCCGCAGCCGGTGTCGCTGACCGTGAGGAGCGCCATGGCGCCGGCGACGGACGCCGCCAGCTCGATGCGGCCGCCGGGCGGCGTGGCGCGGACGGCGTTGTCGATGAGATTGTCGAGGATGCGCCGCACGGCGGTCGGGTCGGCGCGGATGAGGAGCGGCGCGCCGGCGCGCTGCGGGCGCACCCGCAGGGCGATGCCGTGGCGCTGCGCCACGGGCGTCCATGCGGCGGCGGCGGCGTGCAGGGCGGCGCGGGCGTCAACGATGACCGGCGGGGCCGTGATCTGGCGGTCGCTCAGGTAGCGCGTCAGGCCGGCGATCAGGCGGTCGACCAGCTCCAACGCAGCGGTCGGGTCGGCGCCGCTGCGCATGGTGCGGCGGGTGTGCTGCAGGTCGTGGATGACGGTGCGCAGGGCGAGGTCGAGCGCATCGGGCGGCGGCGCCGGGGACGCCGCAGGCGCCGGGGGCGCCGGCGGCGACGCGGCGGACGCCGCAGGCGCCGGGGTCAGCAGCGCCAACAGCGCCGGCAGGGCAATCAGCGCCGGCAGCGCCATGGCGGGGAACGTGGCGCCGTCCGGCAGGAGCGCGGCGCCGAGGATCGCCAGCGCCGCCAGCGCGCGGCGTCCGGGCATCCGGCGTGCGCCGGTCGGCGCGCGCGGCGGACGCCAGAGCAGCGCCGCCGCCGTGGTGATGGCGGCCAGCGTTGCATCGCCGGCGCCCCAGGCGGCCAGCGTCCAGGACCCGGTGAAGGCGGCGGCGCCCGCGCGGGCGCCGGCATGCGCGGCGGCGCCGATCAGCATGCCGCCCAACACGGCGGGAGGAAGCGCCGCCGTCGCATGCGGACTCCACGCCACCGTCAACGCGGCCAGCGCCCCGCCGCATGCCGCCGCCGCCGGCGCGTCCGGGCGCCGCGGAGCGATGGTTGCGGCCGGCGGCAGCGCCGCCGCCCACGCCGGATCGCCGCCGCCCAGGATGACGCCGACGGCGGCGAGCGCGGCGAGGGCGGCGGCGCCGCCGCCCGCGTCGGACTCCGCCATGGCGCGCCGCAGCAGGGCCAGCCCGCTTAGCAGCAGCCCCAGCCATGGCGCGCCGAGCGCCATGCCGATCGCGCCGATCACGGCGACGACGATCGGCGCGACGGCGGGCCCGCCCCCGCGCCGGTCGGGGGCGGCGGGGGCGCTCGAATGCGCGAGCAATTCGTTCATGCCGGGCGGGCGCCGGAGCCGGACGGGGCGGGGACGAATGCCGGACGGGGCGAGAACGGCGGCGCGACATCAGAATGCGTTTGGGACGCAGCGAGCATACCACATGCGTCGCATCCCGTCAAATCACGGCAGCAGCGCCGCCCGCGCCGCCGTCCGTGCGGCGTCGTCCGGGAACACGCCCATGCGCAACGCCGCGCGCAGCGGTGCGCCGCCGGGGGCGAACCAGACGACGATGCTCCACGTGCGCCGCGCCGCCCACAGGCAGGCGGCGCCGGCGGCGGCGCGCTGCATGACGGCGCGGCGACGGCGGCGGCGCTGCGCGAACGAACGCTGCGCGGCGCAGCCGGGGCCGGCAGGGAGCGGATCCTGCATGCCCATGGATCGCTCCTCTGCCGAATGCTGTGGGCCCGCCCGGCGCCGACCACCGGGCGGTCGACGACGTCGATCCCCAGCAGCGTTCCCGCCTCCCGCAGGCGGCGGGCAAACGCCACGTCCTCCGGCGACGGCGCGGGGTCGCCGGAGGGGGGGGTGTGCGCGACGATCATCGCCCCGGCGCCGCAGCGGATCGCGGGGCGGACGATGTCGGCGACCGTCGGAGCAGCGCCGTGCGGCGCTGCACCGGCATGGTGCGCGGATGCCCGCACCATGCCCCATGGACGCAGGGAGCGCGGCGGGGAGGCGGCGGGGAATGCCGCATGGCGCTGCTCCGACGGGCGCGATTCTGCGGATCGCGGGCGAGGCGCAGCGCGATCGTCGGATCGGGGCGCTGCGGGTCAGGGATGCGGCGGTGCTCGGTGTACGGCGTGCCGCCGACCGGCCGGCCGTCCTGCGTCGGCTGCCAGACCACGCCGCATGTGTGTACGGCGCCGGCGTCACCGACCGGCGCCGTGCGCAGGTCGACGCCCAGATGGTCCAGGCGGCCCCCTGCATGCGGTCGAGCGAGCGCGGGGCGCCGCGGGGGCAGGTCGGCGTCGGCATCCTGCCGGTCGGGATCGGCGGTCCTGAGGCGGGGAGGCGCGCGCCGTGCGCGGCGCCGATCATGGCGTCAGCAGCGCCGCCAGCGCCGCCGTCACCGCTGCATCGTCCAGGTCTTTGTGCACGGTGGCGATGAACCACGGTGCATCGCATGCCGGCGGATCGATGAAACTCCAGGCGATGCAGCGCGGCGGGGGATGCAACGCGGCGAGCGCCCGCGCCAGCGCCGCGCCGCCGCCGCCGGGCAGCATGAGGTCGATGATGGCGACATCCGGCGTCCCTGCCAACGCCGACCAGGCCAGCGCATCCCCGACGCTCGCCGCCAGTCCGACGGCGCATGCCTGCCCATGCGCGGCCGCCGCCGCCAGCGCCGCATGCCGCGCGCGCGCGGCGTCGCCGGGGTCGTCATCGGCGATCAACATGCGGAGGATGTCCACGGCACCCCTCCATGAGCGCAGGGCGGGCGGACCGGCATGCCCGTCCGCCCGCCTCGCGTTATGCGCCGGCCGCCAGCACGGACTGGAGACCGGCGACGACGTCCTCCAGCGGGCGCGCGACCACGGCCCCGGCGGCTTCGCCGTGCCCGCCGCCGCCGATGGCGCGCGCCATCGTCAGCGCCCGCCCGGGAGTCACCGAGCGGATGCTGACCCGCACCTTCCCCGCCTCCCGGTCCTCGACGGCGAGGACGGCGAGGTCGATATCCTGCGCCAGCGACGCCAGGGTCAGGACCATTTTGGCGTCGTTGACGCTCACGCCCGCCGCCGCCAACCGGTCGGCGTCGGCGACGAACAGCGCGGCGTCGCCGACGACCCGCCGCGCGAGCCAGAGCTCGCACTGCAGGTCGAGGTGCGCCGACGTCGCGCTGCGGCGCACGACCTGCGCGATGCGCGCCAGGTCCGCGCCGGCGTCCGCCAGGCGGCCGAGGCGCGTGAGCACCCCCTCGTCCACCCCCGGCACGCTCAGATCGAGCGTGTCGGTGCGGATGCCAAGGGCGAGCCACGACGCCGCCTGCGGCGTCAGCGACATCGCGACGCCCAGCGCTTGCGCCAGATCGTCCCAGCGTTGGACGATCAGGTCGCAGGCGCTGGTGGCCCGCGGGTCACGGATCACCACGTCCGCCGCCGCCGGCGGGTTGTCGTGGTGATCGACGATCACCGTCAGCGCCGGCGGCGTTTCCAGCGCCGCGCCGCAGCGCACGGGGTCCCCGGCGTCGACCAGCGCCACGCGCTCGCCGTCCAGCGGCGCGTAGGGGCCGGTCTCATACGCCGGTCCGCCGAGCGCGGCGTGCAGCGACGGGAACCAGCGCGGCGCGGCGCCCCACAGATAGGCGCGCGCCTCCCCGCCGCCGGCGCGGATCGCCGCGACCAGTCCGAGCGCGGCCCCGACGGCGTCGCCGTCGGGGCGCTCGTGGGTCAGGACGGTGATCACGGCGTCCCCTCCGCGCCGTGATCGCCGTTGCCGCCGACGCCGTCGACCGGATCGGTCAGTCCGGCGCCGTAGAACGCCGCCGCCCACGCGACGACGTCCTCCCACACCGTCTCGGCGCGCGCGGCGACCTCATCAGGTCGCCAGAGCGTGCGCAGGTAGGGCAGGTCGACCTCCTGCGGATGGAGGCTGACCATCGGCGCAACCGTCGCGGTCTCGCCTTTGCCCCACTCTTCTTCTTCGCCTGCGCCGAGCGGCAGCGCCAGCTCGTAGCAGGCGATGACGTCGGGGTGCTTCGTGCGGTCCACGAGCGTGTCCGCGATTTCGCAGACGCGCACGTGATCGACGAGCGCGGCGAGCAGCTTGTCGGTCATGCGCGAGCGGACCGACAGTTGGGCCAGATGGGGGTAGAGCGCCCAGGCGTCGCCGACGGCGACCTGGACGAACCCCCGCACGGCGAGGCGGGAGCGTTCGCCCTCGCCGCGCCCCCAGCGGATGCCGATCCCCGCCGCGATGGTCTCCGCGATGAATCGCGGCGACACGCTCGCGGCGACGGTCGTCGTCACCGGACCGCGCGTGAGCGGGTAGAAACGCACCCGCTCGCCGAGGTCCCAGTGCCGGACGATCTGCGCCGCCGCGCCCGGGCGCGGGTGGCGCATCTCGATGTGTCCGAGGCCATGCGACGCCGCGAAGGCGTCGAAGGCCTCGTCACGCCCCGCCTCGGCGAAAAAGCCGACGTGGGACGCGAACCGTCCGCCCGGCGACCGCCGGGCTTCGTTTTTGCCGTTCGCCCACTGGATGGTGACGGCGTCCGTCACCTGGCGAACGGCATTCCTGCCGATTGTTGCCATTTCCCTCTTTTTTCCTCCTTGTGTGACGCCGCCGTGCGGCGGCGCCGTTCGTGATCGGCTGCGGCCGGCGCCGCAGTCGCATCCAGTGTACCGCAGCGCGGCGCCGCCGGATGCGCCGCCAACGCAAACGCCGCCGCCTGCGGACGCATCCGCGGCGGCGGCGTGTTCAAGCGAAGAAAAGCGGGACTGCCGCGCCCGCAGCGCGGCCCGATCTCCACCTCGCGGGAACAACACTCCCGCGGGGGCGACACTCCGACGAATCTCGTCGGAGGGCTCGGGCCGATGGCCTGCCCCGCGCCGCGCCGGCCTGGCCGTTCAGCCGGCGGGGTCGCGGGGCGATCTAGCGCGGCCGACGTCCTCCGCGCCCGGCCCGGCCACGCCGGGGTCAGGAGGACGGGTGCGCGGGGGCGGGGGGCGCTTGCGCCGACGTCGCCGGGGTCTCCGGCGCGTCTCGGCGGTTCGCCCCCCTTCCCCCTTGCGGGCAGGATTGGAGGTCGGACGAGCGGCCCGCACCGGGCCGCAGGAATTCCCCCGCCGTGCGGCGGGGGGGGGGATCTTTTTTTCTATTGTACCGCGCCGGGGGCGCTGCGGTACGGCGTCAGCCGCGCCGCAGCGCCCGCGCCAGCCCCGCGACCATGTCGTCGACATCGCCGCACCCGACGAGATGCGTCGTGATGCGGCGCGCCGCCGCCGAAAACCCGCCGACCGCCACCTGTGCGTAAGCCGGCGGGGCGTCGCGGGGTCCGCCCGCGCGCGACCCGAAGTTGTCCAACCAGATGAACCGGCGGACATGGGCGCGCGCGGCGAGCGCCGCGTAGTTCATCGCCTCGTCGGCGTCGCCGAGGGCGATGATGACGCCGATCTCGCCCGCGCCGACGCGGGCGAGATCGGCGAGGAGGTCGTCATGCGCCCGGACGCGCCCCTGACCCTCCGGCGTTTGCCAGGGGCCGGGCACGACGCGCCCGTTCACCGTGACGTCGCCAAGGGCGAACCCGACGGGGGGTTCGCCCCTGCGCGGCGTGAACACGGTGATGACGGCGACGTCGGCGCCGGGGATGCCGATCGCCGCCGCCGCGCGCGCCACGGCGCACGCCGGTTCGGCGAACGCCGCGCAGGAACCGGAGACGTCGGCGATCACGAGGATCGCCGGACGCCCCCGCTCCTGGCGCCGCGCCGGGTAGGGCGGACGGTGCGTCATCAGGCGCACCGTCGCCTCCCGGACGTGGAGGCGCGGCCCGTCCTCCCCCTCGCCGCCGTCGGCGACGAGCGTCGCCAGGATGCGACGCAGGCGCGCGACGACGGCGGGGTCGGCCTCGGGCGGCAGCCGTCCGAAGGCGCGCCCGTAGGCGCGCCCGGCGGGGTTGGACGGCGCGCCATCCCGGACGCGCAACGCGGCGCGTCGCCGGCGCTCGCGCCGTCGCCGCGCCGCCGGGGTCTCCGGCGCGTCCGAGGCGTCCGGTGCGTCCGGGGTCTCCGGCGCGTCCGGGGTCTCCGGCGCGTCGCCGTCGGCGTCCGGCGCGTCCGGGGTCTCCGGCGCGTCGGGGCGGCGGACGCCGCGCCCGCGTCCGGGGCCGGACGGCGCGTCCGGGGCGTCCGGCGCGTCGCCGTCGGCGTCCGGCGCGTCCGGGGTCTCCGGCGCGTCGGGGCGGCGGACGCCGCGCCCGCGTCCGGCGCCGGACGGCGCGTCCGGGGTCTCCGGCGCGTCAGGACGGCGTTCGCCGCGCCCGCGTCCGGGGCCGGACGGCGCGTCCGGGGCGTCCGGCGCGTCGGGGCGGCGGACGCCGCGCCCGCGTCCGGGGCCGGACGGCGCGTCCGGGGCGTCCGGCGCGTCCGGGGCGTCCGGCGCGTCGCCGACGGCGTCCGGCGCGTCCGGGGCGTCCGGCGCGTCGGGGCGGCGTCCGCCGCGCCCGCGTCCGTTCCCCGCTCCCGGCGCCGCCGGGGACGCGGTCGGCGGGAGGTCCGCCCGCCCGCGCCCCGGATGCGGCGGCGGGTCGGCGTCGCCGCCGCGCCCCGGATGCCCGCCGCAATCCGGGGCGTCCGGGTCGGACGGGGCGGCCGCGCCCGGCTGCGGCGCGCCGTCGGCGCCGTTCCCCGCCGGGCGGCCCGGCTGCGGCGCGCCGTCGGCGCCGTCGGCGTCGTTCGGCGCGTCCGGGGCGTCCGGCGGCAGCGCCTGCTGCGCCGCCGTCAGCAGCGGCGCAGCGGGCGCGCCGTTCGCGCCGCGCGGCGCCTGGCGCAGCGGCGACGACGGCGGCGCTGCCGCAACGACCTGCTGGGCGTGCGGGAGCCACGGCTCCGCCTCGCTCAGCAGGTCGTCCAGGAAGCGCTTCATCGCGGTGTGGAGCGCTTCCCGGCCGCGGTACCGACAGGCCAGGGCGTCAAGCATGCCCTGCCCGTCGGCGCGGCGCATGGCGAGGCGCGCCGTGGACCCGCCGGCGCGCGCCGCCAGCGCAATCGCGACGGCCAGCGTCCCCGCCGCTGCGCCGCCCAGCGCCAGGTGCGGCTCGGCGCGCAGGGTTCGGCCGTCCTTCGTGGCGAACGGGTGCATGATCGCCTCCGCCACGCCGGTCGGCGTCGTCGCCGACCGGTAGACGAAGCTGCACCCGTTTCGCCAGCGCACCTCCGGGTCCAGCGTCCCGCCGGATGCGGCGGCGAGACGCTGGATGTCGCAGATGCGCATCAGCCGCTCGCCGATGCGCAGCGGACGGCGGAGGGTCATCGTCGCCCCTCCGCCGCCCGGCGCAGCTCGCCCCACAGCGCGGCGCCGGGGCGCGGGAACGCCTCCCGCAGCGCCGCCTCGTCCTCGGCGCTTTTGATCAGCGCCGAGGCGAGCAGGATGTCGACATCCGCCGCGCTTTCGGCGCAGCGGATGTCGTGCAGGAGGTTGCGAATCTCCTGCACGCTCGGCGCCGTGGCGCCGGCGGCGCGAATGGCGTTGGCCATCCGCACCGCCAGGCGCACGACGCCGGGCGCCATCCCGGTCTGCTTCCGGAGCAGGTCGCATTCGACCCCCTCCGGCAAAAAATCGATCCGAATGCGCGTGCAGCGCCGCTGCAGCGCCTCGGAGAGCTCCCGGGCGCGGGGGGGGGGGGGGGGTGAGGTGACCAC
>Ga0308394_1000891_pt1 | contig 14986 bp, 10 predicted proteins | sample Hotspr2Sampleme2_FD_202366 | JGI IMG/M metagenome (GOLD analysis project Ga0308394, IMG submission 202366) | Hot spring phototrophic mat microbial communities from Mushroom Spring, Yellowstone National Park, Wyoming, United States - 20050701_me2 ...
GCAACTTCTTCCCGGTTGCCTGGCTGGCGCTTGGGGCTGAGGAAGAAGCGCAGGCAGCGGAACTCGAAGCCGCCGGCAAGGCGGCTGAGGCCCGGCAGGCCTGCCAGCGTGCCGCCGAGGCCTTTGCAACGGCGTTCGAGCAGCTTCAGCAGCTTGATTTTCAGCCGGTCCGCGATTTTGACCCGGAACGACTCACCACCCTGCGCCGGAAACTGGCGCAACGTCAGGAACAGCCGTAGCCCTTCCCTCAAAAGAATATCGGGTGGCAGGGATAATCCCCACCACCCGACGGAAAGGGGCAGGTTCAAAAGGTGACGGCTACCGCCGCCGCCCGCCGCCAGCTTGCGTCCCGGTTGTGCGGCCGGAAGCCAGCGGCTCCACTGTCAGCCGCCCTTTGTCCCGCAGCAGCTCAAAACCAAGCGCCGGCCCCTCCAGCGGCACGGTCGTCGCCATCACTGGCCCCGGCGCCTGCCCTTCGTTTGATGCCACCGGGCAGGCCGTCCCGCCAACCCCGAAGACGTTGACAAAGAACCGCAGCCGCCGTATCGCCGGCAGGGCAAGGCGGAAGGTCAGCGTCCGCGACTCACCCGGATTGAGCGTCCCAATCGGCGTGTTGCTGCCAATCGGCGCCTGTCCGTTGACCGTGGACTGGATAGCCCCGGCCTGTCCGCCGCTGCTGCACGTCGTCGCATCCGCCGTCAGCAGCCGGTGCGGGTTGGTTGAAGGGACAATCACTCCGGTCGGCGTGCCGTCGGGATACCCCAGACCAACCACCTGCACGTAAGCGTTCGAGATCGTCTGAGTACTCGTGTTTGTCAGAACAGCTGTCAGCACAAGGTCGCCGGCGTAGTTGGGTAACCCGCAGGTGTTCCCCGCCAGCGTCTGGCTGGCGATGCCGAGCGACACACGGCAGTTCTGAAGTACCGGCGTTGCCGTCGGCACGGAAATGACCACCCGCTTCGGGTCGTGGTCAGACAACCGCTTGGGCGATGCTGCATTGTTGCGGTCCACCTCCGGGAAGTCTGCGTTGACCCGCGCCGTTTCGGAGAAGGCAATGCCCGACAGGTTTTGGGTGACGGCCACCTGGTCCAGCGTCTGGGCGCTGCCGTCAAACAGGAAGGAATAGTTCGACGAGTTCACCGCCGTCCCTGTCAGGCTCACCAGCGGCGGCGTCGGTGGATTCCACGCGGCCGTCGGTGCCAGCACGACACGGGTATCATTTGCGCCGCTGGTCGGCGGCGTCGGCGCATTGCCCAGAATCGTGTTGTAGATGTCCGCGTAACCGTCGTTGAACTGGAAGCCGTTGAAGTCGCCGATGACCACCATGCGCTCATTCGGATTCAGTATCTGTCGCTGGCGAATGAGGTTAGCGACGAACTCGGCCTGCAACTGCCGCTTGTGGCGGACCCGGTAGCCCTCATTCGGATAGCCGTTGACGGGAGAACCGCCGGTGTCAATGTCTCTCAGTGAACGCTGGTGCACGTTGATGACCGTAAACGCAAAGCCCCCCAGCGCCCCCTGCAAAATGATCGGCGGACGGTCGTTGAGAATCGCCGTCGAACTGTCAGGACGCACATACGTATCGGTCGCGCCCACCTGCGTCACACTGCTCACTGTGACGCGGTTGGTGTTGACCAGATAGGCCACGGCAATACCGCCCACGTCATTGGTCGGGAAGATGTACCCCACGTAAAACGGGAGCGCCAGGTTGCTGTTTGCGGGATTGCCGTTGTCGGTGTTGAGCCGCGCCGCCATGTCGTTGATGACGACATTGAGATCGTCGGTCGGCGCTTCCACTTCCTGCAACCCAATCACATCCGGGTTGCGCAGAATGTTCCGCACCTGAAGGGAAAACTTGCTGAGGCGATTGCTGTACGCCGTCGGCGTCAACACCGGTTCGCTCCGCCCCGGATCATTGCGGTCATCAAAAAACCGCTCCAGGTTCATCGAGGCAATTGTCAAGTCGGTCGGCGGACGTACCGCCAGCGGAATCGCTTCACCCACACCCGGCGCACCACTGTTGGAAAACACCGGTGGATTGGCCGCCTCCGGCAAAATCGTGAACGTGCGAAAACGATAATCCATCGCCCCGACCAGGTTCGTCACGATAGCCGGGTAGGGTGTGGTCGGGTCAAAGTCCCCCGATGGGACGTTGAGTGCCGTTGTACCGGGCTGGGCTGTGCTTTCAACCCGCAGCACCTCCGGGTTGGCATCCCAGCGCGGCACGTTGGCCGGCGGTGGCAACGTCCCTGTCACCCCACCGTTGGGCACAGTGTCCGGGTAGCGAATCCCCGGCTCACGAAATGGACGGTCGGCGCAAAAGCCGCTGCCGCATACCTGTGCCACGACGCCATAAAACGTGCCGTTCGTTGTCGCCGTCGCCGTCGGCTCATTGACACTGCCTCCGGTCGGCGACACTACCGCCAGATGCTGTACCGCCACCCGCATCCCCTCAAACCGCTCGTAGCGCAACGGCAGGGTCGGCTCCAGTGGCGACGGCGTGCTGGCAATGGCCGGAGTGATGACCGTCGGTGCCGGCAAGGGAACACTGCACGCCAGCCGGGCAATCGTCAGTGACCCCGAAAGCTGCGTCACCGACGGCTGCTGCGGGTCAGCCGCGGGGACAAACTCATTGACCGTACCCCGTACCCGCACCAGGTTCCCAATCTGCACCGGCGGCGTGCTGCCCGTGAACACAAACAGCCCTTCGGACGTGTTCGGATTGCCGTCATCGAGCGTGGAGCCATCCGGGGTCTGGATGAAGAACCCGTTGCTGCGCAGCCCATAGACGACACCTTCCGTCGTCTGCACGGTGCTGACGAGCGGCGAGGTGTTGCCTGTCCCCTGAATCTGGTTGATGGGCGTGACCGGCGTTGCCGCCACGACGTTGACCGTGATGGTGCAATCGGCGGTCTGGGGCGGGGTGTCGTTGTTTGACCAGCGGACGACGACGCTGTAGCTGCCAACCGGCACGGTGTTGGCAATCTGCAGGGTTGCCGTGGCGGTGCCGCCAGGGCCGGTTGCCGGAACAAAGTCCACGATGGAGAAGCCGGTTGTGGGCGGCGTCACGCTGAAGACCGTAGCGTTGTTGACGATGCTGCTGGTGGAAGTGGCGCTCAGCCCGCAGGCAACGGCGGTCGTTCCCTGAAAGGCCGCTATGGTCCCCGGACATGACGGTACAATCGGCCCGGTCGGCGGTGGGCTGCTGGTCAGGGTGAAGTTGTCAATGCCGAAGCTGTCGCGGGCGCCAGAGCCGCTTGAACCCGTCAGCGCCACAATGCGGAAAAAGACGCTAGGCTGGTTGCTGACCTCGGCCGACTGCGTTGGCGACAGCGTCACGGAGATGTTCGTGTTGCCCCACGTGCCGGGGTCGGTGTAGGTGGCCAGCGTCACGAAGGACGTTGGGTTTGCGCCGACGCCGTATTGTAGCGTCCAGGTCGTACTGCGCGGCTGGACGCTCAGCATCTGGGCATCAAAGCTGACAGCAGTGATGGTTTCCCCGGTCGTATTCCGTTGGTAGGTAAAGGCCGCACCGGGGTCGCCGAAAGCCCCAGTCTGCCGGATGCCCAGTGCCCGGTCCGGGGCGCTGTTTTGGGTTGTGTCGGGCGTTGAGGCGTTGAAACCGGCATTGTTGGCCGAGGCAAAGTTTTTGAAGGCCCCGCTGGCGTCTGCCCAAGGTGTGGCAGTGGTCGAAAATGAAGCTGGCGTGCCAAGCGAGGTGGCTGTTGCGCTGGTACGCACCGTCCAGCCCGACGGCAGACCGCTGCCTATACTGTTGAAGTTTTCAGCATAGATTGTTGTCGTTGCCGTTGCTAAAACGGCCGGCGCTCCTGTTGCGACGGCCGTGTTGGCACTCATCGGTCGTTGCCAAGGCACATACCAGGCAAGTAACCCCAGGATCACACTACTAACTAACGCTGACGTTACATAGCGCCAGCATACTTGATTTGGCATAAGGTACATACTAACTCCCAGGTCTATGCTGCACGGCATCCGAGCAACAGACGGCCGGGCAGTGAAAGGTGATGGAGACTGTGTCAACTGTTCGCAACACTATGCCTGCTGTGTAAACGATGCGTTACTAGTAACGCTGTTTTTCTGCTGTGGTTAGCAGGCGTCTTTTCTGGTTACAAAGGCTTTGGTGCGACCGACTGTATGCAGCGGATTGTTGAACTGGACGGCATTCGCGGCTTTTCCGCATTGGCCATCCTTCTGTTTCACTATGCCTATCTCATCACCCGCCAGTCACCACCCGCCTACGCAGTCAGATGGTTTGCTGACTACCTTATCTAGACAGTCGGGGCGATGGACGTGTTCTTCATTTTGTCCGGTTTTTTGATTGGAGGCATCCTATACGATGCGCGCGCATCCTCCAACTTGTTCAAAACTTTCTACTTGCGGCGTATTCTGCGCATCTTTCCGCTGTACTATGCCGTCGTAGGCGCTTTCCTCATCGCGCGGCTGGCCGTCTGGGCTGCGGTCACAACCGGCATTAGTGAAGGCGAGGCCATGCAGTGGCTCATCCAGCGTCCGGTCGGACAGTTGAATGCCACCGACGGGCGCTGGCTGGCCAGCTACCTGCTCTATCTGCAAAACCTGGCCATGGCATACGCCGGTGAGTATGGCGCGTACTGGCTGTCGCCTACGTGGTCGCTGGCTGTCGAAGAACAGTTTTACCTGGGGCTGCCGCTGCTTATCCGGTACGTTCCGCCGCAGCATCTGCGTCTGGTCGTCGGCGGGTTCATTGTGGCCGCGCCGCTGTTGCGTTTTGGGCTGGCCCTGACGCCCTACAACAACCCCACGGCGCAGTATGTGCTGACGCCGCTGCGCTTCGATGCGTTGGGATTCGGGGTGCTGACGGCGCTGCTTTACCGCGATCCGGCCGCCTGGTCCTGGCTGGAGCAGCAGCGGCGCTGGTGGTGGGCGTTGATTGCCCTTACGAGCGGCTGGCTGTGGCTGCTCTACAGCCGGCGGCTGAGTTTTTATGCGCCGGCGCAGATTGCGACCTTTTACTTTGCCCAGGCGGTGGCTTACACCATGCTGTTCTGGCTGGTGCTGACGCACCGCGCGGGTCGGCTGGCCGGCTTTTTCCGCTGGTGGGGGTTTGTCCGGGTGGGCGAGTTTTCCTATGGATTGTACCTGCTACACGTGCCGGTGCTGGGGCTGACCCACGCGGTGGTCTTTGGCACCGCGCCCCACCTCGAAACCCTTCCCCGGATTGCCGTGACCATCGGTGCGGCCGGCCTCGTTCTGGCGCTGGCCAAATTGTCGTGGGAGTACTTTGAAAAACCTTTCATTCGGCGTGGGCAGCAGTTTCGCTATGATTCGCCGGCATAAGACCATAAACCCGGCTTGTGCTCATTCAGGCGGTGCGCGGGCCAAACCCAACGCACACCGAGGCGTCTGGCCAGGTACTTGGTATGTGCTACCGTTCAGGTAGCCGGGTTCTAAAACCTACTGCCGGTAAGACCCGATTCTGCACCTGTGGGGATTCCACCATGATGTGTAACCCAATGTTGGTTGCCTTGGCGTCGCTACTACTAGGGCCAGCAAGCTTCGTGGCTCAGGAAACCGGGCCGGCCCGCCAGAAAGCAGCCCATAGCAGCGGAACGCCACACACCTCCACAACTCAAGCCAAGCCGCCGGCTGCTCGGCCAGCCGGACAGACACCGGTAGAGACCGAAGCTGCGCCCAGACCCAAACCCATGCATGAAACCCTGCGCGGCTACCTGCGCCAGATCAAGGGCGTCCGGCTGGAGCGCGCCGACAAGGACCCCAACACGATCGTTACTCACTACACCTCAACTTCCGGTGAAACATTCGACATCGTTGTGGTTTACTCGCCGCGCAAAAAAATGGTTGGGCTGTATTCCTATGCCTTTGGCAACGTCGCTGAGGCAAAGGATGCCAACGATCTGCGGGCCCTGCTGCTTAGTGCCAACGAAGCACTAGCTTTTGGAAGTTTCTTTGTTGACCGTGAGCAGGACATTGGGTTGAAGTGGTCACTGCGGACTGAGACCCCCATTACATTTGAAGCATTCCAGACGGTATACCTTAGCCTGGCAGCAGCAGCTAAAGAATATCGGCCACAGATCGCTGACTGCATGAAGGGCAAGGCAAAAACCCCAGAGGAAGCCGATACGCCTCCTTCCCCACCTCGCGATGACGAAGAAGACAGAACAAACAGCCCGGCGTCTCCAAAAGTGACACGCGAGCGCCGCGTACGGAATCCGCAAAAGTAATCCTTGCCGACCGTGATAACGCTTGCCTTGGCCAAGGGCCGCCTACAGGAGATGACCTTTGCCCGGCTAGCGCAGGCCGGGATTGTACTTCCACCGGAGCAACTCGACAGCCGGCGGCTCGTTCTTACGGACGTGCACAGTCAGTACCGCTTCCTGCTGGTCAAGCCGGCTGATGTGCCAATCTATGTCGAATATGGGATTGCTCAAGCGGGCGTCTGTGGGCGGGATGTCCTGCTCGAGCAGGAACCTGATGTGTATGAACCACTTGACCTAGGCTTTGGTCTTTGTCGGCTCGTGGTTGCTGGCTTCCCAGATACCCCTTGGCAAGTAGCCAACCCACTGTCGAAACTGCGCGTGGCTACCAAGTATCCACAGGTTACGCAACGCCACTTTCAGGCGCGTGCCACGCCAGTGGAAATCATCCCGCTGAGTGGTTCGGTTGAACTGGCTCCCGTGCTGGGGCTGGCCGACTGCATTGTGGATATTGTCGAAACCGGTCGCACCCTGGCCGAAAACGGGTTGGCCATTCTCGAGGAAATCGCGCCGGTGAGTGCGCGCTGCATCGTCAACCGGGCTGCCTTTCACCTCAAACGCCTTCAGGTGACACGCTTGCTCGAACAGCTTGCCCCGGTGGCTTGATCCAGGCAGCGTGGCGCCTGGCGTAATCACGCTGCTCTGTCAACCACCCTTCCCTAGTTGTTGGTCTGGTTGTCGGTGTCAGTTGATATCACACAGTCCGTCACAGACCTGTGTGCCACCCGGCCCACAACTGGGGTACGGACTGCAGGGACCTGTGTCGCATTTGGACATCCCGCCGCAGTTGCCAGCGCGCCCGACATAGGTTCGGCAGTTGCAACCTGCCGCCCATCGCAGGCGCGGGTCGGTGCGAAGTGAGAACACTCCCCGCCCCTGCCCACCAACCAGCGGCTCCTCACCATAAAAGATGAAGGCAAACTGGCTGGGTTCAAAGTACGGACGATACCCCTCAACCGTGTCGGCGAACTCGCCAGTGTCAGCCGACGGCTGGTACAACGCTGGCGACGTCATTTCGATAGCCTTGTTGATGCAGTCCCGTTGTTGGGGATTGAGCGGCAGCGAGTCCAGGCAGTACCGGTAATGACCCCTCCAAATCGCGGCCTTCGCTTCGGGCGTCAGCCTGACATAGACTTCCCGACGCAACTCCAGTGGTATCGCCTGGTAGCCTTCATACGTCTTCTCCGGCGCCATCCTGGTGAGGCTTTCGGCCAGCCCGTCAATCCTGCGCAACAGTTTCTGCTCCGACTCATCCTGGCTTGCCCTGTGAGCCTCAACCGACTTCCAGGGGAAACCAAGTGCCAGCCCCAACCACACCACCCCACCCAGGAAAAGCATTCCCAGGCAAGACTTCCCCTCATACCACAGAGCTTGTCTGTTCCCCATAGGCTCCTGCCTTTTTTGTCAAAAGTGATAGAAAGCGTGGCTTATCAAGTTCATTGCCACAAGCCAAAACCTTTCATCCCTCCACCAGAAGCCATCCCGCTCAGCAGCGCCACCTCCCTTTACCCACCCGCCGCTTTGGGTCATGCTCTTTGGTGTGCCAGCTTGTGAGCTGCCTGGCTTCTACCGTGTCAAAGCTAATTCGAGAAACCTAGCGCAGTTTTTCCCTACTATGCACGAAAAGTATCAACCACACGTCATCGAAGAAAAATGGCAACGGCTTTGGCGTGAGCAAAACACCTTTGCCGTCCGTGATGACGGCAGCCGCCCACGCTACTACATGCTGGAAATGCTCCCGTACCCATCTGGGCGCATTCACCTTGGGCACGTACGCAACTACAGCATTGGCGATGCTGTCGCATGGTACAAACGGCTTCAGGGCTACGATGTACTGCACCCGATGGGATGGGATGCCTTCGGACTTCCGGCCGAAAACGCCGCCATCCAGCAAGGGGCGCGCCCTGATGAGTGGACCTACCAGAACATTGCCGCCATGCGCGCCCAGCTTCAGCGGCTGGGCTTCAGCTATGACTGGAGCCGCGAGATTACAACCTGCCGGCCAGAATATTACCGCTGGAATCAGTGGATGTTCATCCAGCTTTTCAAAAAGGGACTGGTGTATCGCAAGCGGGCTACGGTCAACTGGTGTCCGAAGTGCAACACAAGCCTGGCTAATGAGCAGGCCGAGGGAGGCTTTTGTTGGCGACACCCGGAGACACCCGTCGAGCAACGGGAACTCGAACAGTGGTTTGTCCGCCAAACATACTATGCCGAGGAGTTACTGGCTGGCATCGAAGGGCCACTCAAGAATGGCTGGCCCGGACACGTGCTCAAGCGCCAGCAGGACTGGATTGGGCGCAGCGAAGGGGTTGAAGTGGATTTTGTTCTTGCTGATGACCCAACTCTCACCGTGCGCATTTTTACAACTCGCATAGACACCATCTACGGAGCTAACGCTGTCATTGTCGCACCGGAACATCCCCTGATGGAGCAACTGCTTGAACGCTCGCCCATTCGGCCTCATGTCGCCGCTTTTGTGGCACGGATTACGGCGCAGTCGCTACGCGAGCGAACGGAGTCGCGGGAAAAAGAAGGTGTGGAGACCGGCCTTTATGCCATCAACCCCTTCAACGGGGAGCGCCTACCGGTCTGGACGGCGAACTTCGTTCTGGCACAGTACGGGACCGGCGCACTGATGAGCGTTCCGGCGCATGATGAACGGGACTTTGAGTTTTCACGCAAGTACGGGTTGCCCATCCGCCGGGTTGTCTGGGATACGCTCCATAGTGACTCGCGGTCTGGGTCGGAGGCTTCCTCCCTGCCCTTTTTGGATGATGGCATTCTCGGCCCTGACTGTGGGCCCTTTGCCGGCATGCACTCGGCTGAAGCGCGTCAGGCTATGGCGCACCATGCCGAAACCCACGGGTTTGGGAAACGCGCAGTCGTGTACCGGCTGCGCGACTGGGGCATTTCCCGGCAGCGCGCCTGGGGCACGCCCATCCCGATGATTCACTGTGACGCCTGCGGGACAATCTCGCCGGAAAAGGAAGAAAACCTGCCTATCACGCTGCCGCCGGACCTAGATTTCTCAGTCGGCGCGCCCCTAGCAACCCATCCGACGTTCACAAAGGTGACGTGCCCCAACTGTGGCGCTCCAGCGCGGCGCGATACCGACACCATGGACACCTTCGTGGACTCCAATTGGTACTACTTCCGCTACTGCGATCCCCATAACGACCAGCGTCCTTTCGACCGGGAGGTCATCCAGCGCTGGCTTCCGGTGGATTTCTACATCGGCGGCGACGAGCACGCCGTCATGCACCTGATTTACACCCGCGCCTGGACGATGATGATGCGCGACCTAGGACTGATCGACTTCGGTGAGCCGGTCAAGCGGCTGCTTACACAAGGGATGGTCATTCTCAACGGGGCAAAAATGTCGAAGTCGCGCGGGAACATTGTTGACCCGGACGACATGATCCGGCGCTATGGGGCGGACGCCACCCGGCTGTCTATCCTGTTTGCAGCGCCACCTGAACGGGAAGTAGATTGGAAGCGGGTCACGGATGAGTACGGCGAAGAGGAATACCCAGCAGCCGAGGGGGCAATGCGCTACCTAGCCCGAGTTTGGCGGCTGGTTTACCGCTGGCGCGACCGTTGCCGTCGTGTCACAGGACGGCCAGCAACGGTTTCTCCAACGGCTGAAGCAGCACGCCGGGCAACTCACCGGGCGTTGGCGCGGGCAACGGAGGCCTTTGAACATGGCTTGCGACTCAATGTCGTTGTCGCCACGTGCATGGAGCTTACCAATGCCCTTTACGACTTTGACGCGGCTGTGGGTGAAACGACAGAGACGACGGACATTCAGACCATGCGCGAAGGTCTGGAAGCATTGGTACTGATGTTGACGCCATTGGCACCCCACATTGCCGAGGAACTGTGGCAGGAGCTCGGTCATACCACTTCCCTAGCCCAAGCGCGCTGGATGGCGTACGACCCCGAGCTAGCCCGTGAACCGCAGTTGGAAATTCCTATTCAGGTCAACGGCAAGCTCAGAAGCAAAATTTTGGTTTCGCCGGACATTTCCGATGCTGACTTGGAGGTAGCAGCGCTTGCGGATGACAAAATTCGCGCCTTGCTTGCGGGAAAAGTGGTTGCTAAGGTTATTGTTGTTCCCAAACGGTTGGTCAATATCGTCGTTCGGTAGCTTGATGACAACGACCTAGAAAGGTTTTTTCTCATGGATGCGATTGTTTTTTATGCCCCGCACGAAATTGGGTTTCAATCCATTCCTCTACCGCCGATGACACCAACTTCGGTGCGGGTTGCCACAAAGCTCACTTCCATTAGTGCCGGTACTGAACGGATGACCCTTGAAGGACGGCTGCCGGGGATGCCCCAACTTCGGTATCCACTTATTCCCGGCTATGAAAACGTCGGTGAAGTCATCGAAGTTGGTGATGAAGTTGACCCGGCTCAGTTTCAGGTTGGTGACCGTGTTTTTCTCCCCGGTACGGTTCGCTACGAAGGTTTTTTCTCTGTCTTTGGCGGCCAGGTTTCGGAATCGGTCAACGATGTCAAACGTCCCATCAAGATTCCGACCGGCATCTCGAATGAGACGGCACTGCTGATGGCGTTAGGAGCCACAGCACACCATGGCGTACGAGACCTCGTTGCGCCGGGGACTCGTCCGTCCGTCCTTGTGCTAGGGCAGGGTATTGTCGGGCAACTAGCAGCCCGCATGTTGAGCCAGTACGGGGCAGAAGTGACCATTGCCGACACCATTCCCTTCCGCGTTGGACTCGGTGAAGCTGATCATTTCCTTGTGGTCAATCAGGAAGCGGATATTCCATCCGACAGCTTTGATATTGTTGTAGAAGCCACCGGCAATGTGGCTTGTTTCGATACGGCCGTCCGCGCCCTCAAAAAACGCGGTCATCTGCGCTCGCTCGGCTTTTACGAAAACATCCACTTTGCTTTTGGTCCGGCTTTCATCAAGGAAATCCGGCTTGACATTGCTGGTGAATGGGAGGCAACCGACCTAGAAGCGACACGCCAGTTTTTGGCTGCCCATGACTCGGCTCTGCGGCAGCTTATCACCCATCAGTTGCCAGCGCATGATCCTAAGCGGGCTTATGCTGTCGCGTTGCGCGACCCAGAGTGTTTGAAAGTCGCGCTCACATGGTAGGTTGGTGATATGGAAAGGGTGGTTTCGCCTCTCTTTCCTTGGTGTCTTCTCCGGGCAATGTCCCCCAGCCCCGGCTTTGTCGCAAAAAGTACCTTTGGGGTGCAAGCCTCTATTCCATCCGACTGGGAGCATTTGACCGTATGCCGCTTTCACAGGAAGTTGAAAACCTTGCCCAAACTGCTCTGCGCACTGGACTAACCCTTAGTGTCCGCCAGGATGTGGACACCAGCAATGCCTTCTGGGGCGCACTGTTTACGTTTGGATGCCTGCCCGACTTGCAAGTTGTCATCAATGGCCCGGTTGGATGTTACACCTTGCCTGTCACCTCAATCCTCAACTACACCGACACCCTTCCCAACCTTCCAAACGTTATTTCAACTGACTTTACGGAACGGGAAGTGACGCTCGATGGAACGAACCCGATCTTACGGGCAACCCTGAGCGGGCGTTCAAAACTCACCTCGCGGCGGCGGGCAACCATTGTACTCACGACGCAGGAAAGCGAGCTCATTAGCACGGATGGCTTTGAGTCAGGTGCGAGTGTGGATGAGTCTGTGGCGCACTTTGACAGCCGGGCTCTTCAGGATGACGAGTGGCAGGGGCGAGAAGCCGCCCTGCTGTATCTTTACGAACACCGTGATTGGCTGCTGACCTCATCCGGCTATGATGCAGCGGCATTGCGGGCTGCTGCTGCGGCTACCCACACCAAACCACGAGTGACAATCATTGGCCCGACCTACGGTTGCTTCAACAGCTACTCGGACCTGGCCGAGATCGAACGGCTTGTGCGCGGCATTGGTGCAGAAGTGGGCTGTGTGCTCCCGTTGCGTACCCACATCCCCGATCTGGCTACGGTGGATATGTGCGACGCATGCATCGTCATGTATCGGGAATTTGGTGCCAGCTTGGCGGCCCGGATGAACAAGCCCTATCTCTACGCCCCTTTTGGTCTTCAGGACACAACCGAGTTTTTGCGCAAACTGGGCCAGATGCTGGGTCTTCAGGCAGAAGCCGAAGCTTTCATCGCCCGTGAAAAGCAAACGACTCTCAAAGCCTTCTGGGACTTGTGGCGTAGCCCGCACCAGGACTTTTTTGGCACCTCAAGCTTCGGGGTTGTGGCAGGTGAAACGTATGCTCACGGACTGCGGCGCGTTCTCCAAGACGAGTTTGGCATGCGCCCCACGGTGGTGGCTTCGCGGCAAGCTAAGTCGGGCCCGATGGCTTACAGTGCCATGGACATCCGGCAGACCCTGCTGGATGACCCCCCGATGCTGATGTTTGGCTCTATCAATGAAAAAATCTACATTAGCGAACTTGAGCTGCTAACCGGCTACATCCCGGCTTCCTTTCCGGGCCCTGTCGTGCGACGCGCTACCGGAACGCCGTTTATGGGCTATGCCGGCGTTGTGTACCTTGCCCAAGAAATTAGCAACTTCCTGTTTGAGCTGCTGTTCCGGCATCTTCCTCTCGAAAGCCTTGAACGCAAGCAGGCACAGGAAATAACTCTGGCAATTCCAGAAGCGGAAATTGCCTGGAGCCCTGAGGCCGTTGAACGCATGAATGTCATCTTGAAAAAAGTTCCCTTCTTTGTGCGTATTTCAGCCAGTAAAAAGCTCCGCATTGAAGCCGAGCGGGAAGCTGTTCAGCGGCGCATTCGGGAAGTGACTCCAGACATCATTGACGATGTGGCCCGACGTTTCGCGCGCTAGGGTATCATACTGACGCACCAACCCACCTTGCGTCAGGGATGAAACCACGATGGATGACTATGCTGACTTTGCGCGTGCCGTCTATGCTACAGGCGTGCTTTCTGATCCTTGGCTTTGGGGTGAACCGCGCTTTCGTCTACATGCAGCAGTTATTTCCCCAGCATTAGCAGTCCGACTGGCCGAAGCAGCCGAAGCAGTTGCCTACTTGCACCAGTTATTGGTCGAAATCCTGCTCGAATCCCCAGAGTTCTTGACATCGTTTTATCACCTCACACCCTTTCAACAACTGATGTGGTACGCCTCCGGGGGGCTGTGGCATGGCATGGCGCGCGCCGATCTATTTTTGTGCACGGATGGTCATATCCGCTGCTGTGAACTCAACAGCGATACGCCGTCAGGTCAGCCTGAAGCGGTCTGGCTCAACCGGCTTCGCCACACTGCATACCCCGGCTTAGCTGATCCCAACGCCGATTTCCCCGCCCGCTTTGTTGCTATGCTGCGTGAAAGCCACGCCAAGCGTACGGAAGCGCCACTGACGCGGGTCGGTATTGTCTATCCAACCGAGCTGACCGAAGACCTATGCATGATTACTGCCTTTTCGCACTGGCTCGAAGCGGAGAACATTCAGGTCATCGTTGGCTCACCCTACAACTTGCGCCGGACGCCAACCGGTGTGGCTTTGTTTGGGGAGCCGGTGGATTTGATTTTACGCCACTACAAAACTGACTGGTGGGGTGAGCGCATCCCAGTTTGGGCTGATGCTGAAGGCTACCCGGATGATGAACCGCTCGCGGAACCCTTGCTGGCACTATTGGATGCCGAGCTGCAGGGCCAAGTCACGATTGTCAATCCCTTCGGTGCCGTCATCACTCAGAACAAGCTTTCGCTGGCCTTTTTCTGGGAAGAAATGGAGCGTTTTCCATCTGAAGCCCAAGAGATGATTCGGCGCTTGATCCCTGAAACCTATCGCATGACCTGCCTGAACCATGAGCGCCTACTTGAGGAACGCGAACAATGGGTGCTCAAAAGCAACTACGGTTGCGAAGGAGCCGAAACAATCTGTGGCGCTTTTGTCACGCCAGAGGTTTGGGAAAAGTCCCTTGAGCTAGCGCTACCTGAGCACTTTGTCGTGCAACGTTTTTTTGAGGTTCAGGCAGATGCCGAAGGCTGGCTTCCAAACTACGGGGTGTTTGTTTTAGGTGGGAGCGCAGCCGGTTTTTTTACACGGCTTTCTAGGACAACTACGGAATACAATGCTCTCACAGCACCTACGTTTATCGGTTAGGCCCTAAAGCTTGAGTTCAATCAAACCTAAAAAGAAGCCGTTGCCCATTGACGCAAAATTGACGCACCATTCACCATTGGAACGCGAAGAACGCCCAAGGCATCGGTGACATACTCTACTTGGCGCATTCCTACAAGGACGCAGCTCAAATTGGGTAGACTGCGCAAGGTATTGATGGCCATTTGGCTAAGTGTCTGGCCTTCGCCCGTGTAACCGAATCTGTAAAGTTGCTGTCGTATTTCATCCGACCGGGGCTGTGCCTGGGCAGCAGCAAACCTAGCAACCAACGTCAGTGCATCGTTAGCTAGTTCAATAAAGCGCTCGCGCCAGCTTTGGAAAGCGGCTTCTTGACGCGGCGAGGCCGTGAGCTGTCCCAGCCACTGCTGCACCGGGGCAATGACAAGGCGGTAGGCATTCTGCTCCCAGACCAACGGTAAATCGAGGCGGGGCGCAAGCTGCAGCAGCCAGTCAGCCAACCCTTTCCCGAACATCAGAGGGAGTCCGAAATCAGCCGCCAGAAGCGCCTCGTGCTCCCGAAGCGGCGACAACTGCTGGGAAAGGTCATCCAGCGACACCTGACTGCCGG
>Ga0308394_1000894_pt1 | contig 14918 bp, 14 predicted proteins | sample Hotspr2Sampleme2_FD_202366 | JGI IMG/M metagenome (GOLD analysis project Ga0308394, IMG submission 202366) | Hot spring phototrophic mat microbial communities from Mushroom Spring, Yellowstone National Park, Wyoming, United States - 20050701_me2 ...
TCGTCCATCTCCTCCAGCTCGTTCACGTCTGGGAGGTCGGGCGGGGCTTCGCGGGCAAGTCGGTGCGCGCGTTTGAGCGCTTCTTCGAGCCGCCGGGCGCGCTTCTCGAGCGAGCGGCGCACTGCGTTGGTATAGCGACATCAAGAAGCCGATTGCGCAAGACCGAGGGTCGTTGATCTCTTCTGCCGCGCGCCTGCTCTCGCGCTTGATGAACTTGTTGACCTCTTGGTAGAGTGCAAACTCGTCACCATCTATCCGGGTATGCGGAATGCGCCACGTGAAGATCGGCTTAGCCGCCCATCTCCCATCTGGTTGGCGCTCTGGAAAGTAGATCATCGCCTCCTTCCTGCGGCGCAGATAGAAAAGCGCACGCCGGCGGTTTCGAATGGACTTGACATCAGCATACACATCCGCGTCGAGGAGCTGAAGGAACAAGCTAAAGTTATGCGTTGTGCGGGGTGACCGTGAGGAGCAACAGGTGGTCTGTTGTGTCGCGCAGCAGCTCGCCAAGCTTGTAGCGCAAGCGCTTGTGCGATTCATCAGCCGCCGACATGCGGTTTGCCCCGTCCGCGATCACCAGGTCCCATCGCAGACCAGGCAGGATGTCCTCCTGCTTGGCCAAGTCAAGCGAGGTAATGATCCGGTTTTGCTCCAACCATTGGTTGATGCCGAACTGCTCTCGGATATCATGCCCCTTTATCACCTGGAACGTCGATCCGAACTTAAGCTCGCGCTGCCACTGGAAGGCCAGATTGGCTAGGCAGATGATCAAGATGCGATCGGCCAGCCCGCGCAGATCAAGCTCGCGAATAAGCAGGCCGGCCATGATCGTCTTGCCAGCGCCGGCGTCGTCGGCCAGCAGAAAGCGCACCCTTCCCGGCTTCAGCATGTAGTCTTCAATCTGGTGCGACAGCGGGTCAACGCGAGAGATGGATAGCCCAAAATAATTCGTAGGCAATCTCCAGAGAATATACCTGCAGGCCAAGTCTAAACATACAAGCGTTGCCAGTGAACTGACCTTCGGAGTCAAGTATATCCGGTTTCAAAAGATCGCTCTCCGACAAGGTGACCCAGCAAAAGCGATCGAAGCGGGTGCCGACTTAGTCCAATCCCCCTCGTCGATAGCCTCTACACGAATTGGCTCGTTGAACATAAGAACCTGACCTGGGCGAAGCGCAGGAGTTTGCAGAGCTATCTTCTTCGCCTCGCTTACATTTCGTCATACGGCGATGAGTAACTGCCTGTCATTGTAGTGGGGAGCCGGGTGCGTTGAGTGCATTCACCAATATATTTTCTGGACGCCCTGCTTCTAAGTGACGGAAGACACCGGTAAGGACGCTGTGCTTTCTATATTATCTTTCCGCGTTCTCCGCATGAGAATCACTGAGTTATGTAAACCTTAGCTGACGTTAACAGGCCAAATCTGCAATATAATATCAGTATGCAAATCTTGGCCCTCTTCAATTGTGCCGCCAAGACCGGCAAAACTACCTTAGCCTACCACATCGCTTGGATGCTCACAGAACTCGGCCACCGCACCCTGCTCGCCGACTTTGATCCCCAGGCTCACCTATCGGCTATGGCCCTTGGTGTGGATAAGCTGGAAGCGTTCTGGTCAGACCGTTCAAATACCCTCTCTGCAGCACTCAACGCAGACGAAGTGCGCATCCCACATACCGAATCGATTACCGATGGCCTCAGCATCATCGTCGGTGACCCCTGGCTCGCCGAGTGCGAGGATGCGCTGGCCGAGGCATGGCCGCGCTGCATGCGCGCACACCCCCACCCCTCCGCCCTGTGCCGCACCACCATGCCGTCGCAAATCATGCGTACCGTCGCCCAGCGCGAAGACGCTGAGTTCGTCATCGTCGACCTCGCTTCCAACTTGGGCGCGCTGACGCGAGCGACGCTGCTGGCCGCTGACCATATCCTCATCCCAACGAAGGCAACGCTCCTTTCGCTGCGCGCACTCAGCGTGCTGGGTCCAACGCTCCTGCGCTGGCGCGCTGACTGGGAGCGTGCCCGCGCCCCCGTCATGATGACCCAACCCCACGGCGCATTCGCCGCAGTCGGCTACGTCTTAACGGGACCCCCAGACGAAAAGTACCAAGCAGCGCTAGAGACAGCCTATCCACAATATCTGCCTGCGCCAAGCTTCTCTGGCTCCCCTCAACTCTGTCGCATCCGGCACTACCCCGGCCTGATTGAACTGGCCGCGCGCGCCGGCAAGCCCATGTTCGCCCTGAAGCCCGCAGACGGCGCTATTCGCTCGCATGCTGCTAGCGTCCAAAATTGTTATGAGGACTTCAGAAGGCTCGCGGATGCCATTATCAGGATCTCTGCTGCTTACCAGCCCGAACAGCAGACCGCCGCCGACCTTTGCGCGCATCAGACCACAGCTTGCTGCTCAAGGCCGAGACACGAGATAGGGCCTCAGATGTAGATGAAAGCGCGTCGGCAGCGCGCACGCGCTGTCAGCGTGGGAGCTGCCCAGCCCGCTGACTATGCACCCGCCCCCGCGGATGCACTCACGATTGGAGCGCGACCACCTGCCCAAGACCGAGCGCGCGGCGCTGGAGAAGAACCAGCGACACCTCTTCAGCATCCTTGTGGAGAACCGGCCAGTGCAGCGCTTTGCTCTTCTGCCTGGGCTATGCTCAGAGGAGCACTGCTGCTGCGGCCGGCGGCGTGCGCCAGCGCTTCTCGGTGCCGGCGTTCCAGACGCTATTCAGCCAGGTGAATCAGTTCCGCAACCAATACATCGTCCACGTGGGACAGCCGCTATGCGACGCAGAGGAGGCGTGAAGGGCGATGCAGATGTGATTGACCTGCTTAAATCAGATGGCGCAAATCATACACGGATGTGGCTCGTGAACTGCTCTGAAGCGGGCATCGTCGAAGAATCTAAACTCGCGGCTGACTAAAGTGCCGCGGAGCCAGTATGGCTGGCACGGCCTTGGCCAACGCGGCTGCTTAGATGCTTCACTTCTTTCCCCCGCTTGCGGGGGAATAAGAAGGGGGCGCGCTCAGCATGACACAGGGTGATGGCGCGAGGTCAGCGCAGCCTTGGTCAATGCAGCCGCTTGGATGCCGAGCGCAAGCGAAACGTGATAGTCCCCTTTCTTTCCCCCGCTTCCTGGGGGCGCATTCACCAATAGGGGCAACGCGCGAGTCAGGTGCGCCGCCTTCCAGTCAACTAGCAAGGATGCTGCGCTTTCTATTTCTCCGCGTGAGGTCAGCCTTACTGTGAACGCGCCCGACATGCCCATGGTTAGGAAAGCGCCATCCGGCCCGGCCAGCCTGTTTGTTAGGCTAAAAGCAAGTCCGGTGAACCATTTAAGTTCACCGGACCCGAGTGAGGTGTCAATGTCGGGAATCATTGTATCACACTCGCGCAAGCAGAGGGGGCATCGACCAATCGGGACAACGCGATTTTCTAGACGGCCCGCGTCTAGCAGCAGCAGAAGATGCTGGTAGGGGCGCTGTGCCTTCCTCTGCGCCCTCCGCGTGAGAATCAGCTAGCTGTGAATGCACCCCTTCCTGGGGAAACAAGCAGCTATGGCTGCTGTTTCCCCCAGGAAGAATAATGGCCACGCCATCAATAGGTGTTGCGGGGGAAAAAGAAAGGGGCGCTTCGCTGGCATGATAGCTTGGGTGGACTTTCACTCCGCACTGGAATACGGGAGTGTCCCACTATTGGGTGTGGTCTTGCGATCTGCATTGATGCTTCTGTATGCCACTGCGCGCATCTCTTCGCTGCCGCAGAACTGCCAGGAGGCTGGCTGACTGCCCTCCTAGACGTGTCCCTGTTAGAATACTTTTAATGGACTACTTGATGCGATATAGCTAAGGTATGCGATTCGTCGAGGAGAGCGGCGGCGTTGCCTGGGGTGACGCCGACTACGAGCTGGACGCGATCCCGTTGCTCGGCAGCAAGCTGGGCGACCTGAGCAAGACCAACTCGATATTCAGCGTCGCGTTTTTCCGGCATGGCATCCCGGAGCGCGATCTGCCCCCTGACTTAAGCCCGAAGATGCGCGCGCGGATGCGCCGGCCGACGATCGTGTTGTTCGAGGGCGAGGGTAGCCTGCGTTCATTTCGCCTGCGCTGGCCGCGCGAGAGCGAGCCGCTTGAGGCGCTTGCGCGCGTCTGCGCCATTGAGCGCCGCGTGGGCGGTGAGGTTCCCCCCTGGTTGGTGACGGCCTGCTACGTCGCTGGGCAGGCCTGGCAGATGGGCGTCATGGACGAGATACGGGTTGGCATGGCGGCCAGCGTCGCTAGCGCTCTTGCCTTGGCGCTCAGGGGGGCACCGGTCGCGGGCGACCTGGACGACGTGGCGATCCGCGAGATGGCGCAGCAGCTGCTGCTGGCGCGCAGGGGCGACGCGCTGCGCGTCCCGCGCGACCCGTGGGGAATGGCGCGCATGGTGTGGCAGATCAGCGCCCTGGTCTGGAGCGACGAGGGCGCTGAACGAATCGTCGAGGATTACATCGGGGGAGGGATGCCATGGGGCATCGCCAGCAGCGTCGCGCCGGTGTGGGGGGTGCTGCATAAGCCGCGGCTGATCGAGCCACTGGAGGACGACTGGCCGTCGGATTTGGAGGAGATGGCCAGGGTAGTGCTGAGCTTCTGGATGCAGCGCATCGCGCTACGCGGGGCGACGCTGGCCGAGGCTCAGGCGCTCTACACGCCGTGGCGCGTGAACCGGCGGTGGTGGGAAGCCCCAGATAAGCCGCCTGAGGGCCTGCCGGATCCTGATCTGGCGATGGCGATGGCGCAGCGGCTGATCGCCGAGGCCAAAGCGAACAGGCAATACAGCGAGCAGGGCATCTACGACGCAGAGTTGCCTCCGGCGCTGCCGCTGGTGCGCTGGGGGGTGAAACGCCTGCGTTGGGTGTGCCTACGCGCGGGCTACTGGTGGGTGAGCCTGCTTGACGAGGCGGGCGAGTCGCTCGGCGCGTTTCGTTGGCGCGGGGAGGGAACTGCGCTGAAAGAGCTGGAGCTGGCAATGCCAGACTGGATCGCCCCGTATGTCCACCTGGCCGTCGCAGCGCTGTGGCGTGACCTGGTGGTGGCGGGGGAGACGGTGCTGGTCTACGCGGGAAAGAAGGGAGAGGGAAAGGGGGGAGAGGGAGCGAAGGATGAGCGAGCGATGCGCGAGGCGGTAGCGCACGCTGAGCGCGTCCTGTGCCTGCCGCGAGCGCGCAAAATCCCCCTGCACAAAGTTTGGCCGAGGGGGATCGAGTCGCGCGCGTGGGGTGACGCCGAAGACCGGCAGACGCTGGAGGCGCGCCAGCGCGCTCTGCACGCGGTCCGCGGGCATTACCGAAAGTTGGCAGCGGGCTGGCGTGCGCACGAGGCGGAAACGCGCGCGGCAAACTACGGGATGCCCAGCCCGCCGGATGGTTACACCTTCGTTGCCCCGCACGTGCGAGGCGGGGAGCGGGGGATGGATGAGAAGGCCATGGAGCAGATCAGGCGACGGGTGCGGGCGAGGGGGCTGGAGTCGCTGGTTGCAGCACTGGGGTAGGATGGCTACGACCGCAAAAATCCCTACCAGGTCTTCGCTGCGTTTGGTTTGCTTGATTTATCCCCTCACGATGCGCCCGACATGCCGCGGTCGTCCACCGAGGACGGCTTCTTGATCGGGGGTATGGAGCAAAGTGGGCGCTGCTGCGGTTGGCGGATGAGGATGGCTTGCGGCTGGTTGGGGTGCGCGCGCGTTGGTAGCAGCCGCTGAGCGATCTGCGGACATGGAGGTGCAGGAAGGACGTCGGCGCGCAGCTGACGATATCAAATCGAAAGTGCAAAACGCTCAGGGACGAGCGCATGGCAACGCGATAAACGCCGTCGACAAAGATGAGGTTTGATCGCGCAGATAGATGCCGCATTGCCCTGACCTGGCTGTATTTCTCAGACTCATCAAGCCTTGGCTTGCGCCAAGCTCCAGGATGACCAGACACCTAGGCGACCAGATGTCCTCGACGATCTGCGCTGGCGCGTCGCGCACGATACGCCAAACCGCGCCGGCGTTGGGCTGGCTAGCCGCTTGTATTTCTAGTAGGCAATTGGATAGAGGACTTCGATATCAGCAATCACGTAGCCGGGCGTGTGACTTACTCCAATGCTCACTAGTGTATCTTCATCCAGGCCTGCGCGTCTCCTTCGCCGGCGACTCGAACATCAAGCTGATTCATGTGAGTTGGTCTGCCACAGGTTGTGGATCGGCAGCTATCTGCGACTTGATGGTGCACTTCCCAATCCGCCGGCTGGGTCGTCATGTCCTCGCCGTCCAGCAAGCCGGCGACTCGCGCTGATTCGGCTCAGGGCATGGTTCAGCGGTCTAGCGCATGGGCTTGATAATCCGCGGCTCAGTGTAGGTCGCGATGTATCTCTCAATGATGAAAGACCGTCCGACCATGCGACTGACTAATCAACACTAATTAGGATTTACATCACCTAGTGATTTTCACATGCATACGCAGAGAAAGTAATAAAAAGCGCATTTAGATACCTGGAAGGGTGTCTTCTAGGAAATTGCATTCACCCTAATACATAAACTTTGATTAGATAATCACTTAACACATATAAATTGAATTATTTATTTTATTACGCGGCATTACCACTATAAATGCTATTTTTAAAAGATCTATATATCTAAGATAAATCTTAACTCACATCGCTTTAAATATCATAGATACTATTAACATCCAGCTCGCGCAGATCGTGTGTGGCAATACATGTCCAAATAAGTATAGGCACTGGCATACACATACCAGTCACTTAAGATGAAGATTTACTACCAGCACACAAAACAGTAATTTTTACATATTAGCATATAATATTTATTTTTAATATAAATAAAAAGTATGATATTAGAAATTACAATTGTAATTTAAATGTCGCTTAATTTTTATTAAGTAAATTATCGTATCTTGTGATTTAGTATGTATCCAAAAAAATCAAATAACCTTGAATTTCTAAATCTCAGTCTCAGCGCAATAGCGGCACGCTTTACCACACGCCAGATGCTCATGTTCGTCAGCGTTTGTCCCAGCGGTAGCTGATGAAGAGAGCAGGGAGGGATCGTCACGTTAAGCGCGGATATCCGCCTGTGTCTCCGGCACCAGGAAGAGCATGCGCTGCTTATTGCCCTTGTCAGCGATCAGCGACTCACTGGCATGCCCATTGGGGACGGGTAAGCGCAGCGACTTTGCTGACTCGGCTGACAGAGGTATACCATGATCGCGCGGTTGCGCAAGATATCCAGCCGCCAGCACATCGAATGTTTATTCGACGGCTCCGCTCGTTGTAATAGGCGATCACCTGCGACCAGTCGGGACCCACGGCGTGATGGCGATAGCCGACGCGGGCGTCGCCGCGCACGACCTTGAGCCTGGTCTTGGCGCGATTGAAGCGATCCAGCAGGTCATGGGCATCCATCCACTGGAGCATCCGGCGCAGGGCAGTTAGGTAGAGCTGGCGGGTAATGCGCGCGAACCTGCACTGGGCCAGCAGCGCGTTCAGGATGTCCTCGTCAATCGTCAGCGGCTGCTGGTGCGAGGCCGGCTTTGTAGGCCGCGCGCGTGTTGTCGCTAGCGTCGTGCGGGGTTCGGGCAATCTGCCCACAGGCCGCGCCGCGCCAGGCGCGCCTCGCGCTCCGCGGCGCGCAGACGCTCTTGGTATTTCACGTCCGGCGGGAAGCTGCGCACCAGCGCGTAGCCCTCGCGCACCAGCACCTCGTTCACCATCTCGCCGTTCGGCAGGTATACATAACGCAGCAGCCGGCCAAAGCGGTCGGTTTCGCTCACGTCGCGCTCCAGGCGCACAGTCTGGCCATTGACCAAGCTGCGATTGAAGTGTGTCGCTTCGCGCCCGTAGCACTCCTGCTTGGTGGTGCTCTCCGGCGTGTCCACGCCGATATAACGCACACGGTATTCGCTGCCGGCGATGTTCACCACGATGGTGTCGCCATCCACGACCCTCGTCACCGTCGCTTGATCGGGCTGACTCTGCATCTGCAGAGCCGTCAGCAAGCGATCAACGAACTCGCCGAGGGGGCCTTGGTCGCCGAAGACAAGCTGGTAACCCAACGCCAGTCCCAACAGCAGCGTCACAACCAAGCTAGCTTTCGAGCGCGGCAGCCGGCTGCGGGGGCCTCTTGGTTTTCTCATGTGATGGAATTATAACGTGGGTTCGGATATACCTGCGTCTTCTGTCTATTTGTTCGTGCAAAGGCGCAGGGATATCTGCGTGGACTTGCGTCAATTAATTACTATGAAACAATCGCAAGTAGCGCTAACTCGTATCTGCCCCGAGTATCGGCAGGCAGGGTCACTTGCTCAGGCTCGCGCAACTGACATAATTGTAGGTTGGAATTGACACTGCGCCGTCGAGAGCGGCGGGGCTGCGTTATTTTCCAAGTCGTGAATAGATTTCATTCAGGTGAACTATTTTATTGTCAACGCTAGCTGACGCCGCTGCGATAAGCTGCCTGCGAGACACACCCTATAGTCGTACTTATCGCGCACGACAGGTGAGCAAGAGCACGCTCCTACAACGGGCTGAGCCATTACGCCATGGAAGACCTCGATGCGCTGATCCAAGCCCGTGAACATCCTGTAGGCCAGCACATATGAGGTCGTGGTGGATGAGGTGCAGAGAGTTGTTCATGAGCGTCAAGCGCACCGTTGATGTGTATCCAGGGCGCTATCGGTTCCTGCTCTCTGGATCGGTCAACTTGCTGCTGATGAAAGCGAAAGCCTAGCCGGGCTGCGCGCTCTATCTGGTGCTTGACCTTATCCAAATGCCCCCTCAGGAGGCATCCCGACTGGGATCCAGCGCGAAGCGGATATCACCTGCATCCCACTGCCTTCAGCAGTCCCCTCGCTCTGACGACTGACGCCCATATTGCGCCAGGTCGTCTGTCACTTCCCCATCCTTTATGACCACAACGTCTCGCCCAGAAGCGGCCGGAGCCGCTTTCAGCAAGGAACCGGGCCAGCCGATCGCGATGACAATCCGAGTCACTTGTAAATCCCACAAGAATTTTCTTTCGTTTTCCGTTCGCCGATTCACTTTAACCTCTGTTCAACCTTGTTCTTGAGCAAACTTGATCCTCTTTCTGGTCAGCGGAGGACACTCGGGCGTAGGTGACCTCTTGGCGAAGCACTTCTACTCGGATCGTCCCAGTAGGCAATTGAAGAGCAGAGTTTGAAATCACCGCCAGGCAGTGATATAGTTGTCACCCTGTTGACGATCCCAATTCGAGAGTTTTACAGCCAAAGTAAATAATAATAAAATTTCCATTAGTTGTCAGCCCCCGGCAGATCCTTATGCTGCAAGCGCGCGCCGAAAAAGCCAGCGCGCCCCCTCCCGCCTCCCCCGCCAACGCACGCCGCTATCCTTACCAGCGTGAATGACAGCGGCGACTGAGAGTTGGAATATGAAGATATAATACTATACATGGAAAGCGCCATGAGTACAGTTAAAAACTCCTTGGTGTCTCGGTCAAGATGTTACAGTGCTGGGAGCGTGAAGGAAGGCTGATTAACGGACAGCACCCGCCGTCTCTACACCGAGACGCAGAGTTCATTGGTTTGCGGCAGACAAAGCATGCACCAACTAAGCAGGTCGCCTACTGTTGTGATATATATGGGCTACTGAACTTCACAAAAAGGGGAAAGATATGTACTACCTGTCTAAGTCGCGTTCAGATCGAGCTAAATACGACAAATTTATACGCGCCTACGCACGCGAGCGCCTGCGCGCTGCTAATTTGCGAATTTGCGAAATTGATCCCGTCGCGCTCGCCCGGCGTATCATCAAGCGTGAGGGTCTGCCGGAGACCGACGATCCGGAAAAGGCCAGGGCCCGTTACCTGAACGCATTCCAGCAAGTGCACGCGAAGATGCTCCGCAAAGAGATCTACAACGCAATACGCGCGCTGCCCGTCGACATTAGCGACATCGCCAAGCACATCCAGCCGTGTAAGCTGCTATGGATGCCGAACAGTTGGTCACTCGAGGAACTCAGCGAAGACGCCGCCGGTTACTTCGAGGACGGCTTCGACGGCAAGTCACCAGACGGCGATCTGCTGCTAACGCCGGTGAGCGATTTTGACCAGGCCGAGCTGGCTGCTGCGCTAGAGGCGGGCGGCGAGGTAGTGAAGGGATACGAGTTCTACTATCCCGAAGCCGTCTGCATCAACCGTCGCTCGCCACGTATCATCGCGCCAGGGAAAGTAGCGGTCGACTGGTGGTGCGGGTATTATTACGGCCACGAAGGCTACGCGCTGCGGCGCGAGGTCGCAGAAGCCGTGTGTGCGGCCAGCATCATGATGGAGGCTGCGCGTAAAGATGCCGAAAAGCACATCCAGCCTGCACGGCTGCTGTGGATGCCGGACAGTTTGCTTGAAGCGCTCGGCGACGCCGCCAGGCACTTCCGCGACAACGGGAGAGACCCCGACGGCGGTGACTTGTATGCGCCCGCCGACGTTTTCAGCTCGGAGGAGCTCGCCGCTGCCTTGCGCGCCGGCGGCGAGGTGATCGACGGGTATAGCTTCCCGTATAAGCGCAGCGTCGCCATCAACAGCAAACTGCCGTGCGACGCAGTGGCAGGGGAGGTGGAGGACGACCGATGGTGCGGATATCCCAGCCTCGGCATCGGATACGCGGTGTGGCGCGATGTTGCTGAAGACGTTTGCGCGGCCAGCATCGCACGTGCGCAGGAGGAAAGCGAGAGCACCAGGCAGAAGGCGTCAGCATCCTACCTGTCTTCTCAGCTCGCACCCTAGCCACCCGCTCGCCAGCCGACTTGGCTGCCCTCGACGACGCCGTTCGCCAATTTGCCGCAGCCCTGTCAGCCGAGGATGAGCCGGCCCCCATCGCCGCCGCGCGCTGCCCTCACCAACCTGGCTATCCTCGCCCTGATTGAGCCATGAACTGCGCGCTGGCCACGCGCTCTATCGCCCTCGGCGCAAGGAGAGGAAGTCATAGCTCCATTTCGTCATGGTGTGCAGCGTTAGCGTCACTAGGTAATTGCCACCAGTTAGCAATCTGAAGCGATTATCTAGCTGCGCAGCGATCTATTTCAGCGAGAGCACCCACAGGCGCGCTGCCGCCAGCTCGATGGCCAGCGACAACCTGTCCATTTGCTGAAAAATCTGGATCAGCAATGTCTCATCTGCTTTGTCTAGCGCAAATTCAGGGCGGACGACCATGGCGCGCTCGATGAAGAGTTTCATGGCCTCCTCGCAGCGCGTCGGGGGAACTTGCCACGTCGTCTTGCCCGGCGCATTCAACCGCTCGCGGCTGGTAGCCAGCGGCTGACGTTTGCGCCAACCTCACTGCCAGCGTGACGCAGGCGCTGGTCAGGTGCTCGCGGGTGTCCATGACGATCAGCATTAGTCGGTCGTCGCGCAGCCGATCGCCCAGAGCCTCCACGGTGACCGTACCTTCGGATAGCATGCAGATCGCCAAGGCCACCGCGCCGAGCGCCTGTGCGCCATCCTGACAGAAGCCAGTAGAACAATCCACACGCCACCGGGAAACGCTGATAACACCTATGAGGCAGCCTGCACCGCAGGCGCGTTTTGCCCACGCCGCCCGGCCTGGTCAGCGTCAGCAGGACCGTCTCGTTAAGCCACTGCTTCACCTTGGCGATTTCCCCCGCCCGCCGGACAAATCTGGTGTGCTGGCTGCACAACAGGTCGGCCCGAAGCGCATCTCGCGCGCTGTCTCGGCCAGCCGGATCAACTGCGATGCCGCCTCTGGATCGTCCTGCAGATGCAGCGCCTCGACGAACTGGGCGCAAACCACTGCCGGGTCGGGCATGCGCTGGTTGCTCTTCAGGCGCGCGATATGCGCCTCGGAATAACCGACGGCTGCGCCGAGTTTACGCTGTGTCAGGCGAGCCGGCCGCCGTAGATGGCGCAGGCACTCGCCGAAGGTGGCGAGAGGAGCAGGAGAGCGTCATGTCGGCATCCAGTATTGCGTTTGCCGGCCTGGCGTTTTGCGCCGTTGCTCCGCTTCACAATCCCTCTTGCTGCCGCCGGCACGATCATTCTGAGGCTAGAAACGGGGTTATGCGCCACACCGGTCGGCGCTTTACCCGACGCATTTTACTGCTGGCGCGTGAAGGCGCGATGAACTTAAGTCCCGCGCATGCGCTACAACGAGATGATCTTGAAGGCGGCAGGGGAGCGACACCGGTTAGCGCCAACCATCAAGCTATAGAGACCCAGGCGTGGTCAGGCAGGTCATGCGTCAGCGCGCATATACTGGTTAATGTGATCCCTACAATGCGCATTGATCAGTCAGGCGTGTTGCAGTGGCAGACGGACAAGGCGACAGCTTTGTCTGAGATCGCGCGCCTGGATCAGCAGCTTGAACGGCGGTTCAGCGACCGCATCGTTCTAGAGCCGGCGCTGAGCCGCTCGCTGGTCAGCTTTCAGGCCAACAAGTCGAGATCGGCGTATCGCTGGTATAAGTACAAAGAGGGGTTCTCTGCTGCGCTCGTGGAGTATCTGCTCGACCGCTGGCAAATCGTCGAAGGCAGGATACTGGATCCATTTGCCGGAAGTGGCACAGCGTTATTCGTCGCCAGCGACCTGGGAATAGATGCGGATGGTATTGAGCTATTGCCGGTTGGCCAGCAAATCGTGCGATGCAGGGAAATGATCGAGCGCGGTTTGGACGATAACACCATTGCGCGTCTGCACGAATGGCGACAGACGCGCCCGTGGAAGAGCGCTGCTGAGCGCGTTCCAATCGCAGAGTTGCGCATCACCCAGGGAGCATATCCGCCAGAGACAAAAGCTGCGATCGAACGGTACCTGGGCGCAATCTGCGCTGAACAGCCAACGGTCCAAACGCTGCTGCGCTTTGCTCTGCTGTGTGTGCTCGAATCTGTGAGCTATACGCGCAAGGATGGCCAGTACCTGCGATGGGATTACAGGTCAGGACGCACGCGCGGCAACAAGAAGTTCGACAAAGGCGTCATTCTTGATTTTGACGCAGCGATCGTCGGCAAGCTCAATGAGATTTTGCAGGATGTGAGTAAAGTCAACTTGCTGTGTTCGGCAACAGGCGCTCCAAAAAAGCGACGAGGCAAAATCCATCTGATCGAGGAATCATGTCTGGACGCAATGCCGCGAATGCAATCAGAGATATATGACGCAATCGTGACTTCGCCGCCGTATTGCAACCGTTATGACTACACGCGGACATATGCGCTGGAACTGGCCATGCTTGGGATAAGCGAGGCAGAAATCGTCGATCTCAGGCAACGGATGCTCAGTTGCACGGTAGAGAATCGGACCAAGAACCTGCTGGCGATGAACCCGGCCTGGCACAGGGCGATCGCTGTGGCAGATAGCAACGCCCTCTTGCAGGCCATTCTGTCGCACTTGGAAAGCCAGCGCGATGCTGGCGATTTGAACAACAGCGGCATTCCCCGCATGGTGAGGGGCTACTTCTATGAAATGGCTTGCATAGTGGCGGAAGCAGCCAGACTGCTGAAGCACAATGCGCTGCTGTTCATGGTGAACGACAACGTCAGATACGCGGGCGTAAGCATCTCTGTGGACTTGATTCTCTCCGCGTTTGCGGGGCAACTCGGCCTGGACGTTGAAGCCATTTTGGTGTTGCCAGGCGGCAAAGGCAATAGCAGCCAGCAGATGGGCCAGCATGGCCGCGAACCTTTGCGTAAGTGCATCTATGTCTGGAGGAAGCAATAGTTCCAATACCGCAGACATCTCAAATCCGCTGAGAATCTGGTGACGCCATATGAATCTGTGCCCGCTGGCTTTCGCGCTGGAGAAAAGTCGTCAGGCTTATTCAGCAGGCCAGAGCATTGAAAGCGGCCTTTCCAGTCCCGTCGAATTGCTGGAGTCGCCTCACATCGCGCGCGTGCTATTCGACGAATATCACAGCGAGGCATGGTCTATCTTGCCTGAGGTCGCTCGCCAAATGCCACCGGAAGCGACATTTGATCCGTCCTATACTCAGGCCGCGCAGGCGCTGGCCCAGCGCGGCTTCGCGATAGCCTGCTCGCGGCAGAGCTGCTGCATAGCGTTAAAGCCCAGCTTATTGGTGAACGGCGCTGCCGGCCTGCGCGTTGCGATCTACTTTCACGACGCGATACGGCGCACCTTCTAACGTCGCCACCACGCGCTGCACATCGACTAGATCAGGGCCTTGGCCGTAAACAAGCGGGCGATAAACGTGCGCGGACCGGACGACGTTGGCGCTTTCTGCTGAAGATACCCGAATCCGTTAATGGACGCGCTAGCGATATAATATCGCTATGGCACAGAAGAGAATTCGGATGGAGGAAGGTGAGGTCAGGTACGGATACAGCTATCCACGGTTGAAGCTGAAGGAAGTCTTCCCTATCGATAAAAAAGAAGCCAAAACATTGAATGAAGCAGCCGAATTCATCGAATATGTCTTTGCACAAGGACACACAAGCGAGCCCTACGTACAGCTCGTAGAGATTAAAAAGGTAGAAGGTAGTAAAATCCGGTATACAGTAGTTGCAGAATGGGAGCCAAGCCGCAGACGTTGGCTCAGCCCCCTACAAGCAGAGGGTTTTGAACCGCTAGGCGCTGGCGAGGGATACGTCAGGCGCGATGCATATGAGCGAATCAAACGCGACTCTCAGCAACATGGTCAGTTACCATAGTAAGCTCACGTAGGCAGGCTCGCTTGCGCAATGTGAATAGAGTCGCATTCATGCACAGCGCCGCTTGCCAGCCCACATTCTAATTTCCCCGCGCACGGGCGATGCTCCCTTTCTTCCCCCGCCTGTAAAAAGGGACTGCGATTCTGAGCACCAGCGGCGGCTAACCAAAGCGCTGCGGAGTCACCAATCTGGCGCGGCGATAACCAATACAGCATGACGGATGCGCGACCCTT
>Ga0308394_1000896_pt1 | contig 14909 bp, 11 predicted proteins | sample Hotspr2Sampleme2_FD_202366 | JGI IMG/M metagenome (GOLD analysis project Ga0308394, IMG submission 202366) | Hot spring phototrophic mat microbial communities from Mushroom Spring, Yellowstone National Park, Wyoming, United States - 20050701_me2 ...
CGCAGCCCAGACTTTCACCCCTCGCCAGCGTGAAGTGGATATGGAGCACTTGACTTTGCGGGTACGTTTAGATGCCCCTAAGGGGCTCGTCTATGGGCTGGTCACTCATCGCTTCCGGGGCGTGCGCTCCGGCGTAGACAGCCTCGTCTTAGATGCCATAAACCTCCAAATAGAAGCCATTACCTACCACGAAAAGCCCCTCACCTACCAATATGACGGCCAGAAGCTGGTCCTACTTTTCCCCAGTCCAATCCCTGTGGGGGCACTGGACTCGGTAACCATTCGCTACACGGCCCAGCCCCGCAAAGGAATCTACTTCATCGGTTGGAAAGACCGGACAGGTCGGGCCCGCCGGCAAATCTGGACCCAAGGTCAAGGCATTGACCACCGCCACTGGATTCCCGCTTACGACGACCCTAACGACAAACTTATCACCGAAACCTATATCACCTTTGACAGCCGCTATCAGGTCCTCTCCAACGGCCTCCTCGTAGATACCCTCCGCAACCCCGACGGTTCCCTCACCTGGCACTACAAGATGCCCAAACCCCACAGCTTCTACCTTCTCATGGTCGCCATCGGCGAATACGCCATTGAGCGCCGCACGACCAGCCGAGGCACGCCCCTTAATCTCTACTACTACCCCGACAAACGCGCCTGCTGCTTAGAACCCACCTACCGCTACTCCGTAGAAATGATGGAGTTCTTAGAGGACGAAATCGGCCTACCTTTCCCCTGGCCGCAATACAGCCAAGTCCCCGTTGCCGACTACATCTACGGCGCTATGGAAAATACAACAGCGACCATCTTTGGAGACTTTTTTATCGTGGATGATCGCGCATTTCTGGACCGAAACTATGTAGAAGTCAATGCGCATGAGCTTACGCACCAGTGGTTTGGCGATTATGTAACGGCTCGAAGTACAGCGCATATTTGGCTCCAGGAAAGCTTTGCCACACACTATGCCCGGCGCTTCATCGGGCATATCTACGGAAAGGATGCCTATGACTGGGGGCGCCGTACCGAACACAACCTCGCCCTCTCCGCCAGCGAAAAAGACAACCTCCCCGTCGTCCATCCCAACGCCGGCTACGCCCGCATCTATCAGAAAGGTTCTGCCATCCTGGATATGATGCGCCACACCTTCGGCAACGAAACCTACCGCCAAATCATCCGCCACTATCTCCAAAAGCACCCTTACGATGTGGTGGAGACCAACGACCTGTATCAGGCCTTCCAGGATGCGGCGGGCCTCAGCCCCGACTGGTTCTTCCAAGAGTGGCTCTATCGCGGCGGCGAACCCCACTACAAAGTCTCATACACCCCCATCCAGAAATCGGGGAAAAGCTTCACCCAAGTCATCGTGGAGCAAATCCAGGACACGGCTATCGGCCTTTTCAAGATGCCTATTCCGATTGTGGTGCATTATACGGATGGCGGGCGGGACAGCGTACGGCCTTGGATCCAGGAGGCTCGACAGGTGATAGAGATCCCCAATCCCCAGAATAAACCGATTGCTTTTGTGCTTTTTGATCCGGGGGGGTGGATTGTCAAGCGGCTCACCTTTGAGAAGAAGCCGGAGGAGCTTTTTGCGCAGCTGGAAAAGGCCCCGGACCTGTTAGACCGGTATGATGCGCTGGTGGCCTTGCGGCGCCTGCCTGCGGAGGCGAAGCGGGACGCCCTCTATGCAGCCTATAAGCGGGAACGCTTCTGGGCCATGCGGGCAGAAATCGCCGCCCAGCTCGCCAACGACCCTAAGAGCCAGGACTTCATCCGAGAAGCCCTACGAGACCCCCATCCCCAGGTGCGCTTTGCCGCCCTCGCTCATCTCAACCCCCTGCCCTCCTCCCTCCTACCCGACTTAGAAAAACTCCTTCGGGACTCCTCCTACACGATAATCACGCTGGCTCTGGAGCGGCTGAGTGAGGCTTTTCCGAAACGGGTCCCCGCTTTCCTCCAGGCCGTGCGCGGGGTAGAGGGCCATCCTGGCCGTCAGGTAGAAATCAGAGCCCTGGAAATCGCCGCCCGCACCGGCGACCGCACCGCCCTGGAAAAGCTGGTGGACTATGCCAGTCCCTCGTTTGAGTTTCGTACTCGCCAAAATGCCCTCCGCGCCCTCAAACGACTCAACCAAATGCCCCCAGCCCTCTTACCCCACCTCTTTGAGGCGCTCCTGAGCACCAACACCCGCCTCGCCGCCCTCGCCCGAGAAATCACCGAATACTGGATGGAACAAACGCTTTTCCGGCAGACGCTTCAAAACTACTACGAAAAAACCCCCTGGACCCCAGAAGAAAAGCGCCTGCTGGCCCCCCTCTTTGAGTATAGGGCGCCTACCTTTTATCAGCGCTCCTCGTGAGGTGGATCGTCCGGGTGTATGGCCTGCTGCGGGATGAAAAGGGCCGCTACCTTGTTTTGGAGGAGTACTTTCGGGGTGGCTGGATTACGAAGTTCCCCGGTGGCGGTGTAGAGCCGTACGAAGGTCTGATAGACGCCCTGCACCGAGAAATGCAGGAGGAACTGGGCATCACTGTGCGACGAGCCGAGCACTTTTACACCACGGACTTCTTTCAGCGCTCGTACTATCACCAGGAGGCGCGTCTGCTGTCGGTGTACTATCGGGTCTTCTACGAGGGGGAGGTACGGGCTACCTCGCCGTGGCTGCGACTTTTTTGGCTTTTCCCCGGGCTGATGAGGCTGACTTTTCCGGTGGATCGGTATGTTCAGCGCCTTTTGATGGCGGAAGCACCCGCCGGATAGCGACAAATCGGCTCTTCCAGTAGGGGTCATTTAGGTTGTCCTCTCGTACGCCCTTACTCGTGGAAGCGTGAATAAACCTGCCTTCCTCCCCGTCCGAGATTAAGATACCCACATGCGTAACCTTTCTGGCTTTGGGTTCTCGGAAGAAAACCAGGTCTCCTGGCTCTGCCTGCGAACGGGGTATGGCCTTTCCTACTTCGGCCTGGGCATCGGCTGTGCGGGGTAGATTTATCCCCACGGCTTCCCGGTACACTTGGCAGCTCAGGCCAGAGCAGTCTATGCCCTTTTGGGAGGTGCCGCCGTACTGATAGGGAGTTCCTAAGTAACGTTGTGCCGTGCGGACGATAGCCTGCTGCTGGGCAGCTGGGGATTTTTTAGGGCGGGGAGCTGCAGAAGCCACTTTCTTACTACACGCCATAAGCCCTATGCTGCTTGCCAGCAGAGCGATTTGGAGTAAGTGCGTATAGGGTCGACCGGGTTTCATGGCCCAATTCTATCAGCTGTGTTTGGCGGTCTGGAGTTTTCCTTGGGGCAGGTAGCGGTCAGTCTGGCGTGGCGGAAACCAGCCTACCTGTGGAAAAGGGGAGGCTGGATAACGTCAGTCGTTGGTGGGGATGATAGTCGTGACCTGCTGCAGTCTGGCCTGTGCCTGGTGATAGGTGAAGGCGAGTTCAGTAAGACTGAGCACAAGCTCCCGGTAGCTCTGGAAGAAGTCTACATAGGCGAGGAAGCCGACGCGTTGGTTTTGCAGGGCGAGGCGGTAGCGGGTTTCGGCATCCTGGTAGGTGGCGAGGAGGGTAGGGTCGACTTGGGACCATTGGCGTTTGAGGAGGGTGAGGTTGCGCCAGGCGGAGAGGATCTCGGACTGGGCGGTAGAGAGGACGTTTTCGTAGAGGATAGTGGAGGCCTGCTTGAGGGCGTGAGCGGCTTGTATCTGGCCCTGGTTGCGGTTCCAGAGGGGGAGGGTCAGGCCGATCCCGAAACCAAGCAGACCTATCCGATAGCTGCCCAGCCGGTCGTAGTTGGCCATAAGGGCTACGTCGGGATAGGCATAGGCCTTCTGGAGGCGGAGGTTGGCTTCGTCGTAGGCGAGCTGGTAGGCTGATAAACGTACATCTGGGCGGCTCGCCGCCAGACTCAGGAGGCTATCCAGGCGTGGCATTGTCGTATCCGCCGGCGGCCAGAAACCCATCGTGTCTATCCACACCGTCCGGTCGCGAATCGGGAGGTTCAAAAGCTGACGGAGACGATTCTGGTTTTCCTCGTAGGTGAGCTGCTGCTGCTGCCGAGTGGCGCGAAGGCTTTGCAAAAGGCTTTGCAGACGGAGATATTCGACTTCGGGAACGAGCTGGGAACGGGCAAGCACCTCGTAGCGGCTCACAAGGTCGGTCAGGAGGGTTTCTTGGCGGGCGAGGGTAGAGAGGGCGATCTGGTCCCTTTGCAGCGCCCGCAGTGTAATATGAAGGTCATAGCGCAGATTCCGCAAGAGGTCGGCAAAGGCCGCTTCTTGAATGTGCAGGGCGGCTTTTTGGAGGGCGATGTTATGGAGGCGCTTACCAGCTGTCAGGAGCGTCTGGGAGAAGTTTGCCGCTACCTGGTAGAAGCGGGGAAACGTACTCAAGGGGCGGAATTCGGCGTTATAAGGCGCAAAAAGGTCTATCTGCTCTACGCTCAAGGTGGGATTGGGCCAGAGGCGAGCCTGTAAGACGAGGGCCCGGGCTGCTTCTATGCGGAATTTCTCGGCGTAGAGCAGAAGATTTTGCCGCAGGAAGGTGGCCTCAGCCTCGGGAATAGTCAGGTAAAGCGTATCCGGCGGAAAGGCATTCAGCACACCCACAGCGAGAAGAATCCGCCCAACCATGAGCCAAAAGTACTTGCCAGGCCGGAAACAGCGGGTATTCTTTACTTTTGTGCCGATAGTGCGTCCCTGTATGAGAAATAGCCTCCTCTGGGTAGGCTTGAGCCTTTGGCTTTCGAGCTGTCAACAAAGCCCTGCGCGCGTAGAGGAAAAGCAAAATACGGAAGACTCAGAGAGCGCCATTCCCTCTATTACCGCTCAGGTAGCCGAAAGCCTATCCCGAGATACCATCGTCGCCCTTCCCCCCATGAAAACGGACTCCATCAAGAAGAAAGCGCAGACCTTGCCGCCGCCCCGAAAAGAGCCCTGGATGGATACGCTAACGGACCTAACGGGCTTTCCCGCTCCGAATGCCGCTACACTCCTATCTGAGGACCCTATCCCGCTCAATAAGCCCAGTGTAGAACTCCTCATCGCTTCGCAGTTTCGCAACCGCAAGCCAGAGGAGCTTATCTTGCGCGTGTACGTGAGTGAACAGGGGACAGTGCTGCGGTATCAGCTTCTCAAAAGCTCACATCCGAAGCTGGGCCCAGAATACTTCGTGCGCCCGCTCTTAGAACTGCGTTTCAGTCCAGCCCGACAAAATGAAAAATCTGTTGCGGCCTGGACGACTATTCGTTTGCAGATTCCATCCGCATCATGAAAGTCTCTACAGAAATACAAAAAGCCCTCAACGAACAGCTCAATCGCGAGCTGTACGCGGCGTACGCCTATTTAGCTATGGCAGCCTACTTTTTTGAGCAGGAGCTACTCGGTTTTGGGCGCTTTTTCCTGAAACAATCCGCCGAAGAGCGCACCCATGCAAAAAAGATTTTTGACTACCTGATTGAGAAAGGCATCTCTTTTGAGCCGCTGCCCATAGAGATTCCGCCCAAGCGGTTTGAATCTCCGCTGGTGTGCTTTCAGGCGGCTTGGGAGTACGAGAAAAAAGTGACGCTCTCCTACTACAATCTCTTCAAGCAAGTCCGGGACCAGGGAGAGTACGAGCTGGAGGGGTTCTTGCAGTGGTTTTTGGCCGAGCAGCGGGAGGAGGAAAACCTCATGCAGACCTGGACTCGCCGCCTGGAAATGGCCGGGGACAATAAGGCAGCCCTGCTCCTCTTAGACCGGGAAGCGGAAGCGTACGCCAGCCCAGACGAGGACTAAGCTATGCGGTGGGCGCGGCTCCTAAGGGCCGCTGAGCGGGTAGAGGTCTTAGAAATCGATGCGCAAACCCAGATAGCCCGAATCCGCCGTCACGGCTTCGAGCAGGCCATCCCCCTCAGCGAGCTCATCTTCGAAGAAGAAGAGCCGGTCGTGCCAAATGTGCCAGCACGGACCGCACCCGCTCGCACCTCGCAGGAAGGCATCAGTCTGAGTCTCCTCCTGAAAGCTGGCCAGCCCGAGATAACGCTCATGCTTTTGCGAGATGCCGCTACGCCCGCCTATGTAGCCCTGTATCTGCGGGCAGGAGGTGCCTCTCTATGGCATCCCCTCTGGCAGGAAGTCTTTACGCCAGGCCTGAGCCGCCTCTTCACCCTTTCTCGGGAGGCCTACCCAGCCCCCTGGACGCTCCGACTGTATGGGATCGGTACCCTCTCCGAACCCTCCGGCCGTCTGCCCGAGCCCCAAATCTACGAAGCCACCCTACGGCCGCTCTTCTTTGCCCGCAGCGGCACCTTCCCTGTGGAATGGATCCCCCTCCCATACAGCAAGGGAAGCCTTGCCTCCAGCCAAATCCGCTTAGAGCACTTCCCACAACCTACCGCCTCTTCCTACGACTTTCCCCGGCAGGCGGAGATAGACCTGCACATTGAGAAGCTCGCCCCCCACCTCCTCTCCGCTAAGCCCGAGGTAATCTTCCTCTACCAGAAGGAAGTCCTGGAACGCTACTTAGACTGGGCCTACCGGGAAAAGTTCCCTACCGTCCGCATCATCCACGGCAAAGGTGAGCTGCGGCTGCGAAGCCTCCTCCAAAGCCTCTGCAGGCAGCAGGGCTGGCATATAGAGCTTCTAACCATGCCGCCGTATTCTGGTGGGGCCAGTCAGATATATTTTGAGGCCAGTACGTGATTCATTTTTGTTTGGAAAGTATGTGGCAGGTCGCAGGCGGCGTAAGCGGCAGAAGATTAACCTTCCCCCTGAGCTACAAAATCTACGCGTGACCATTCGTGAAGATGGCACCATTGACTTAGGCGTCTGTCGGGAAGCGCTCGTAGAATACCTCCGCAAGTGCGCAGAGCGTGACTCGCCGGATGCCGACGACACCTCCACGCCAGGTTTAGAGTAAAGCCGTCTCCCCAGTAGGTTTTTCTTCTATCCAGTGGTCAATCAGGCTGAGATTGCCATCCCCTGCTCGCAAAAGGCGTAAATTGCCTAAACCTTCCGATAGGTCGATTACGGTTGTTCGGTGCTCTGGGAGGGGGCCCGCATCCAGAAAGCCATCTACCTGCTTTTCGTAAATGGGTAGCTTGTCTTGGGGGACGCTGGCGGTTACGATAGGCTCGTCAATCGCTTGTAGAAGAGCCATGACGATAGGGTGTTCTGTCACGCGGAAGCCGATGGTATGCCGATGCCACAAGTGGCGCGGGATAGCTGGCCCCGCCCGCAAAATCACCGTATAAAGCCCTGGCCACAAGCGCTTGAGCAGCCGGTAAGTCGGTGTATCTACCCCTAAGGCATACGAGCCGATGGCCCCCATAGCAGGCAAAAACACCGAAAAGAGGTTTTTTTCAGGAGAAACCTGGCGTAGACGGCAGAGCTTCTCAAAGGCGCTCCGGCTGCTGAGCCGCACCCCCATCGCATACGTCGTATCCGTCGGATACAGGAGTACGCCCTCCTCCCGTAAGACCGCCTCCGCCCCCTGGATCGCCCGGCGAGCCGGTACCATTGGCAAAATCTCCCATCGCCGCACAAGACAAAAAAACTACCTATTTTTGATTGATGTTGCGTCTGATGAGCTTTTTTGCGGGTGCCTTCCTTCTGGGGTGGGGGCAGCAGAGCCTGCGGATGGGGGCCCACCTGCACTTAGCACAAAGCTGGCTCCTCAATGCCACCGACCGGCAAGCCCCCCCACAGGTAGCCCTGCGCCCCACCTATCGGCCCGGCCTGAGCGGCTTCTTGATCTGGGGATGGAGTCCCTATTGGGGCACCGGCCTGGAAGTAGCCTACCTTGGAGCCGGCCAGAACTACCACGGCGTGGGCGTCAATGGCCAGAACTACAGCGCAGCCATCCGGCTGAGTTACCTGCGCTTCGCTACGCCCATCCAGTTTCAGTACCAGTGGAAAACATGGGGCCTCTGGGCCCACTTCGGCCCCACGCTCGCTGTCCTCGTCCAGTCCGACTACGTCTACCAGGGTGATAGCCTCCCCTCCCATAACCGCTATGCCCCGGAAATCATCCAGAATACCCTCAACTACCTCGCTCTCAGCACTGATCCCGAAGACCAGCTTATCCTCATGCGACTATACCGGCGGTGGAACTGGGGCTTCGTCCTCGCCGGCGGGGTCAAAAGCCGCCTCGCCCCCGGCGTCTGGACCCTGGCCCTTATCGGCTACCACCGTACTTTTACCGACGTCGAGGCGAAAAACTTCCGCCTCTCCCCGGAAAGCCCGCCTACTTACCATCCCGAGCGGAAACCCACCTACCTCCAGCACCTTTCCCTCCAACTGGGCCTTGTCTACGAGATCGAACGTACCCCTGCCCCTTAGCGGATGAGCGTCACCGTCCCGGCCCGCACAAACCGGCTGAAACGTATAACGTACACATAGGCCCCCTCACTGGCCGGCTCCCCACCCTTTATCCGCCCATCCCACACAAAGGGTGTCGTCTGCGTCGCATAAAGCAGATTTCCCCACCGGTCGTAAATGCTCATCTCTATCAGACAATCCTCACTCCCGATGACTCGGAAGACATCATTGATGCCGTCGCCATTTGGCGTAAAGACATTCGGGATGAAGAGCGCTTTTTTGAGTATCTCTTCGCTGGATAGGGTGTAGTGGAGGGTATCTATGCATCCTTCGCTATTATAGTAGCCCACGGTGACGTGATAGTCGTAGGGATTTTGGAGGGGGAGGGTCCAGCTCACGGTGCCGGGCGGGTAAAGGAGCCCTTCGCTCTGCACGAAAAATACAGCCGAAGTCGGAAGCGGGATGCTAAACTGAACCCAGCCCCCACAAATGTCGGCCTCGTAGGTAAGAGAGTCCAGGCCTTTGGGGTGGGGAATCGCAATCGTTCCCAGGAGGGTATCTCGGCAAATCGGGTTGGCGTTGGGGTTCGTGATGAGGGTGTACGTGAAGGTGCCTGGCCCAGGTGCTTGCCAATAGAGGGTGTCCCGGCTACCTGCGGGCGAGCCGTCAATCAGCCACAAGACAGCATTGGTGTAAAGGCTCTGCGAGATAAGCTGCACCCGTGCTGCACAGGTATCTACAAAGACCAGTGCCCGGGCTTCCGAGTAAGGGCTGATGTCCACGGTGTCCCGCAGCGTGTCGGCGCACAGGCTGTCCGGAGAAAGCGCAATGAGCGTGATGATGTAAGTCCCAGGAGCTGCGTAGGTATGGGTGACGGAGGGGGTGGTGTACTGGCTGCCATCACCTGAGAGCCAAAGCCAGTGCCCAGCGCCTATGGAGCTGTCAGAGAGGGTAACCGTGAGGTTACAATAGTCTATGCTGAGGCTCCACCGGGCCCGTACAGCCCGGCTCACGGTGAGAGCCTTCCGAAGCGTATCCACACATCCTAAGCTGTCATAGCCGATGAGCGTAACCGTGTAAGTACCTGGTTGCGTAAACTGATACACAGGCGCAGAGCCCCGGAGGGTGTCTGCGCCAATAATCCAGATGTAGGCCTCTCCGCCCTGAGAGAGATTCTGGAAAGTTACATTGCCCTGGCACGTGTCCAGGCTCCAGCTAAAATCTAGTTGGAGGGGAGACGGCGAAATAGTAACGGTTTGCGTGCTGGTATCGGCACAGGGGCCATTTCTGACGATGAGACGCACAGTGTAGGTGCCTGGTGCAGCGTAGGTGTGCGCTATCGTATAACCCTGGCCCTGATTGCCATCTCCAAAATCCCACTCGTAAGTAGCGGCAGTGCTATCGTTAGCCCTGAGGACTATTTGCTGACACAGGCGCTGATACTGGAATGTAGGGGAAGGCCTGGCTCGTACTACTACGACTTTGCGGGTGGTGTCGGAGGTGTTACAGGTGCCGGGGTTGTTTGCGATAAGGGTAATGGTGTAAGTACCAGGCTGCGTGTAGGTAATGGCTGGTGGGCTGGCCAAAGTGCTGGTCTGACCATTGCCAAAGTCCCAGAAATACGAGAGGGCGTTTTGAGAAAAGTTCTGGAGAGTCACTGTGAGCGGACTGCAACCCACGACTGGGGAAGCGGCAAATTCGCTTATGACGGGGGCTGCGAGCTCAAAGTCTATCTTGAAGAGGGCGTTGCTGCAGTTTGGGCTGTTATTGGTCTGGGAAATGGAGCCAGGAGTAGTGGGGAAGTCCGAGTTGCCGCCGCAGCCACCGCAGACGGACTGGTAGATGATCCCCCGATTGTCAAATCGGCTGGTGCCGCCATCTACATGCTCTTCAGAGAGAGGTCCGCCCCAGAAAGAAGCATAGGCCAGACCAGAGAGGTTTGGGCTGAAAGCGACCACATAAAAGTCCTCCCCGTCCGTAGTGGTCTGGTTAGCGTTAGTGGTGGTGGGGAGTCCGGTAGTGGAGCCATATCCGAGAAGGCCCCCCCACCCTGCAACGTAAGTATAGCCGCACCGATCGGCAGCAAAGGCACTAATGGTAATATTCGGAGTGGTACGGCCAGGACTACCCCACACGCTGAGCCTGGTTACTTGAGAGAGGTCGGAGCCCATAGAGAAGACGAACTGCTTCCGCCCTGCCGCGCCATAAGCGCCCGGGGTAGGAGAGAGAGTACCCTCCGTATGCCCAGCACCCCAGATATTTCCCTGGCGGTCCACGTCAATCATGAAGATCTGGTCATAGGCTGAGGTGCCCCAGTAGGTGCCAAGGAGTAGACTATCTAAGTTGGGGCTGAGTTTGGCCAGCCAGCCATCCGCACGCCCACCCTGAAAGGCTGACCGATAACTTCCCGGCGTCGTCGGAAAATCTGTACTGTTTGTCCCCCCACAGGCATACAAATACCCATCTTGACCAATCTTCATGGAATAGCCTGCATCAGCATTACTTCCACCCAGGTAGGTACTGGCGTAAAGCTGCGACAGGTCCAGCGAAAACTTGCATAATACGGCATCCATAGCGCCCCGCCGCTGAGACTGAATGGCCCCCGCTGTGACCGGAAAGTTAGCAGAGCGCGAAGAGGAAATAATGTAACAGGCCGTATCGGCGAGAATGATTTCGCCACGTCCGTCATCGGCGTAGAAATAGTATAGCGGAAGGTCTGAGCTATTGAGGCCATCTTCGCCGGAGCCGCCGATATAGGTGCTTCCTAAGAGGGTGGAGCCGTTTGTGCTGATGCAGGAGACGACGATGTCTATTCCTCCGCTGGAGGTGGCCTGATAAGCGGTAGGCGTCGTAGGGAAGTTTGTGGAGCGGGTGGCGCCCAAGATATACAGGTTTCCGGCGGGGTCGGTCACGAGACTGTGGGGCTGTTCGTTGTTAGAGCCGCCGAGGTAGGTAGCCCAGAGCCGCACGGTTCCAGTGGGGTTTGCCTTCCACAGGGCCATGTCGGTACTCCAAAAGATAGGTTGGCTATTGGGGTACGATACCCCACCCCCAAAATACCCCTGCACTACCCCCGGCGTCACCGGAAAGTAAACCCCACCTGGATTCCATTGCCAGAGTCCATCATTGACGTTACCGCCGGCATAAGCATTGCCTTGCAGGTCATAGGTGGCTGTAAACCCCCAGTTGTCTGAATAAGAGCCCGAAAAGGTAGAGAAAACCACCACCGGGTCAATGACGATCTTTTCGTCTGTTGGGGCAGTAACCTGATAAGTGATGTAGTTATCCTGCCACTGGTAGCGGGCTGGGAGGGGCTGACCGGTTTCTTTCACATAAACAAGGGGAAGTCTCTCCATAAAGTCGCCGATGGCTGTGTGGAGCGTAAGCTGAGTCGGGGAGACGGAGAGCGGGAGGCCCTGATATTCCAAGCGGATGCGGCTCAGGGCCCGGGACGAAGCCACCTCCCAATCCCACTTAAGGCCCTGCGGCGTCAGACGCAGAATGAGATCCACGCCCTCATAAATACCCCTATAGCGCACGGCTCGAAATCCCCGCGCATTGGTAGCTTGCCACGGCCCTAAGAAGAAATTGTAGCGGGTGGTTTCAGGCTCTATACCCTCCGGCTCCACGGCATTGCCACCGATCCAGCGGATGCGGATGAAGTGAGCTGTGACGGGCCAGGGATGCTCGGGCCAGCGATCAAAGTGGGCTTTCTCCAAGGCTTTCCCATCTACAAAGAGAATCGCCAGCCCTTCGGGCGTTAGATAGATATGATGGCCTCCCCACCGGGTCTCAAAACGGGCCTCCCCGTAGGTCTGGCCTTTATTCTCTACGAAGGTCCCATGATACCGTGCCCAAACTACCCCCAGCAGCCCTATAAGCCATCGTCGCATGATGACAAACATACACAAATCCTCGGGTAATGCCTCCCCATAGAAGTTTGCCCAGAAGCTCCTATAATTGCCCCGGATGCGGTTCTTACTCAGCGGTACCAGCAGCTCGCCCATAGTATTTTTTGATCTGTCGGCGAACTTTCTCCACATCGCTGGCGTAAGTGCAATGACAGATGCGGCGCTGTTTTATGAAAAACTCAGCACCTGGCTAAAAGACCATGCCGTGCACATCCAGCCCGGGACGGAGCTGATGCTTTCCCTTCACTTTCTTAATTCTGCCTCTATTCGCGCCCTGTATGCGTTTTTGCGGGAGATTGCCGAGCAGCGGTGGCCCCTGCATATCGTGATCATGCATCAGGAACAGAGTGATAATAGCGATGTGGTGGAGGTCTTGACGGAGGCCTGCAAGCTTTTGGGGCTTTCTTGGGAGGTGCGGAAGAAGTCCTGAGCTTTATTCAGCTGGGCGGTTTTTTTCTTCCTCTATGTACTTCCAGAGGGTTTCTATGTCTGGGGCTGGGGGGCTACAGGCATTTCCGACGCAGAGGCACCATTTGCCCTCCGGGTAATAGGCGTAGCCTACCGTGGCGGGAATCCGAGTATCCGCTGAGCGCACATAGCCCACCCAGCCGATTACCGGCTCGTACCGCTTCCAGAAAGGCTCTATGGCCTGCCCCCGATATATGAGACTGAGCTGGGCAAATGCCTCCCGTAAAGCCGTGCGGAGCAAGTACGCCGTCAAAGCAGGATTTTGAATAAGCTGCTGCCGAAGACGGGATAAAATTACCCGCACTTTCTCATGAAAGTCCTCCCGCTGAAAGTAATGCCCGAGGAGCCACAGCACTTCGGCGAACATGGCATTGGAAGAGGGTGTGCTGGTATCAAAGACATCTTTCCGGCGCAAGGAGATGCCACGCATATCCTGCGCAGCAAAGAGAAACACCTGCTCCCGGGAATCATAAAAGAGCTGGATGCCTTCCTCGGTGATGGCGAGAGCTTTTTCTAAGTAGAGTTCGTTTCCGGTGGCGGTGTAGAGGTGGATGAGGGCGAGGGCGAGGGCCGCATAATCCTCAGCGAAAGCCTCGCCATACCACTGATTTTCTTTGTGGAGGCGCTGGAGGGAGCCCTGCTGCGGCAGAAGGGCATGCATGGCTGTTTGCGCAGCATACAGATAACTTTCTTCGCCTAAGGCCTTATAGGCTTCCACGAGCCCCCATATAGCGTAGGCATTCCAGGAGATGATGGCGGCTTCGTCCCGGAAAGGCTGTGGGCGCTGGGCCCGGATGGGCCGTAGCTGTTCGTAGATCTTTTCCAGTCGGTTCACGACTTCCTCTGTGGGGAGGCCGAGTCGATCGGCGAGCGCTTCATCGTCTAAGGCCCGATAAAGGAGGTTTTGATTCAGCTCCCAGTTGCCTTCCAGGGAAATGTCATGAGCCATGAAGAAAAGCTCTTGGTCTGCGCGGTCGGGGAGGGCGGCAGAGAGCTCTTCGGCGCGCCAGGCGTAATAGGCGCCTTCTTGGCCGTCCTCGCTTTCGGCGCTGAGGGAGGCAGCAAAAAGTCCAGTGGGAAGGCGCATGTCCGAGAGGAGGAAGCGGACGGTTTTGCGGATGATGCGCTCGTAAAGGGGGTTGGGATGATTGCGGTAAGCGAGACTGTAAAGCGTGAGGAGGAGGCCATTGTCGTAGAGCATTTTCTCGAAGTGGGGGATACGCCAGGCGCGGTCGGTGGCATAGCGCATGAAGCCGCCCGCAATCGGGTCAAAAATCCCGCCGTGAGCCATTTTTTCCAGGGTTAGATGGAGGGCTTTCAAGAGCTGGGGCGCCGAACGCAAGAGGGCCAGGTCGAGCGACGCTATCCAGCGGGGGGCCATGGGAAATTTCTGGGCACTCCATTCGCCGCCCCACACCCAGTCAATATCCTTGAGGAGGGCTTTGGTGATCTCCTCCCAGGGTAGATTGAGAGGCCTGGAGTCAGTGGGTGTCTCTAAGAGCGCAGCGTCTAACTTTTTGAGGGCGTCACTGAGCTGCTGGGCCATGTTTCGCACCTCGTCGGGGTGGTGCTCGTACAGGTGGGCAATACGGCTCAGAAGCTCCAGCCAGCGCTTCTTGGGTAGATAGGTCACGCCGTAGAAGGGCCGCCCGTCAGGTAGCGCGAAGCAGTTGAGCGGCCAGCCGCCCGGCCGCCCCGACAGCACCATCGCATCCATGTAGAGCTGGTCTACATCCGGCCGTTCCTCCCGATCGACTTTGATGCAGACGAAGTGTTGGTTCATCACCCGGGCTACTTCGGGGTCGTCGAAGCATTCCCGGGCCATGACATGGCACCAGTGGCAAGCCTGGTAGCCAATGCTGATGACGAGGGGTTTATTCTCGTTCCAGGCTTTTTGAAAGGCCTCTTCGCCCCATGGGTACCACAGGACAGGCTGATGCGCGTGGGCGCGCAGGTAGGCACTCTTTTCGTGTATGAGGTAGTTCATAAGGTAGTCGGGTCAGTCGGGTTTGAGGTAGGTGGTGTGATGTGCGGGATGAGGTCTGGACGGTTCATCAGGCGCAGGTAGATTTTAGCGGTGGTGCGCACATCCTCCAGGCAGTAGTCCAGTACAGGCTGAAAATGCGATACTTCGCCGGTGTCCTGCCATTGGAAAAACCGGTCTCGAATCTCATGATGGGAGAGACTTTTCCGGAAGGGGATGCCTAAGATGTGCGCCAGCACTTCCAGGCTGATGTAGCTAC
>Ga0308394_1000916_pt1 | contig 14767 bp, 12 predicted proteins | sample Hotspr2Sampleme2_FD_202366 | JGI IMG/M metagenome (GOLD analysis project Ga0308394, IMG submission 202366) | Hot spring phototrophic mat microbial communities from Mushroom Spring, Yellowstone National Park, Wyoming, United States - 20050701_me2 ...
AGAGACTGAACTTATTATATCACTGTTTTTTCGGACTAAAGACGAAATGATACATGTCTCATACTGAATACAGTGCACAATTTGTTCAGTATAGTTCAGTGTTCCTTGGATTAGAGGAAGCTCCTTGGCACAAATTTATTCCATGTTAACCAAAACTACTGGGTTCTTGGCTGGCGACGCTGGTGTAGTTCTGCATAGACTGCGGCTAAATCCACGCGGTGATATGCCATAGCTACCAGCAGGTGGTAGAGCAGGTCTGCCACTTCTGATGCGATGGCATGGGGGTCGTCGTCCTTGCACGCCATCACCACTTCCACTGCTTCTTCGCCAATTTTTTTGAGAATTTGGTTATCTCCTCCTGCTAGGAGCTTACAGGTGTAGGAATTGGGCTGGGGCTGATCGCGGCGATCGCAAATAGTGGCAAACAGTTCAGCTAAAGGATCGTCCATCAGGGTAATCCCTCTACCCCAGCTCTGACCTAGGCGTCATCTAAGGCGGCAATGCCGGGGAGCACCTTCCCTTCCAGCAGTTCTAGGCTAGCTCCTCCTCCAGTGGAAATGTGGCTCATCTGCCCACTGACCCCTACCTTTTCCACTGCGGCCACTGAGTCCCCACCGCCAATGATGGTGATGGCTCCCTTGGCAGTCAGGTCAGCGAGGGTACGGGCGATCGCCTCAGTGCCTACCGCAAACTGATCGAACTCAAACACCCCCATAGGCCCATTCCACACTATGGTCTGGCAATCTGCCAAGGCGGCTTGAAAAGTAGCAATAGACTCGGGCCCAATATCCAAACCCATCCACCCTTCGGGAATGCTATTGACACTGACAGTTTGGGCATTGGCATCAGGCTTGAAGGCATCCGCTACCACCACATCAGTAGGGAGCAGAAACTTTACCCCTTTTTGTTGAGCTTTGGCAGTCAAAGCCTTAGCCAGTTCCAATTTGTCCTGTTCCACCAAGGATTTGCCCACGGACAAGCCCTGTGCCTTAAAGAATGTAAAGATCATGCCGCCGCCAAGCAACAGCTTGTCCACTTTGTCCAGCAGATTCTCGATTACGCCAATTTTACTGGAAACCTTAGAGCCACCGATGATTGCCGCCAAGGGGCGCTGGGGATTGTCTATGGCTCCGCTCAGGTACTGCAATTCTCTCTCTAGCAAAAATCCAGCGACTGCGGGTTTGAGATACTTGGTTACCCCCTCAGTGGAAGCATGGGCGCGGTGCGCCGCTCCAAAGGCATCATTGACATAGAGATCAGCTACTTCCGCCAGTTTTTGGGCAAATGCGGGATCATTTTTCTCTTCTTCAGGGTAGAAGCGCACATTTTCTAGAAGCAGTACATCCCCATTAGCCATACCAGCTACCGCCTGTGCCACTGCTTCGCCAATGCAGTCATCACATTTGATCACAGGTTTGCTTAGCAATTCACTCAGGCGTACAGCTACAGGATTGAGGCGCAGAGATTCCGTTACCCCTTTGGGTCTGCCCAAGTGGCTGGCGAGAATCACCTTAGCTCCTGCAGAGATCAAGTAGTTGATAGTGGGCAGGGCGGCACGAATTCTAGTGTCATCGGTAATTGCTCCCTTTTCATCTTGGGGCACATTAAAATCAACCCTAACGAAAACTCTTTTGCCAGCGAGATCGGCTGGACTCAAGGTAGAAAGCGTCTTTTTTGCCATAAACTGAGTTTTAAATTTTTTATGCATTCTCATCTTACAAGAATGGGGTGTCATGTTGTCCTTTGCAGATTTTTTTCGGCTCTGCTATGGGGTGTGGCAAATCGAGCGCACCTATCACTATCTGACTACGGGAGAAGTGGAGCGATCGCATACGGAATACGATGTGCAAGAGATACCTGAGAGCGGCAGAGATTTTTTACTGCACTGCAAAACCGATCTGCGATTTGATGTGGAGACTTTGCTAGCCCACCCTGAAGTGATGGCAGGGTTTGCGATCGCCTTCAATACCGTTTCGGAAAAAGGAGAAAAGTTGAGCATGGAACTCCACGCCCTGTTTGTCCCTGATCAGTATGTACTACTGGGAGAGACAGACTATGCCCTGCCCCCCTGTGCCATTATGCCTGCCATTCCTGAAAACATTACGGGCTACTATCTGCGCAACAAGGGCTACTCTGAAGCTGGCACAGCTATCGGTAGATTCTGCTATCAGCCCACACGGCACATTCTGGAGATGACCACCTATTATCAGAAGTCAATAGCAGTGGATCAGATGCGCCTGATTGACCACAACACCAGACTGCGCACTATCGTTACCTACAGTCGCCCTGAGCAGGAAATTACCCTAGTGGGTTTTGGTGTAGAAAAGCGTATTGATAGCTAGGGCAGGGTGGTTCAATCCCATGGGGAAACTGTAGAGCAATATTTCCCCCAATTTACCCGAATTCCACTTGGTTCTCTAGACAAAACTTTTCCCTAACTCAGAACTAGTTGACATACTGCACGGGTTTGAGATTGAGCCCAGTAGCCTTTTGGTGCTCCGAGACTGGGAAAAAGCTGTATCTCGAAAATTAGGCTAATCTATTGTTAAAAGTCTCGTGGGCGAAGCTCCAGTGGAAAACCATGACACAGGATACCAATTGGGATAGCTGGGCGGAGAAAATTCGCAGTTTTTTGGACCTAGATCAGTTGGTGGAGTTGGCAGAAAAACTAGAAGAAAAACTTGCCACCGATGCCACTGTACAGGTGCGCACGGTAGTCCGTCCTTTCTCCAGCATTCCACGGCAGGGAAACATCCCCCGATCCTCAACTAGAACCACCCCCAGCCCCATCATTACCCCACCTCCTGCAGGCAAGGGGACTGAGCTGGTAGGAGGTTTAGATCAGGTCTTGGCAGAATTGCGCAATTTGGTAGAGATTCCCCTTCAGCGCCCCGATCTCCTGCAAAAATTGGGTTTGGAAGTGCCTAGGGGGGTTCTGCTAGTAGGAGCCCCAGGAACAGGCAAAACCCTGACAGCCCGCTACCTTGCCCAAAAATTGGGCTGTTATTTTGCGGTGGTCAATGCTCCTGAACTGATGGGTAAGTATTACGGCGAGGCAGAAGCAAGACTGAGGCAGGTATTTGCTGAAGCCAAACAGCACGCCCCAGCGGTGTTGTTTATCGATGAGATTGATGCGATCGCTCCCAATCGCACCCAAGTAGAAGGGGAGGTGGAAAAACGGGTAGTAGCCCAACTACTGACCCTGATGGATGGTTTTACCCCAGCGGAACGGGTAATTGTCTTGGCGGCAACCAATCGCCCCTCTGCCCTTGATCCTGCCCTGCGCCGCCCTGGGCGTTTCGAGCGGGAGATTGTCTTTCCTGTGCCCGATCGCCAAGGGAGACGGCAAATCCTAGCAATTCACACTCAGGCCATGCCCCTTGCTCCCGATGTTGATCTAGAAGACATCGCCGATAGGACAGCAGGCTGTGTGGGAGCAGACCTCAAAGGTCTCTGTCAAGAGGCGGCCCGCATTGCCCTGAGCAGGCAGGTAACTGACTTGGAGCACATTCCCGAAACCCTGCGAATTACCCAGTGGGACTTCGACCAAGCTCTACAAAGAGTGAAGCCTGCGGTACTGCGCTCCTATGTCATAGAGAGGCCCCAAGTGAGTTGGGAGCAAATTGGCGGTTTGCAGGAAGCCAAACAACTGCTACAGGAGGCGATCGCTGGGGCGTTTTTGCACCCCGAACTCTATGCCCACACTCGCGCCCAATCCCCCAAAGGCATTTTGTTGTACGGTCCCCCTGGCACAGGGAAAACCCTATTGGCAAAGGCAGTGGCAACCCATGCCCAAGCAAACTTCATCAGTCTCAGCGGTGCTAGTTTAGTCAAAAAATGGGTAGGGGAATCGGAGCGCACTATCCAAGAAACCTTCGCTCAAGCCCGCCAAGCCGCTCCCTGTGTAATTTTCATTGACGAACTGGACACCCTCGCTCCTGTGCGTGGCAACTATCAGGGAGATAGCGGCGTGAGCGATCGCCTAGTGGGACAACTGCTAGTAGAGATTGACGGCATTGCCAGCAGTACAGGGCTGTTGATCATTGCCGCCACCAACCGTCGTTCTGCCATTGATCCCGCTCTGCTTCGCTCTGGCAGAATTGAATTGCATATTTTTGTGGATTTACCAGACCTGTCCGCCAGGGCAGAAATTCTTAGAGTACACAACCACCAGCGCCCTCTTGCCAAAGATGTGAACCTGTGGGCATGGGCAGAAAGAACCGCAGGATGGAATGGGGCGGATTTGGCGCTGTTGTCTAACCGTGCCGCCATTGCCGCCATCAACCGCCATCCCCAACTGGCAGGGCTGGAAATTACCAACGCCGACTGGGAAAAAGCCTGGGCAGAAGTGCAGAAGTCTAGGCTCGCAGTTCCTGCGCCCGCTGAGTAGCAGCAGTTACCGCCTCAATCAATGCCGAGCGCAGAGCGCACCGCTCTAGCACCGCCAACCCCGCTATGGTTGTGCCTCCTGCACTGGCGGTCTGATCCTTGAGTTGGGCAGGATGCAGTCCTGTTTCCTTGAGCAACTGCGCCGTGCCCAGCACAGTCTGCACTGCCAGTTCCTGAGCGATCGCCCTAGGGAGTCCCACCCTCACCCCCCCATCTGCCAGCGCCTCAATGATTACCGCCACATAGGCAGGGCCCGAGCCAGATAGCCCAGTAACCGCATCCAGCAGAGACTCAGGCACCTCCACCACTGTCCCCACACAGCCAAATATCTGGCGCACCAATGCCCTTTGTTCAGCATTCACTAGCTCATTGGCGGCAATGGCACTGATCCCCGCTCCCACCCTGGCTGGAGTGTTGGGCATCACCCTAGCAATAGGCTTGTGGGGCAGGAACTCCCCCAACTGGGCAAGGCTTACTCCCGCCAAAATGGAGATCACCAACTCCGACTCCACCCTGACCTGCTGATTCCCCAATTCTTGAAACACCTGTTTCAGGGATTGGGGCTTTACCGCCAGCAGTAGCACCCTAGCTTGCACAATCTGACGGTTGTCTGTAACTGCCTGCACCCCATAGCGGGAGCGCAACCACTGACACCGCTCCTCGTGGCGATCGCCCACTGCCACTGCCTGCGCTGGGTAGATGCCCTGAGCCAACAGACGGGAGAGAATAGCCTCCCCCATCACCCCGCCGCCAATAATTCCCAGTTCCATCTAGGAACGGGCAAACCGAGAACCAGCATCACTTTCCCAAGCAGGCACCACCGAACGACTAGGGCGTGGTTTAGGGATGGAATTCTCAGCGCGGCTGTGGGGGGTAGTCAACTGCACATTGGAAGGAGCAAAAATAAAAATACTGTCGCCAACCCGCTCCAGATCGCCCCCTAGGGCATGGGTTGCCCCCGCCACGAAATCCACTGACCGCTGGGCTTGATCAGGTTCCATGAAGGTCATATTCATAATCACCGTGCGCCGTTCATGCAGTGCCCGCACTGCGTCAGACATTTCTTCAAAATGGCGGGGTTCCATCATATAAATCTGGGTAATCCCAATAGCACTTGCCATGCCAATCACATTGCTGGCAGGGGTTTCACTGTTAGAGGCACTACCAAAGCGATCGCGCCCCAACGGGCGACGAGGGGTTATTTCCTCAGTCTCCGCTGACCGTCCTGTTTCTTCCCTACTCCCATTGTCCTCTTCCTCATAGACATAGTCGTTCTCGGGGGAAGTCATAAAGTTTTTGAAGGCATCCATGAGACCCATATTTAGATTACTCCTATTCGTGTGTAGGGATGGTGGCTAGATTGTGCAAATGTAGATAGCATAAGGTGTTGCGATAAACAAGCCTGAGAATTACAGATTTTGTTCAACCACATCACCTTGCCCAACGGTCTGGGACGGCTAGAGTTTAACTGATGCTTCTCCAAGAAGCTAGCCCATTCTTAAAAGATTTTTACAGCCAAATTATTCAATCTTTATTAAGAAGCCATAAACTGCCACCTTTTTGCCCAAAGCACACTGCCAATCACCCAGCCATACCAGCTAATTTCTAGAAAAGAAACATGACATATTCCATGCTGTGCCTAGAAAAAACCATCAGTTTTTCGCCATCACTTTGGTATAGCATGAGTTTATACTTAATAACCCCTTTGGCAATAGGTTAGGTGACCAGTGGTAACTTGAGATACTTTCCAGAATCCCTGAACCTGTGCTAAGCCCAGTGGGACACAAGTCCAAATAAATCCTAAAGCCAAGTCATGGGCTACGCTGGTAGTGCTAACATTAAATCCCAAGCTTACAGGTAAAACATTACTGTCAACCACACTAAAACCATGACCCAAACCAAAGAGAAAGACATTCCCCTGAACATCTACCGCCCCAACAACCCCTTCATCGCCCGTTGCATACTCAACGAACCTCTATTACGGGAAGGAGCGCAGGGCAGAACTCAACATGTGAAATTTGACATATCAGGTGGAGAACTTCGCTATCTGGAGGGTCAGAGTATTGGGGTAATCCCCCCAGGCACAGACAAAAACGGCAAGCCCCACAAACTGCGGCTCTATTCCATTGCCTCTTCACGGCACGGGGACGATGGGGATGGTAAAACCCTGAGTTTGAGCGTCCGCCAATTGGAATACAAGCACCCAGAGACAGGGGAGACGGTCTATGGGGTGTGTTCTACCTACATCTGCAACCTGCAACTAGGGGACGAAGTAAAACTCACAGGACCCGTGGGCAAGGAAATGCTCCTACCTGATGATCCCACTGCTACTATCATCATGATTGCCACGGGTACAGGCATTGCTCCTTTCCGTGCCTATCTGTGGCGTATGTTCAAAGAAAACAACCCTGACTACAAGTTTGAAGGGCTGGCGTGGCTGTTTTTTGGCGTACCCACGGATTCTGCCATTCTCTACAAACCCGATCTGGAGTGGTTAGCCTACAAGTTTCCCCGCAACTTCCGCCTCAACTATGCTATTAGCCGTGAGCAAAAGACCGCCGACGGCAAAAAGATGTATGTGCAAAACCGCATGGCAGAGTATGCCGATGAATTGTGGGAGCTAATGCAGAAGCCTAATACTCACACCTACATATGCGGTTTGCGGGGCATGGAGGATGGTATCGATGAGGTTATGTCCCATACCGCTTCCAAGTATGGCGTGGACTGGCAAACTTTTGAAAAGCAAATGAAGCAAGAAGGGCGCTGGCATGTGGAAACCTACTAGCTAATTCCCTGTGGTGTAGAGGGGAGAAGCTATCCCTGTTTCACCCCTTGTAGAGTACATGGCAATAATTACGACCCAAAATCTCAGCAAAAGCTATCGGGTCGCTATCAAGCAGGCAGGGCTAAGGGGAACTTGGCAACATTTTTGGCGCAGACAGTACCAAGATATTCCTGCGGTACAGGACATTAGCTTCACTATTGAAGCAGGGGAAGTGGTGGGCTTTTTGGGTGCCAATGGCGCAGGCAAGACCACTACCCTGAAGATGCTGGTAGGGCTGGTGCAACCCAGCAGTGGCTTAGTGCGGGTGGCGGGACATGATCCGTTCCTTCGCTCAGCGGAGTTTTTGCGCAAAATTACCCTTGTGATGGGGCAAAAGCAACAGCTGATCTGGGATTTGCCTGCCTTGGAATCTCTGCGCATCAATGCCGCTGTCTATGATGTGCCCGATCGCCTGTTTCAGCAGAGACTCAAGGAATTGTCCGAGATGCTAAATTTGCAGGACAAACTGACCCAGCCTGTGCGCAAGCTCTCTTTGGGGGAACGCATGAAGGCGGAACTGTTAGCATCGTTGATCCACCGTCCTGACATTCTGTTTTTGGATGAGCCGACTTTGGGTTTGGATGTAAATGCCCAGAGCAGTGTACGGGAGTTTCTCAAGGAGTACAACCGCCAGTATGGGGCAACCATTTTGCTGACTAGCCACTACATGACAGACATTACGGCGCTGTGCGATCGCATTTTGTTGATTCACGGGGGAAGGCTGATCTACGACGGGCAGTTGACGGATTTATTGGCGCAGTGTGCTCCCCTAAGGCAAATCAAAGTGGAACTCAGCCAACCGTTCTGTCCTGACCAATTCAGTTCCCAATTTGCCCAGTTGATAGAAACAGACGGCTGTAGTTTGCGTTTCGCAGTCAGGCAGGCGGAACTGACCAAAGCAGTGGCAGAAATTCTTGCCCACTTGCCTGTAGTGGACTTAACGGTCAGCGATCCTCCCATAGAGGAGACCATCGCTAACCTGTTTAGGGCTGGCGGGGTGAAGGGGTAGGATTGTCAGGATAGTTCCCCCTCAGCGGCAGGGACACATAGAAGGTGGAACCCTTGCCCAACTCGCTTTCTAGGTAGATTTTGCCTTGCATCATCATCACCAACTGCTGGGTTATGGCTAAGCCCAGCCCTGTGCCGCTGTGCCTGCGGGTAGTGGATTGATCTACTTGGCGAAACTGCTCAAAAATAGTCTTTTGGTGTTCGGGGGCAATGCCAATGCCTGTGTCGTAGACAGCAATCAGGCAGTGATCGGGATTGTGGTCATCCCTACTCAGGGTAACGCGCACCTCCCCTTGGTCAGTGAATTTGATGGCGTTGCCGATGAGATTGGTCAGCACCTGCCGCAGGCGCAGGGGATCGTGGAAAACTGTAACCCGTCCCCACTGGTTTTGGAAGGAAAACTGTAGGGATTTGGCAGTGGCTAGGGGTTGTAGGCTCTCGCAGGTGTGGTGAATCAATTCCTCCAAGTGGAAATTCTCGGGGTGCAAATCCATGCGCCCTGATTCAATTTTGGCTAGGTCGAGAATGTCGTTGATCAGTTCCAACAGCGTGCGTCCATTGCGCAGAATGCGCTCTACCATATCTGCTTGGTTGGGGGTCAGGGGATCGCGCTTTTGCCGCAATAACACTTGGGAAAACCCAATGATGGCATTCATGGGGGTGCGTAGCTCGTGGCTGATGTTAGTGAGAAATTGGCTTTTGAGTTGGGTGGCTTCGAGGAGCTGGGCGTTTTGTGCCTCGATTTGATTGATTAGCTGGGCATTGCCAATAGCGATCGCCGCTTGTACGCCAAACGAGCCAAGCAAGTTGACATCTTCCCGCGAGGGGGCATTGGCAAGGTGGGAGTTAGCGATCGCAAGCACCCCCAACCGCCCCGAGCGACTGGACTCAATGGGTACAGCCAAGGCGCTTTGCACCCTGATCCCTTCCACAAATATCCCCTCCCCTTGGCGAATCTCGGCGGGTATGCCTGTGCGAAATACTTGGGTAAATAGGTTAGTTTCCTCTAGGGTATAGGAGCGCCCTTGGGCGGGGTCTAACCCTTTAGTTGCGGAAAAAGTTAGGCTCCCAGTTTTGGGATCGTGCAGTGCTAAAATCCCGAATTCTGCCCAAGTAATCGCATCGCAAGCCGCCTCCACCACTGAAGACAACAGGACATTCAAATCTTGCAGTTGTTGGTTAATCAGATTAGTCAATCTCTGCAGAATACTCATGCGTTTTTGTTGCTCAGCCATGAGACGGTTGGTTTCCTGCATCACCCTGTCGCGGTATATTTCTTCGGTCACATCCCGCAAGATCATCACACTGCCGATGAGTTCTGACTCCATGCCCACTAGAGGAGCGGCTTTGATACTGACAATAACTTCCTTGCCCTCGGGTCTGTGCAAGACAATCTGATCCTCCACTACCCTGCCCTCTGCCATGGCGCGAAACACCACCAATTCTGACAAGCCCACTGGTCTGCCGTCAGGGCGGCGCACGGCAAACTGCTCAATGATTTTTTCCATGGTGGGTGGCACTACGGGCAAGGCGTTATCTGGCTCTTCTGGAGGAACCACACCCAGCATCCTGCGCCCTGCAGAATTGATTTTGAGCACCCGCCCTGCGGGATCGCTGAGAAGTACCCCATCGGCTAACTGTTCAAACACCGTAGTCAATTCCTCCTGTTGGCGGGCGATGGTCTGCACACTCTGGGCATTACTGATGGCAGTGGCCAGACGGCGATCAATGGATTGCAGTAGGTTGCGGCTCTGGTCAGACAGGGGAAACAGACCAGCTAGGAACAACACCCCCACCACTTGGCGCTTTAACATCAGGGGAAAGGCGGCAAGACTTTGGGGTTGCAGATCGCCGACGGGAGTGCGATAGATAATCTGCTTTGTGAAGCGATCGCCTGCGTGATGGCGGAGGGATTCCCCCTCCCAAATTACTGCCTTGCCCAGTTGGGCGGCATGTCCCACTAGCCCATCCCCAAATGCTATTTCTTGCGAAGACTGCCCTACGCGACAGCCCCACTCTGCCGCCAATACCAGTTTGTTTGTGCCTTCAGGACACAGGTAGAGACAACCCATCTGGGAGTTGGTCAACTGGCAGATTTTTTCCAGACTGTGGCTGACCAATTTGTGCAGGTCAGAGGTATTAACCAACACTTCATCTAGGGACTGTAGCCCAGCCTGGATGTCCCTTGCTTCCAGTTGAGAAGCGATGTGGTTAACTATGGCGGCAAACTCTCCCAGCTCATCATTGCGTCGCAGATTGGAGCGCACCGACAGATTTCCCTTGGCAATTGCCTGCGCCACTTGGGACAGTTCCGCCAAGGAGGGCTTGACACTGCGTACCACTAGGGAAACTACAAATGCGCCAACGCTCAGACCTGCGCTGAGGGCGGCGATCGCCAATTTAGTTACAAAAGCATCTTCTCCGTTGACTAGCAGGAGCAGAGAAGCTAGCGCTAACAGGACAATGGCAGTCAACAGCCCCAACAACAGTTGGTTGACAAGACTAGCGCGCCGCTCTCCGCTATTCATCGCACAGTTTGCACATCTTTGATGGCAAAACCATGCTTAGTCAATTCTTTTTCTAGGGCAATGGCATTTTGTACCCGATCCACAAACAGCACTCCCTCTAGGTGATCCATTTCATGCTGAATTACCCGCGCCAACATCCCCGCCGCTTCCATCTTCTGTGGTTTGCCCTCTATGTCCCGATAGGTCACCCTAATTTTGTCGGGGCGCACCACCTCCATAAACACATTGGGAATGCTCAGGCAACCCTCTTCGCACCTCACCAGTTTGGAGGGGAGTACTGTAACTTCAGGATTGATCAGCACCAAGGGTGGCTGGTCTGGCTCCTGAGGAGCAAGGTCTATGACGATCAATTGCTTAGCTACTCCCACTTGAGGAGCGGCGAGACCAATGCCATCTAGGCTGTACATAGTCTGCAACATCTGCACCGCCAGTTGACGCACTTCGTCATTGATTTTGCTAATGCGCTTGGCAGGCTGGCGCAAGGTGCGATCGCCCAGTTTGTGTACCTCTAGGGGAGGCTTGTCCAGCTTTTGTTTACTGACTTGTAGAGGAAAAACAGCAAGCATAAGTTTAGGTAACTGGGGCAGGGCAATCAACTACCGCCCTTGGGCTTGAAAGCGAGTAATAAATCTAGTCTAGCAGTGTTTTTATCGGGCAGGACATAACTAGCACTAATGCCTTGGATAGCTGAGAAGATGGTATTAGTTTCAGGGGAAATCTGACCAGGAGGCACCTGCTTTTGCACCAGACTCCACAACTTCGTCATATCCAGATAGAAATAGCCCCGCCCACTGGGCGCTAGCGGTGTAATCAAAGCCTTGAAACCAGCATCAGCATCCAGGGGGGCACTGGGCTTTGGTACCATAGCACTCACCAAGGGCCCCATAGTGACAAACAGCGTATCAGGCTCTGCCCAGCCATGGGCCAAAAATACCCCTTGTCCCGCAGGATCAGCCCACTCCGTGACCTGCACGCCGCCCACTTCACGGCTACTCACCCTGACTAGGTTTTGTTGGGCAATGCCATCTAGCTTTTTCAGGAGTGCCTCAGCGGCGGGGCGATCGCTAGTTTGGAGCATCAGCACAGGGCCTACCCCCACCTGCGCCAAAAAACCTTCCGTAGAGGGAACCACCGCCAAGGCATACTCCCCATCCATCCAGCCAAACACTTCCTTATCCAAGTCCACATTCAGCGGTGCACTCCTAGCGGCGGCGCGCATTTGCTCCACCGTTTGTTTAAGTTCGGGGGACTGTTCAGCCTGCTTGACAATCTGTGCCCACTGATCCTTAATGTCCATGCCCGTAAGAGCGCTCATGGTTTGAGCAGGGAGCAGACCTAGCAGTTTGTTGGCAGAGGGCTTGGGATCGCTGGAAATCAGTTCTATGTTGTGCTTGGTGGTACTTCTGAAGCGCACCCCCTGCCTGTCCACTCCCAACACTGCCCCTACATTCTGTATAGTTTTCAACTGCGGCACAAAGGTAGCGGGAGGGGTAGCGTCGCTATTTTGGGCTCGCAGTTGGGCTAGGGCTTCGGCATTCTCAGACACATTGGGCGCATAGAAGGTAATCAGTGGATGCTCCACTTCCAGACCTTCGGTCAACAGGGAGTCAGCCACCGATGGGCTACCGTTGGCGGTGTCAATCACCTTTTGGATTAATGCTTCTTTTTTAGACAGCACCAAATAGTTATTGACAAAAGCAGTGAGCAGAGCCTTGTCTCCCCCCACTTCGGGGATGGTAATCTCTACGCCCTTGTAGTTGGATTTTTTCAATGCGCCCCCCGCCTTGGCGCGAGCGGTTTCCACAAACTTAGTCGCCCCTGCCCGATCCTTGACTTCTATCACTAGGACAAAAAAATCAGGAACCTTGCGAGGGGGCAGAATTTCTGCCTGCGCCAACTGCCATTGATTTCCCTTCTGCCAACTTACTGGAGTATAGCGAGGCAAGTTCTGGGCGGACGGTTTAGCTGGCGGGAGGACGGCAAATACCACTTGACCCCCTACCCACGGCTGGATGTCCCTTTCAAAGTTAAAGTCTTGGTTGGTTAGGTCTTTGGAGGTTTCATTTAGGGGCTTGTCAAATAGCTTCTTTAGCTCGGGAGATGTCAGCTGACCTAACTGCTCTAGGGCTTTGCCATCGGTGTTAATAGCCACCAAGAGCAGGGCTTCCTTGGGCACGACACTGGCTATGGCAGGTTTGGCGGCGGGCGCTGTGGTTGTTGCGGTTTGGTTGGCAGTGTTTGTGAAATAGAAGTAGGCTCCTACACCACCTGCGGCTACTACCACTGCACCGAGTACAGGGAGTAAAAATTTAGATTGAGACATAATGAATGTTGGCTCCCGTTTGGGTTGAAGCTAGAGACTCGTCCATGGGTCATTATACCGACATGGTAAATAAAGTCAAATTTGCCCTTTGGGCGCACCCATGATTCAGCTAGTTGCGCCGTAAGTCAACCTTGCAGTTTTTGCAAAACTAGCTCGTTAGTTTCCTTGGGAGCGGCGCGCCCTTGGGTTTGCTTCATCACCTGCCCCACAAAAAAGCCCAATAGCTTGGTTTTGCCTTTGCGGTATTGCTCTACTTCTTTGGGGTTGTTGGCAATGACTGCATCTACAATTTCTGCCAATGCTTCACCTGAGAGCACAGTTAGGCCCTTGCGTTCCACCAGTTCCTTGACCGAACCGCCTTTCTCTAGCAGTTCGGGGAGAATGTCTTTGGCGATTTTGGTGGAGATGGTGTTGTCGGCGATTAGGCTGAGTAATTCCTGTAGGGTTTGTGGCTGGAAGGGAATGTCCGCTAGTTTGAGCTTGCGTTCATTGAGCCAGCCTGTGATGTCGCTAGCCATCCAGTTAAACACCTGTTTGGGGTCTGCGCCCAAGCTGATGGTTTGCTCAAAGAAGTCGGCGGTAGCCCGCTCGTCGGCGATGAGGTTGGCATCGTAGGCGCTGATACCAAATTCTGTTTGATAGCGATCGCGCCTTTGGGCAGGCAGTACGGGTAGTTCTTGGCGCAGGCGCTCGATTTCTGCAGGGGAAACGGCGATCGCTGTTAGGTCTGGTTCAGGGAAATAGCGGTAGTCGCTAGAGCCTTCTTTGGAGCGCATGCTAATAGTGCGCTGGCTATTTTCTTCCCACAGCCTAGTTTCTTGGACAATGGGTTCTCCCGCTTCTAGGGCTTCTGCCTGACGGGCAATTTCATACTCGATCGCCCGTTGAATGGCATTAAAAGAGTTCATATTTTTGATCTCTACTTTCGTACCAAACTGCTCACTGCCGCGGGGACGGATGGAGATGTTCACATCACAGCGCATGGAGCCTTCCTGCATATTGCCATCGCACACCCCCAAGTAGCGCACAATACGCCGCAGTTCCTGCATGTATGTTGATGCTTCTGCCCCAGAGCGCAGGTCGGGAGCAGAGACAATCTCTAGGAGAGGCACTCCCGCCCGATTGTAGTCCACTAGGGAGTGACTAGAACCTGCTAGCCGATCAGAGCCAGCGTGTACTAACTTGCCCGCATCCTCCTCCATGTGCAGACGGGTGATGCCAATTTTCTTCTTAGTGCCGTTTTCTAGGGTGATCTCCAGCCAACCATGTTGGGCAATGGGCAAATCGTACTGCGAGATTTGGTAATTTTTGGGTAAGTCTGGGTAGAAATACTGTTTACGGTCAAATTTACTCAGGGGTGCAATCTGGCAATTGAGAGCAAGGGCAGTTTTTATGGCATATTCCAATACCTTAGCATTCAATACAGGCAAAACCCCAGGCAGACCCAAGCACACGGGGCAGACATTGCTGTTGGGTGGTGCGCCAAATTGGGTGGAACAGCCGCAGAAGATTTTACTGGCAGTGCTCAGTTGACAGTGCACTTCCAAGCCAATAATCGCTTCGTATTCCGTCCTGCTGGTCATACTGATACATTTACGCTGAACTTTCCTGTTCGCTTGCGTGGCGTAGCCACACATTACTGCTCAAGAAAGCAACGATTGCAGACTGCCCATCACTGGACAAGAAGGCGGTATC
>Ga0308394_1000921_pt1 | contig 14747 bp, 9 predicted proteins | sample Hotspr2Sampleme2_FD_202366 | JGI IMG/M metagenome (GOLD analysis project Ga0308394, IMG submission 202366) | Hot spring phototrophic mat microbial communities from Mushroom Spring, Yellowstone National Park, Wyoming, United States - 20050701_me2 ...
GCTCAGGAGGTAGCCCCCGAACTTCAACAGCTACAGCAGCGTTTCACCGACCTCGAGCGCACCAACCAGGATCAGGCCAGCCGACTGGCCGCGCTCGAGGCCGAGGTCAAGCAGGCCATTGAGACCAGTCAGCAGGTAGCAGCTCTCGCGCAGCGCCTGGCCACCCTCGAACAGCAGGTCCAGCAGCTAGCTCAGACCCCGGACCAACCGGAGGGCCCTAACCTGGCCGAGTTTCAGGCCCGCATTGAGGCCCTGGAACAGCAGCTTCAGCGCCTAAGCCAAACCCCTAACGCACCTGGCGCAGCCCAGGATGTCACGGCCCTCGAGCAGCGCATTGCCGTCTTGGAGCAGCGCATTGCCGCCACGGAGGAGCAGCTCCGCAACCGTCCCGATGCCGCCCGCGTGGCTGCTCTGGAAGAGCAAGTGCGCGGCCTAAGCAATCAGATCACCGCCCTGCAGGGTCAGGTCAGTGAGCTGCGCCAGCAAACCCAGCAACCCGCCCCACCGCAGGCCCAGCCGGAACCACGGCCTGCAACTCCGGTTGCGCCTGAAAATCCTCCTGCCCGTAACATCTACCTAGGCGCGGGTACCGCACTCCGCATTATCCCCGGGCCCGCCAACGGGGTCTTCAACAGCAGCAACATCAACATAAGCGGAATGGTGGGCGTGCGCGATGCACTCCTGGGCTTCGGACTGCGGGCCAGCCTGGACTACAACCTCAGCAACAACGCCCTGGGCCTCGAGGCCTACCTGATGCGCCACTTTGGCAGCGAAGCGATCAGCCCTTACTTGGGTGTGGGGGTCCGCTTCCTGCCAGCCCTGGCTGAACCCCTCTACGGCAGCGCTGCGGTGGGGTTTGACCTCAACCTGTCTGGCCCCCTGAGCCTCTTCGTGGAGGGCAACCCTCGCTTCGAGAGCGGCGGCAATTTCGGCTTGGGAGCGCGGGCAGGCCTCAAGCTAAACTTCTGAGTCTGGTCCAAGCAAAAGAGCCCCCAGAGGGGGCTCTTTTTTTGCGCCAGGGACACCCGGCTTTATGTTTAAAAAATAAAACGGGTGTGTTATGCTGTTTACATAAAAATGGGCCAGTCCTATGTACGCTGTCCCCCCCTGGAGGCTTACATGGAGGTCAATTACCTATTCCTGGACATGAATTCCTATTTTGCCTCGGTGGAGCAACAGCTCCGGCCTGAGCTGCGCGGCAAGCCCGTGGCAGTAGTGCCCATGCTGGCTGAGACCACCTGTTGCATTGCGGTTAGTTACGAGGCCAAACGCTACGGCATTAGGACCGGAACGCTGGTGCAGGATGCACGGCTGCTATGCCCTGAGCTGAAAATCGTCGAGGCCCGTCCCAAGGAGTATATCCGCGTTCATCACCAAATCCTGCAGGCCGTAGACAGCGTGCTACCGGTGGAGGCGGTGCTCTCGATTGACGAGTTGGTCTGCAAGCTGATGGGCCGGGAAAAGGAGCCCGCCCACGCCTTGAGGCTGGCCGAGCAGGTCAAGCGGGCCATCTATCGGCAGGTAGGGGTGGAGCTGCGCTGTTCGGTGGGCCTGGGGCCCAACCGCTTGCTGGCTAAAGTGGCCGCCGAGATGCACAAACCCGACGGCCTGACTTTGCTGCAGCCCTCCGACCTGCCCCAGCGGCTTTATTCGCTGCAGCTATGCGACCTGCCGGGCATTGGCCCCAACATGGAGCGGCGCCTGTTCAAGCACGGCGTAACCAGCGTAGAGCAGCTTTACCGGCTTTCCGCGTTAGAGCTAGCCCAGGTCTGGGGCAGTCGGATTCACGGCTTTACCTGGTGGCACCGCCTGCGCGGGGCCGACCTGCCCGAAGCCCCCACCCGGCGGCGCAGCCTGAGCCACTCGCACGTGCTGCCCCCGGTATTTCGCAGCGAGGCCAATGCCCGCGCGGTGCTCACCCGGCTGGTGCATCGTGCGGCAGCCCGCCTGCGCCACGAAGGCTACTGGGCGGGTTCTGTGGCCCTGTTTGTACGATTTCTAGAAGGCACCGAAAAGCGCAGCTGGGAGGCCCATCGTCGCATCCAGCCCAGCCAGGACACCCTGAGCCTCCTGCGGGTTAGCCTGCAGCTCTGGCAGCAAAAACCTGAAGGCACCCCCTTTAAGGTGGGTATTGCCCTGGGCCACCTGATCCCCGAGCTCGAGCTAAACGGGCCGCTGTTTGAGTCGGAGCAAAAACTCCTGCGTCTGGCCCAAGCTATGGACCGGGCCAATAAAAAATACGGCCCCCAAGCCCTCTATTTCGCTGGGATGCACCGCACCGAGCAAAGCGCGGTGACCCGCATCGCCTTTAGCCGCATCCCCGACCTGGATCTGCCGGATATTTAGCATTCCGGCAGCCCAGCTGCTCCTTCCCAGCTTTGCGCTTTGGGCTAGGGGACTTAAGCTAGAACCCGTGAGTGCCCTCTACCGCCAGGCCCGTCCCACCACCTTCGACGAGATGGTGGGGCAGGAGCACGTCAAAGAAGTGCTGATGAATGCACTCCGGCAGGGCAAGCTGGCGCAGGCCTACTTGTTTTCGGGACCCAGAGGGGTGGGTAAAACCAGCAGTGCCCGGCTGATTGCCCAGGCCGTTAACTGCAGCCAGGACCCCAAACCTTGTGGGGTTTGCGAGGGTTGCCGGCTGGTACGGGAGGGGCGTCACCCTGATGTGCTAGAAATTGACGCCGCTTCCAACAACTCGGTGGAGGACGTGCGCGATCTGCGCGAGCGAATCTTGCTCTCCCCCATCCTGGGCAGCCACAAGGTGGTGATTCTCGACGAAGCCCACATGATGTCCAAAAGCGCTTTCAACGCACTGTTGAAGACGCTGGAGGAGCCCCCCCCGCACGTGATCTTCATCTTCGCCACCACCGAGCCCGAACGGATGCCCCCCACCATCCTCTCGCGCACCCAGCACTTTCGCTTTCGCCGGCTTTCCGATGCCGAGATTGTGGAGAAACTACAGCGCATTCTGGCCGGTCTGGGCCGCGAGGCCGAACCCCAGGCCCTAAGGCTTATAGCCCGGCTGGCCGACGGGGCCATGCGCGACGCCGAGAGCCTGCTCGAGCGGCTGCTGACCCTCGAGGGCCCCCTTACCCTCAAGCAAACCGAGGACGCCCTGGGGCTACCCCCCCAGGAAGCCCTGTTCGCCCTGGCCGAGGCCCTGGATCAAGGGCAGCTTCGCCGGGCGCTGGAGCAGGCCCACCACCTCTACACCCAGGGGTTTGCCGCACGCACCCTGGCCCAGGGGCTCCTGGAAGCCCTGCGGGCTGGCCTGTACGGGCGCATGGGGCTTGGACGATCCCCCTCGGGACAGGCTGACGCCTACGGGAGCACCGGCCCCCACCTGAGCCAACCCGAAGAACGCCTGGTGGCCGCCATGACCGCGCTGGACGAGGCCCAGGAGCGCCTTCTAAAACGCTCCGACGCCCTCTCGCTCGAGCTGGCCGTGCTGAGCGCCTTTCAGGCCCTGCATCCTGCCCCAACAGCCCCGGCCACCCCGACCGTCCCCGAGTTTGACCCCAGGCCCAGAAGGCCCGAGGGACGCCCGCCCCGCTCTGCGGCGCGCGAAGAAGCGCCCGCATCCCCCAGCCCCACCCCGCAAAGCCTGGCCGACCTGGCCTCGGAGTGGCGACGGGTCATGGGGGCGCTGAAGACCACCATCCGGGCTTTCGTGCGCGAGGCCGAGCCCCGCTTCGAAGAGGACAGGCTGGTCTTGTTGTTTCCGGAGCAAAAAAGCTTCCACCACCAGGGCGCACAAAAGCACCTGAGCGATATCCAGAAAGCCGTGCAGGAGGTGCTGGGTATCCCACAGGTGGAGCTCAGGCTAGGAGGGAAAAAAAAACCAGTGGATGAGCCCTCGGCCCGTCCCTCCAGGCCCACCGCGCCCGTGCGCGCCAGCAACCCGGCGGCCAGCGCCGAGTCCGTCCCCCTCCCTGCTCCGGCACCTCCCGAGGATGAGCCCACCCCCACCAGCGCTCGCGGGCCCGCTCCAGCCGAGGCAATCCAGGAAGCGCCCAGCCCAGCCCTGGAGCCCCCCGAAGCGAAGCCCTGGAACCCCGAAGCCTCGTTTGAAACGTTCCCACCCGAGGAGGTGTCAGAGGAGGCCGAGACCGAGCCCGGTAGCGAGGCCAGCCTGCTGGAAGACCCCCGCTTTCAAAAGCTGGTACAGCTATTTGGTGGAAGGCTGCGCAGGTTCTACCCCGAGGCCCCCCTCGAGGCCGCACCCCCTGAGTCCGAAGGGGAAACCGACTAGAGCGCTCTTGCAATAAAAGCAGCGCCAGGCCGCAGGCCGGAAATGCCTGCGATCACCCAAGACCCCAGGAAACTCAATAAACTAAGCCTATGAACACCAGCAACCTCAACGGCGAAAGCCTAAATGGCATTCTCAAGCGCCTGCGCCGCATTGAAGGGCAGGTGCGGGGCTTGCAAAAAATGATTGCGGAGGGCCGCCCCTGTGAGGAGGTGTTGACCCAGATGAGCGCTACCCAAAGGGCTATGGAGTCGGCTTCCGCTCTGATCCTGCAGGAATTCCTGACCCTCTGTGCTGCCGAGATCACTAAAGGCGATAGTAAGAAACCCGCACAGATCGCCGCGGTTCTTCGGAAGTTTGCCAAGTAGCCGCCTGCACGTGGGCTCCTGGCCCCACAAAGGCCCCTTAGAAGTACCAAAGGTTTTTGCATAGCCGATGGTCCGAGGCTTGGTGCAGGCAAACAATTCGGCACGCTACAATTGGACCCAGCCATGCTGCAACGGATCGGCAGCCTGTTTTTATGGCTTATCGTTGGGGTCCTGGCTGCGCCCTACAGCTCCGCCGACCTCGACCAGGATGGCTACCCCGACATTGCCGAGTTTCACAGCAGCGACCAGCGAGAAGCTTTTCTGGAGTGGTTTGCGGCTATTGCCGAGGCCCAGTTCACCGCACTCTCACCGGCCTGGCTGCCACAGGAGCAAGACTGCGCCGGCCTGCTGCGCTTTGCCTTTGTTGAAGCCCTGAAGCCAAAGACAGCGGCCTGGTTCCGGAGGTTTCCTTACCTGCCCAGGGTGCTTTCCCCACCCCTGAGCGCTTACCCCCTACCCCTGATTGGACGCTCGGTCTTCCGGGTGGCTCCGGGATCCTATCGACCTGGCGATGTGCAAGCGGGCCACCTGGTAGGGCGAACCAGCGCCATGTACTTGATGCGCTACTCGAGCGTCTTCCTAGGCCGCACCCCAGACAAAGCCCGGCGCGGCGACCTCCTGTTTTTCGTGCGCCCTCTGGCCCGGGGCTCGGCCTACCACAGCATGGTGTACCTGGGCAACAACCTGGTGGTCTACCACACCGGCTACGCCCCCTCCCAAGGGGGCGAGGTGCGCTTGCTGAGCCTGGAAACCCTTGGCAAACACCCCCAGAAATACTGGCACCCTCGGCCCGACAATCCTCACTTCCTAGGCTTTTACCGCTGGAAAATCGTGATGGGAGGCTAGGACATGAGGCGTTTTGCACGAGCGGCGTTCGGTATATCCGGCTTGTTTTTGTTAGGTCTGATACCGAGGTCGGCCCAGCGCCCGGAACCCCGGCTATACGGGGGCGGCACCTACAGCCCCACCCAGCAGGTACGGCTGGAGTATTTTTTGCCGGGCGGTAGCAGCCAGATTCGTCTTCTGCGAATTCAGAACCCCCAAAAGTTGGTGGAGCTGGGGGGGCCACGCGACTTTCAGCGCACCCGCGAGCTGGATCTGACGCCGGTACGCAGCGTGACGGTCTTTCGCCCCCAGAACAGGCCCTACGGCGAGGTGAGCTTGGGGCGCCTGCCCGAAGGGCTGTACCTAGCCCAGATCGGCAGCCCCCGTCCCACCTCGGCCACGCTGGTGCTGGTAACCAACCTGGGCCTGGTGGTCAAGTCAGATTCAGAGCGCCTACTGACCTATACCGCCAGCCTGGAGAGCGGGCAGCCCCGCACCGCCCAGATTTTTGTCTCTAAGGACGGGCGCATCGTGCAGCAGGCGCGGGCCGAAGGCGGGCTGGCCCTGTTTCCAAACAGCCTGCCAGAAGAGTCCAACCTTTTCGTAGCAGCCCGCTCGGGTACCTCTTGGGCCTTTAGCGATGCCTACTGGCAAAGCTGGAACCAGCAGCAAAACCGGGTCTACCTGGTTACCGACCGCCCGGTCTACCGCCCCGGCCATACGGTGTTCTTCAAGGGCACTGCCCGCAACGGCGGCAGCCTGCGGCCCCTTGCAGGACAGAGCGTAGAGGTGGTGGTGTACGACCCCAACGAAACCGAGGTGTTCTCGGGCCGCTTGACCACCGACCGCTACGGCAGCTTTAGCGGGCAGTTTCGCGTTGGGCTGGACGCGCGGCTGGGGGGGTATACCCTGGTGGCGCGGGTGCAGGGCGAGGCGCACTCGAGCGAGTTCGAGGTGCAGGAGTTCGTCAAACCCGAGTACAGCGTGCGTGTAACCTCCGAGAAACCCGTGGCGGTGCAGGGGGAGAAGGCCCGTTTTGTGGTGAAGGGCGAGTACCTGTTTGGCGGGCCGGTTGCGGGCGGCAGGGTCAGTTACGCCCTCATCCAGCGGCCCTACTACCGCTTTGCCTATGTCTCGAGCTTCGGCTTCTACCAGACCGAGGGGTACGAGGACACTTACCAGGGCAAGATCATCCAGCGCGGCGAGGGGCGGCTCGACGCCCAGGGGGAGCTGGTGGTGGAGGTGCCCCTAGAACCTGAGGGGGAGGACTACCGGCTGACCCTCGAGGCCGGCGTGAGCGACGAGGCCGGGCGGGAGATCAGCGGAAGCGGCTTTATCACTGCCTATCGCGCAGGCATCGTGCTCGACGTCCGCACCGACCGGTACGCCTACCAGACCCAGGACACCCTGACCGTCACCGTGCGGGCCCAGGACCTGGAGGGCAACCCGGTCTCGGTACCCTTCACCCTGAGCGCCAACCGCGCCTACTGGGTGCGGGGCCAAGGCGAGCAGCGCGAGCCGGGAACCCCGGTCCAAGGGCGTACCGACGCCAAAGGCCAGGCCACCGTGCAGCTCAAGCTGTCCAGACAGGGCTCGTACGCCCTGGTGGTACAGGCCCGCGACCGCGCCGGGCGGACCACCCAGGCCGAGGACTGGGTCTGGGTCTCGGACGGTTCGTACTGGTACTGGGACTACCAGAGCCTGAAGATCACCGTAGACAAGCCCGAGTACCGGGTGGGCCAGACGGCCCGCTTTGTGGTGCAGTCACCGGTCCCGGACGGCTGGGCCCTGGTAAACCTGGAGGGCCCTCGTCTTAGCAAGCCCGAAATAGTGCGCTTCCGAGGCTCCACCTTCACCTACGAGCTAAAGCTCACCCCCGAGATGGCCCCCAACGGCTACCTCTCGGTTACGGTGCTGGGGAGGGGCGCATACTACAGCGAGGTGGCGGGCTTCTTGCTGCCGCCCGTGGAGAAGTTCCTTAATGTGGCAGTAAACTCCAACAAGACCACCTACAAACCCGGCGAGACCGCCGTCTACCGCCTCAAGGTAACCGATGGGAACGGGCGCCCGGTGCAGAGCCAGGTCACGCTGAGCCTGGTGGACGAGGCCATCTACCTGGTGCGCTCCGAGAAGGCCCCGGACATCCGGGCCTTCTTCTGGGGCCTGAGGCCCAACCTGGTGGGCACCCGGACCGCCGGGGGCTACTACTTTGGCAACGTGGTCCCCGCACCCAGCATGGCGGCCCGGGCTGCCATGGATAAAGCGGTGTTTGGACAGAGCAAGGAGGCGCTGGCCGCCCCCAAAGTGCGCGAGGACTTCCGCGATACCCTCCTCTGGCTGCCCGAGGTTGAAACCGACGCCCAGGGCGAGGCCCGGGTAGAGGTTCGCCTCCCCGATAACCTGACCCAGTGGCGCCTGACGGCTCGGGCCATCTCGCTTTCGGACAGTATGGGGCAGGCCACCCAGACCATAACCACCACCCTGCCGGTGATTGCTCGGCTCTCCACGCCGCGCTTCCTGGTACGCGGGGACCAGGCCACACTACGGGTCATCGGGCAAAACAACCTGGAAACCAGCCAGGACGGTCTGCTCCGGCTCGAGGCCACCGGGCTCGAGCTGCTCACCCCACCCACCACCCCGGTGCAGCTTCCCGCAGGGGGCCGGGCTGCTGCCGGTTACCGGGTACGCGCCGACCAGAGCGGCAGCGCCACCCTTCAGGCCGCGACCCTCACCCCCGCTGCCTCTGATGCCCTGCGCATCCGACTGCCCATCTTTCCTAAAGGGCTTAAACAGGAAATCGGCTGGGCCGGGCAGTCAGGAGAAGTCTGGAGGTTTAGCCTGCCTCCCAGCACTGAACTCAGCCAGATACAAGGCCGACTCTACCTCACCCCCTCGCTGGCTGCCGCAGTGGCCCCGGCTCTAGAGTACCTGGCGGGCTACCCCTATGGCTGCTCTGAGCAGACCATGAGCCGCTTTTTGCCCAGCGTACTGGCCAAACAAGCGGGGGGCCTAGTCCAGCTGCCCCCAGAGCTGGAACAAAACCTCGACGACTTTGTGGCAGCAGGGCTCAAACGGCTCTACGACTTCCAGCACGAGGACGGCGGCTGGGGCTTCTGGCAAAACGACGCCTCCTCGCTGTACATCACAGCCCATGTACTGACCGGGCTCTTGCAGGCCCAGCAGGCCGGTTACCCGGTGCGCAAGGAGGCGATTGAGCGGGGCGTGGCCTACCTGCTCAAAACCCTGAACCGCCCCGACGCCCACACCTACGCCGCCGATGCGGTAGCCTATGCCGCTTATGCCTTTGCCCTGGCCGGACCGAAGTACATCGAGGAACGCTCTTCCGCTGGGGCAGGTCATGCCCGTGTACCCATCAACCGGCGACCAAAGCTGAACCGTACCGCTTTGCAAGAGCCCCCGCCGCTGGATTTTGGCTACCTGCAAGGCTACCTAAAAAGACCCGACCTCACCCCCTACGGCCACGCCCTCATCGTGCTGGCCTATCTGCAAAATGGCAACCGGGCCCAGGCCGAGCAAGCCCTGGAGGGTCTGCTGGCCAGGCGAACCGAACGGGAACGCACCGCCTACTGGGAAGTACGCGCCCCGCGCTGGGCCTGGAACGACGACCGCCTCGAGGCCACCGCTCGAGGTCTGGAGGCCCTGGCCCGGCTGCGCTCCAATCACCCCGTCATTCCCAAGATTGTGAACTGGCTGATGCAGGAACGCAGGGGGGCCCGCTGGATCTCCAGCAAGGACACCGTGGCGGTGGTTCTGGCCGCCCTGGCCCTGGCCAAAGCCACCGGCGAGCGGCCCAGCGAGCAGGAGGTGCAGATTCGGGTGAATGGGCGAGAAGAGACTCTGAAGGTCCCGGCCAAGGGGGCCGAGCTTAACTTGGAAGGGTTGAGGGCGGGCGAGAACGAGATACAGGTCATCGGCAGCCAGCGCCTGTACGTGAGCGGCAGCCTGAGCTACTTCGAGGAACGCCAATACCTGCAGCCCGAGGCCAGAGGGCTGCGGGTGGCCCGCACCTACCAGAAGCTCACCTCCCGCTACGATGCTAAAGCCGAACGTTTTGTCTACGAGCGCACCCCCTGGGGCCCGGTCAAAGTGGGCGAGCTGGTGCTGGTAACCCTGACCGTGCGCCCCGAGCAGGGCACGCTGCGCTACGTGGTGGTGGAGGAACCCATCCCAGCCGGTCTGGTGGTGGTGGAAAACGACGATTCCTTCCGCATCGCTGGGGTGCGCTCCCGCTACGGCGACGACTACTACGGCTGGAACTACTGGTTCGATGGGCGGGAGATCCGCGACCGGCAGGTAGAGTTCTTCTTCAGTTACCTGAGCGGTCCGGTTACCTTCACCTATGTGCTGCGGGCCGAGACCCCCGGCAGCTTCACCGCGCTGCCCACCCTGGCCTGGATGATGTACGAACCGGAGGTGCGGGGGGTTGGAACGATCCAGCAGTTGCAGGTGACGGAGTAGAAGTATGCCCTCGTCGGCACGTCTTTTGGCGATTCTGCTGGCCCTGCTGGGCCCTGCCCTGGCGCAATGGAAAACCGCCCACGCTCCCGGTTTTGTGGTGCAGGTCGCAACAAACGCCGACGAAAGGCACCTGCGCGAGGTTTTTGCGATCTTGCAAAAGGCCCGCCGGGACCTAAAGGCCGCTGGTTACCCGCTTCCGTCAAGGGTGAGGGTGGTCATCCACCCCAATCTGAGGTCCTACATCCTCGCTACCGGGCTGCCGTGGTTTGTGGTAGCCGCGGCCAATCGGAGCAGGAACCAGATCGACACCCAGCGCCTGCGGGTTCTGCTGGAGCGGGGGAGCCTGGAGCGCACCCTACGCCACGAGCTTTTTCACCTGGCCCAGCCCGAGGGCTGGCCCCGCTGGAAGGCCGAGGGGCGGGCCATGCGCTTCGCCGGTGAGGAGCCCACCGCCCCGCCCCTCGAGGCCATCGGCGAGGCTGAACTCGAGCGCCTTCTGGCAAGCCCACCCGATCCCCAAACCCTCCGCCGGGCCATGGCCACCGCCTATCGCCGGAGCGGCCCGCTTGGGCGAGACCCCCCTCCCTGAGCGCAAACACCCCTAGGCCATGCCCAGCTCGCGCTTGAGCCGGGCCAGCTCTTCCTCAACCTCCCTGTCGCTGCCCAGGCTCTCGAGCGCCCTTTCCACATCGTTGCGATCCAGCTCCAAAAGGGCCGCATGCTTATCCTCCATGGCCTCGATGCGACGCTCCATCTCCTCGAAGGCCTGCACCGCTGCGTGGGCGTCCACCTTGGATCCGAACTTCCGCACCGCCTCGGCAGCCTCCACACCTTTCTTGCGGGCAAGCAGCAGGGCTTTTTTGGCCTCGGCCTCCTGAATTTTGCCCTCCAGGGCCTTGAGTTGTGTGGTGAGCTGGCTGACCAGGCTCTGCTGCTGAGCCACCTGTTGGGCAAAGCCATGGGAGAGGGCATGGACTTGCTGTCTGCGCTTGAGGGCCTCGCGGGCCAAATCCTCCCGCTGGCTTTTGAGGGCCTCAGCAGCCTTTTGCTCCCAGGCCCGCGCTTGCTCGGCATAGTTTTGCTGTTCCCGCTCGAGCCTCTTTAGCTCAGCCATGGCCTCTGCCACTTCCATTCGCGCGTTGCGTAGCGTGGCCCGCATGTCCTCCAAGGCCTGTTCTATGATCTTCTCGGGATCCTCAGCCCGTCTGATGAGGTCGTTGAGGTTGGCCCGAACCAAGCGGGAAAGGCGCTCGAGAATACCCATAATTATGCCTCCTACAGGTGCTCAGTCTAGCGTACAGCTACGGCACCCTCAACTTCCGACGACCGCTGCTGGCTTCCCAGCCAGCAGCGCCGTAGTATCTTGGCATGACCGCACCCCTCTCTCAAGCCCGGGTACGCACAGCCATCCAGCAGCACCTACTCGCGGCACTTCCCAAGCCTGAGAGCACCCACCGCCCCGAGCTGGCCGAATATGCCCGGATGCTGCGCGACTACCCCGAACGTGGCGGCAAGATGTTGCGCGGGATGCTGCTGGTCTACACCGGACTGGCTTACGGGGCTGAGCTCAATCCGCTCCTGCCCATCGCTGCGGCCCTCGAGCTCTTCCAGAACTGGGCCCTGGTACACGACGACATCGAGGACGCCTCCGACGAACGGCGGGGCAGACCCGCCCTGCACAAGCTGTACGGGGTGCCCTTGGCGCTCAACGCGGGCGATGCCCTGCATGCTCTACAGTGGGCCCTCCTGGTGCGCTCGGATGCGCCCAAGCCTGTGCTTCTCGAGTTCGCCCGACTGGTCGAGCTGACCGCTCAAGGACAACACCTCGAGCTGAGCTGGATGGAGCACCAGCGCTTTGACCTGCAGGAGGCCGACTACCTGGAGATGGTGGGACAGAAGGCCGCCTACTACACCGCTGTGGCCCCCCTGCGGCTGGGCGCCTTGGCTGCTGGGGTGGAACCTCCCGCCCTCTTCGAGCAGGCCGGCATCAAGCTCGGGATCGGTTTTCAGATCGTGGATGACGTGCTCAACCTCGAGGGCGACCCCAGCAAGTACGGCAAGGAGATCGCGGGCGATCTATGGGAGGGCAAGCGCACCCTGATCCTGCTGCACTTTCTGCAGGCTGCCAGCCCAGCGGAGCGGGCACGGGCCGAACAGCTACTCCGCACCCCAAGAGGACAGAAATCCGCCTCCGAGGTACGCTGGCTCCACAGCCGCCTGCTGCAGTCTGGCGCGGTAAGCTATGCTCGGCGGAGGGCCGAGGCCATGCTGGCCGAAGGACTGGCGGCGCTCGAGCCGGTCCTGCTAAAGGCCCCGAGAAGCGCGGTTGGGGCAGCGGTGTTGGAGCTGCTTAGGAGCCTGGTACAGCGTGAGGCGTGACCGCCTGCCGGAAGCAGCCTCTAGCTCACCCGCTCCACCCGGATCATGTTGGTGGTGCCCCGCACCCCAAAAGGTACTCCAGCGGTGATCACCACGTACTCGCCCGCCTCCACCAAAGCGGTCTCCTTGGCCTTGGCCACCGCGATCTCGACCATATCGTCGGTGTCCTTGGGGTCCGGGGCCAGCAAGGGCAACACACCAGAAACCAGCGCAAGCTGGTTGCGCACTTGAGGATTGGGGGTTAGGGCCAGGATGGGCACCGGAGGCCGGGTGCGGGCCACCCGACGGGCCGCTCCGCCCGTGGCCGTGAACACCACCACCGCCTTGGCCCCAGCGGACTCTACCACGTCGTCTACGGCTCGAGCGATAGCGTCTTGTACCGTGCGGTTGGCCGGTGGGCGTAAGGCGTTCAGGCGGTCTTTGTACTCTTGGGTGGCCTCGATGGTTCTGGCTACACGGCTCATAAAGGAGACCGCCTCCACCGGGTACTGGCCCACAGCAGTCTCAGCCGAAAGCATCACCGCATCGGTGCCATCGAAGATGGCGTTGGCCACATCCGAGGCTTCAGCCCGGGTGGGGCTGGGGTTCCTGACCATGGACTCCAGCATCTGGGTGGCGGTGATCACTGCTTTTCCCGCTTGCACTGCCTTGAGGATGATGCGTTTCTGCACCGCTGGGACTTCCTCCAGCGGCATCTCCACCCCCAGGTCACCGCGGGCCACCATGATGCCATCGGCCTCTTCCAGAATTTCGTCGAAACGGGCCACCGCGCTGGGTTTTTCGATCTTTGCCATCAGGCGTGCTGAGGAGTTGTGGCGGGTTAGGTAGTGGCGGGCCAGCAACAGGTCGTCGCGGCTGCGCACAAAGCTGATGGCCACCCAGTCTACCTCCAGCTCGGCTCCCATGGCGATGTCCTCGATGTCTTTCTCAGTCAGGGCAGGGATCGAGAGGTCGGCCCCTGGAATATTGATGCCCTTGTTGTCAGACAACCGCCCCCCGACAACAACCGTAGTGCAGATGTCCTTACCGCGGATCTCGTCCACCCGCAGGCGGATATTCCCGTCGTCCAAAAGCAGCATCTGGCCCGGCACGACATCATTGGGCAGGCCGCGGTAGTTGGTCGAGACCCGGGTTTCATCCCCCTCGATAGGCTCGGAGGTAATGGTAAACTTCTGCCCTGCCTCGAGCTCTACCGCGCCTCCGCGCAAGCGTCCGCAGCGAATCTTAGGGCCCTGGAGGTCTTGCAAAATAGCCACGGCGCGGCCAAGGGCGCTCGAGGCCTCCCGGATCATATGTACCGATGCGCGGTGATCCTCGGGAAGGCCGTGGGAAAAGTTAAGTCGAAAGACATCCACCCCGGCCTCGATCAAGGCCCGAATTACCTCGGGTTTGCGCGAGGCAGGTCCCAAGGTGGCTACAATTTTGGTTCTCTTCAGCAGTCCCATAAGTTTCGCTCTTAGGCCAAACCGACCCCCTCTGCCTTGCTGAAAGCCCTTAAGCCTAGGTAACGCGCCGCAGCACCCAACTCCTCCTCGATGCGCAAAAGCTGGTTGTACTTGGCCAGGCGGTCCGAGCGGCTGGCCGAGCCCGTTTTGATCTGGCCCGCGTTGACCGCTACCGCGATATCCGCGATGGTGCTGTCCTCGGTCTCACCCGAGCGGTGTGAGAGGATGGTGGTGTACCCCTTGCGGTGGGCCAGCCGGATGGCCTCGAGGGCCTCGCTCAAAGTACCGATCTGGTTGACCTTGACCAGGACGGCATTGCCCACCCTCATCTCGATGCCGCGCTGAAGGATGGCCGGGTTGGTTACAAACAGGTCGTCGCCCACCAGCTGGACTCGGCTCCCCAGCCGCTGCGTCATCAGCTTCCAGCCCTCCCAGTCGTCTTCAGCCAACCCGTCCTCGATGGAGACGATGGGGTACTGGTTCACCCAGCCCTCCCAGTAGGCTACCATCTCGGCGCTGGAAAGCGACTTCCCATCGGCCTCGAGCACATACCTACCCGCCTGGTAGAACTCCGAGCTGGCCGGGTCAAGGGCGATGGCAATCTCCTGACCAGGTTTGTAACCGGCTTTCTCGATGGCCGTAAGAAGCACTTCGACTGCCTCTACATTCGAGCGCAGGTCAGGGGCAAACCCCCCTTCGTCCCCCACGTTGGTGTTGTACCCCTTGGCCTTCAAAACCGCCCTGAGGGCGTGGAAAGTCTCCACCCCAGCCCGCAGGGCTTCAGCAAAGCTGGAAAAACCAGCCGGCACCAGCATGAACTCCTGAAAGTCTACGTTGTTGTCAGCGTGTTTTCCCCCATTGATCACGTTCACCAGAGGCACCGGTAGGGTCACACCCTGCACCCCTCCCAGGTAGCGGTACAGCGGCAATCCTAGCCCACTGGCAGCAGCGTGGGCGGTGGCCAAGGAAACCGCCAAGATAGCATTGGCTCCCAGGTTG
>Ga0308394_1000928_pt1 | contig 14671 bp, 13 predicted proteins | sample Hotspr2Sampleme2_FD_202366 | JGI IMG/M metagenome (GOLD analysis project Ga0308394, IMG submission 202366) | Hot spring phototrophic mat microbial communities from Mushroom Spring, Yellowstone National Park, Wyoming, United States - 20050701_me2 ...
CCGCACACCGACGGGATGAAAATAAGATTATTCCTGGGAGGGCTGCGCCCTCCCACACCCTCCCACCGGGTGGGGGCATGGGGAAACCCGGTTTTCCCATGCCCCTCGCCGAGGGCGTATGTTCACCTCAGCCGTCCATGCGGCTGCGCCGCACACCGACGGGATGACCATAGGTTCTTCTTGGGAGGGCTGCGCCCTCCCACACCCTCCCACCGGGTGGGAGGATGGGGAAACCCGGTTTCCCCATCCCCCTGCGCACGGGCTGCGCCCTCCCAAACCTTCCCGCGGGCGGGGGTGTGGGGGAACCTGGTTCCCCGTGTTCACGCTAGCAACCGGATTACCGCATTCTCTAGAGGAGCCGAATCATGCGAGTGGCAAACGTGCTTGCGCTCATCCTGGCGAGCCTGGTCGTGCTGGCTGGCTGTGGCGCGTCGGCGCCGCAGATTTCCGTCAACGAAGCCTGGGTGCGCGCCGCTGCGAAGACCGGTATGGATGCCCAGGGTGGCATGAGTGGCCACGGTGGTCACGGCGGCACCGATATGGCGCCCGCGGGTGGCACCAGCGCCGCGTATATGGTGCTGGTCAACCGTGGCGGCGCCGGCGACCGGCTGGTCTCCGCCAGCACCGACGTCGCCGAAGTGGTCGAGTTGCACGAGACCAAAATGGTGGATAATGTCATGCAGATGGCGCCGGTCACCGGCGGCATCCCCGTCCCGGCCAACGGCCAGGTCGAATTGAAGCCCGGCGGCCTCCACGTGATGTTGATCGGATTGAAGCGCGACCTGGCCGCGGGCGAGACCGTGCGGCTGACGCTGAAGTTCGAACGCGCCGGGGAGATGACGGTGGAGGCTCCGGTGCGCATGCCCTGAGGCAAGGAACGACCCGCTGAGGAGGTTGTTTCTGGGAGGGCGCAGCCCTTCCGAACTCTGCCACCGGGTGGGGGTATGGGGGAACCGGGTTTCCCCATACCCCTGCATGAGGGTCAGGCCCTCCCGCGGGTGGGGGTGTGGCCCGCACGGCCACCATTGCGTTCGGACGAGTCGTCAGGCCCTCCCGCGGGTGGGGGTGTGGGGAAACCGGGTTTCCCCACACCGTTCCGCGAGCCAGGCGCAACCCGCCGGGTTGCGCCACAACTGACTGGAAAAGACCATGATGCATCGTCTGGGATGGTTATCCATTGCACTGATCCTGGTCCTTCTGGCCGGCTGCGCCCGACCGGCGCCCGGCCCGGCCCCCGAGTCTTCCATGGAGCAGGGCACGCGCATCGAACCGCCCGTGCAACTGAGCGATTTTACCCTGCCCAGCAGCCTGGGCCGCGATCTGAGCCTCAGCGAGCTGCGCGGAAAGCCCGTGGCGCTCTTCTTCGGCTACACCTTTTGTCCCGACGTTTGCCCGATGACGCTTTCGGAGTTGAAGCGGGTGAAGGCGGAGCTTGGCGCCGATGGCGCGCGCTTGCAGGTGGTGTTTGTCAGCGTGGACGGGGCGCGGGATACCCCGGAGGTGCTGGCGCGACACCTGGCGGCCTTCGATCCCGATTTTATCGGCCTTCAGGGTGACGACGCGACCCTGCGGCGCATTGGGCCGGAGTACGGGCTGTACTACAAGCGCCATACGCCCGAAGGCACCAGCGCCGCCTACCTGGTCGATCACAGTTCGGCGACCTATTTGATTGACGCCGAGGGGCGCCTGCGTATAGTGTATGGTTTCGGCACCCCTCCCGAGGCGATCATCGCGGGCGTCCGGGAGTTGTTGAAGGAAGGCTGACCGTGCGCGCAGGCAGGCACCCGGCCCCCGTGCCGGGACGTGACGATCATCGCCCTGTGGCGGACCGGCTGCGTAACCAGGGCCGGTGGTGGCCCGCGGGTGGCCCATGGCGTCCGCTGGCGCTCCTCGCGGCCCTGGCGGCGGCCATGATCGCCGGCGCCTGCGGCGGGGGCAGCCTGCCCCCGCTGGCCCCTGACCAGGTGCGCGCCCAGCAGACGGTCAATGGCATGACCATCACCCTGGATACGCAGCGCGATCCGCAGATCAACCAGCCCCAACGCTTCCGCGTGACCCTCACCGACCGGCTGGGTCGCCCCCTCGACGGAGCGAACGTCTACCTCGACCTGGACATGAACATGATCTGCCTCAGCGGCGCGCAGCCGCTGGCGACCCCGGTGGGGCCGGGGCAGTACGAAGCCCGTTCGGTCTACCAGATGGCCGGGGAGTGGGAGATCACCGTGTACGCCCGGGTGAACGGCGAATTGCGCCAGGCGCTGTTCCGTATTCATGTTGCTGATCCTGACGGGTCGCCGCTGGGGTAGGCCGGTGTTCCGGGCAACCGGGTTGCCTCTGGTTCAAATCAAGAGCGTTCTTGGGAGAGCTTTGCCCGCCCCAACCCTCCTGAGGGCGGGGCGTGGGGCAACCCGGTTGCCCCATGGTTATCAGGTTGAGAGGTGCGCTATGCAAAACCAGCGCTCAAAACGCGAGATGGCCGAGCGGCTGGAAGGGCGTTTCGGATTGACCACCGAACAGTGGTTGAAGGTGATCGAAACCTTTTCAGCCGTTCTGCTCTCCCTGGCGGCATTGGGGACCTCCTGGAGCGGTTATCAGGCCGGGCGCTGGAACGGGCAGATGGCGACCCGTTTCAACCAGGCAGGCGCGCTGCGCGTCGAGTCGGTCAGAAACAGTGGGGTGGCCAGCCGCAACGTCCAGATTGACGTGCAGTTGTTCACCGGCTGGCTGGGTGCCGTCGCCGCGAACAATCAGGCGCTGGCGGATTTTTACCGGATGCGCTTTCGGCCCGAGTTCGTGCCTGCCTTCGAGGCGTGGCTGGCCAGTCGCCCCCTCGAACATCGGCAGGCCGCCTCCAGCCCGTTCGAATTGCCGGAGTATCAACTTGCCGCTCAGGAGGAAGCCAACCGGCTGGAACGTGAAGCCAGTGCGATGTTTGAAGAGGGGATCACCGCCAATCAGATCGGTGACCGGTATGTGCTCAACACGGTGATCCTCGCCCTGGTGCTCTTCTTCAGCGGCATGGTCTCGAACTTCAAGATCCTCTTCGTGCGCATAACGCTCATCGCCATCGCGCTGGGGCTCCTTGTCTATGGAGTGAGCAGGCTGCTGGTGTATCCAATGCTCTAACGCTGCCTAAGATATGCCAGGGACCGGTCATAGGTCCGCGAAGGTGGCCAGCCAGGCGCGGGTGTGCGGCGCCACCGTGGCCGGGGCAACGGCCAGTTCGGCGCGCAGGCGGGCCAGGTCGGCGGGGGTGTCCACGTCGTACCAGCCGGGCAGCAGGGCGACGCGCAGCGCCAGTTCGGCGGCAATCGCCAGCGTGTCGCGCAGCACCGTGGGCGTGCTCATCGTTACGTCGCGCAGCAGGTGTGGATGGGGGCGGCGCATGCCGATCAGGTAGTAGCCGCCGTCGTCGCTGGGGCCGAGCACCAGATCGTACGCGCCGAGGAGCGCGAAGGATTGATTGACATAAGATACAGGCAGCGTGGGAAGGTCGGAGCCGATCAGGACGGCGGCGCCCGGGCCGGCGTCCAGAACCGTGGTGAAACAGCGGTCCATACGCTCGCCGAGGTCGGCGCCCTGCTGGGGCAGCAGGGCGAAATCAGGCGCCAGGGCCGCGAAGTAGCCGGCGGCCTCCTCGGGCTGGTAGACGATCACCCGTGACGTGGCCGGGACCTGCCGCGCCAGCGCCAGGATGTCGCGCAGGAAGCAGGCGTACAACTCCGCCGCGGCAGCATGGCTCAGGGGAGGGCACAGGCGGGTCTTGGTCCGCCCGGCGGCGGGTTGTTTCGCGAAGATCAGCAGGGTGCGGTGCATCATCAGGGTTATGATCTTTGAATACATAATCTGCTCTAGCCCGCGCAGGCGGGCTTCGCATTCCGTAGCCGAGGGCTTTAGCCCCACGGCCAGCCCGGCATAGCGGATGAATTTCTCAAAGACGGTAACCTCGGAGCGCGGGCGGCCCGCCCGCGCTCCCAGGCGCGTGGGTTGCCCCGGGTGTGAACAGTTGCCAGCAGTTGCGGCGCGGGCGGCGCTGTGCTAGAATAAGGCTGGCTCTCGGCGACGTAGCAAAGTGGTAATGCAGCGGTCTGCAAAACCGCCATTCGCGGGTTCGATTCCCGCCGTCGCCTCCAATCCGTTCCGCCCCGCCGCCGAGCGGGGCGTTTTGCGTTCCAGCGCGCCTTGTCAGGCGTCGCGCGTGTCGGTATAATGCCGAAGTCTGTAAAGTGTATCACATGATAGGACGTACGCGGTGGAGGGATGTGGGGAGGTGCAGCCTCCCCCCTATACCCCCCTTCCCGCCCGCGGCGGCCAGACCCACTGGGAGGCGACCGCCTGACTCCTAACGTGAAAATAGGCCCCAGGGGCGTGGGGAAACCGGGTTTCCCCATACCTCAGCGGACGCGGGCCGGAGGCCCACGCACCCAGGCCCCGGCCCCTGGGAGGGTTTGGGAGGGCGCAGCCCTCCCAAGAAATTATTTTCATCCCGTCGGTGCGCGGCGGAGCCGCATGGACGGCTGACGTGAACATAGGCTGCTGGAGCCAATACGTTCACCTCAGCGCATGCGGCGCCCTAGCCCCCCTCCCCAGCCCGCCCCCCGCCGGGGGGAGGGAGTCCGGCGCCTCCCCCCAGCGGGGGGAGGTTGGGAGGGGGGCAGTCACCTTCGTTGCAACGGATTGCCGCTCGAGCAGGGAGATGGGGAAACCCGGTTTCCCCATCCCCCCACCCGGTGGGAGGGTTGGGGAGGGCTGCGCCTTCCGAAGAACAACCTACGCCCCTCCAAAGGGCGCGATGGCCGGCTCATTGCGCCCACAAGGGCCAGCGATCCTGCGCGGCGTTGATGGTGACCTGCCGGATCGCGCCGGTGATCAGCTCGAGGATGTAGATCTCATAGTCGCCGTCGGTGTCGCCGGCATAGGCCAGGCTGCCCCCGTCGGCCGACCAGGTCGGGGCCTCGGTATTGCCCGGACCCTCGATCAGCGCCCGCGCGCGGCCGGTGCTCAGGTCGTAGAGCGCCAGGTCCCAGTCGCCGTTGGGATTGATCGAGTAGGCGATCGCCCGCCCGTTGGGGGCGACGCGGGGGTAGCGATCGTCAAAGCTATTGTCGGTGAGCTTCGTCACCCGATCCAGGCGCGCTCTAACGGTTTCCTGGCTGTCGTAGATGTAGACTACATCAGCCTGGTACAGTTCGAAGTCGCCGTCACAGTTGCTCGCCCAGTAGATGCGCCGTCCGTCGGGCGACCAGGTGGGCGTCTCATTGGTACAGCCCTGCGTGGTGAGCCGCACCGGGAAGTTGCCGGAGAAGGTCATCAGGTACAGCTCCTGCCCGTTCTCCCGGTCAGAGACAAAGAGAATCTTGGTGCCATCGGGCGACACGCTGGCGTTGTAGTCGCTCGCTGTTCCCCTGGGCAGATAGCCGGGAGAGGGACCGCCGGGCGGCGGCAGCGTGCCATCGCTGTAGCTCAGGCGGGTCACGCCGGCATTCCAGGCGAAGTCGCCGCTGAAGAAGGCCGGCGGATCAAAGGTGTAGATCTGCCGGTAGTTCGGATTGCTGCGGCGCGAGTCGACCAGCAAGCGGACCTGGCCGGGGTCCCAACTGCGTCGCCAGGAGAAGGCCACCGTCTCGGCGGCATTGCGGGTGATGCGGTAGCCCTGGCCGAAGAAGTTGGGCAGGTATAGCTCCCAGTGGCTGCCGGTATCGCTGTTCGAGGCGTAGACCAGGGGCGGATCGGGGAGCGGTGAGGCCCAGGGCGTGCCCAGATGAGGGTAGCGCCACTGGAAGTAGTGCTGGCCCACGTTGCCCATTTCCACCTTGTAGTCGGCCGGGTTGCCCGGCACGTAGGTCAACACCCGCCGCTCGAAGAGTTGCACCAGCACGTCCTGCTCGCTGGTCCCGATCTGTGCCCGCGTCCAGTACGCATCGGTGATCGGCAGGCCCATCGTGAACAGCCAGTCAACTATCGGGCCGCGCCGCACCACCCCGTCGAAGATCGGCCCCTGCTGGTTCATGAACTGCCAGAAAACGCGCGGGATGTTGTGGCCGGTAATGGTGTTGTACTGGACGATCTCGGTCTCCGCGGTTGCCAGTTCTGGGCGCAAACTGATCGTGCCGCTGCGATCAATCGTGGTCGCGATGCGCTGCCCGAGGCGCTGCGGGTCGCGGTAGCCATTGTCGAGCGTGGCGACCCCGGCGAAGGCGCTGTAACCGGGCGCGTTCGGATTGGCGTCGCGCGGGTTGCCGGCCACCGGAATGTCGGCGGGAGCGCGCTGATCGGTATCGTACCAGTCGTTGCCGAGTTGCAGGCTCCCGCTCACCAGTTCCTTCACCAGCAATCCGTTAGTCACACCCTGGTTCGCTCCCGAGCGATCCGCGGGGTTGTTCAGCTCCATGCGCGCCTTGTCGAAGTACTGCACCGTGCGCAACCCATTCACGCCCTGCCGATAGAACTCGGCGTAGTCGAACCAGGGGCCAGGCCCCCAGTACCAGCTACGCCCGCCGCGCACCAGTTCGGAGTCGGTGCGGCTCCAGACCCGGGCGAAGCGTTCGTCGGCGAAACGCTCACGCGACCCATCGAAGGGGGCGGCGCCGGCGATGGGAACGGCACTGAGCGCCAGGACGGCGATCAGCGCAACGGCGATCAGGCGCGCGCCGTGGCGAGACAGCCAGATGCCAGCCATAGAACCCTCCTTTCAACCCAGGTGTTGCATCCTGCTTCCAGGGTAGCGCAGAGGTCGCCCGGAGTGAATGAACGAGCCTTGCAGCAGGGATCGCCGACGGCTGATAGGCGCGTGAGAGGCTGAAATATGCCTCCGAATCAGCATGTTGCGGTTACCAAAGCGTCATAGAGACGCCGCAGGCTCGTGAGCATTGGAACGCTTCCTAACGTGAACATACGCCCTCGGAGAGGGGGATGGGGAAACCCGGTTTCCCCATCCCCCCACCCGGTGGGAGGGTTTGGGAGGGCGTAGCCCTCCCAAGAAGTATGTTCATCCCGTCGGTGTGCGGCGCAGCCGCATGGACGGCTAAAATGGCAGCAGCCCCGCGAATGATCAGCCTGTCATCGCACACGGTGAGCTTACTCTGGTATCATAGAGTTCAGGCGAACGATGACCGCGCACAGGAGCCTGGCAAGTAACCGTTCACACCCGGGGTAACCTACGCGCCCGGGAGCGCGGGCGTCGTTCCGCCCTCGTCGCGTCTCCGCGGGCAAGCTGTCCTCGCCCCCAGGAGCCATGTGACCCCTTACCCTGGGAAAACCTCACGCTCCCTTCTGGCGGGGGGTAGGGAAACCCGCTTTCCGCGCGCAACCCGGAGGGTTGCGCTACCGCGTTCCAGGGCGGGCATGGGGCAACCCGGTTGCGCCTACGTTCACGTTCGCAAACAGGGTTTGATAGCCATCAGGAGAGCCAGTATGAACCAGCAGCAACAGGCCCTCGCGCGCCTGCGCCGCCTTCTCAACGATCCCGCCGCGCCTCTCACCGACATCGCCGAGAGCTACGTGAGCGTGATCAGCGAGCAGTTGCTCCAGTTCGCCCGGCAGGCCTATCCACGGGATGGTCGAGGGGTGATCGAGATCGATCTGCGCGGGATCGACCTCCGCAGCGCGACGGGTCATGCTCCCATCGCCTACTACCCTGCTGACGCCGGCAGTGATGACTGGCCGCCGAACCTCGACGAAGTGCTCGCCACTTATGACCCGCGCCGCGAGGCGGTCGTGTTGCTTATGCAGGATGGCTGTGAGCCGCTGATCTATGTGCTGGAGTAGATTCTAACGTGAAAATAGGCTCTCGAAGAGGGGCGTGGGGAAACCGGGTTGCCCCACGCCCCCGCCCCGCAGGGGAATGGGGAAACCGGGTTGCCCCACGCCCCCACCCGCGGGAGGGTCTGGGAGGGCGCAGCCCTCCCAGGAACACCCGTATGTTCATTGCGGCGGTGTGCGGCGCAGCCGCATGGACGGCTACCGTGAACATAGGCTGCTCACCTACGCGCATGCGGCGCTGAACCCACCTCCTAACCTCCCCCCGCTGGGGGGAGGCGCCGGACTCCCTCCCCCCAGCGGGGGGGGGCTGGGGAGGGGGGCAGTCACCTTGCCCGCGGAGACGCGACGAGGGCGGGCCGCCCGCGCTCCCAGGCGATGTTCATCGGGCGGTGTGCGCGAATCGCATGGACGGCTAACGTGAACATAGGCTCTCGAAGAGGGGCGTGGGGCAACCGGGTTGCCCCACACTCCCGCCCGCGGGCGGGGACAGGGTACGCTCACACGTCGCCTCGGCTGAAGATCCGCCGCGCCAGGTCGCGCTCCGTGGCCCCGATGCCGCCTACGGCCCACAATGCAACGCCATAGGCCGGCGGGGCCAGCAGGGCCGCCGCGAGGCTGCCCGGCCATCCGGGAACGATGGCCCCGGCGTGCTCGGGGAGCATCGCGATCACGCCCACCATGATCGCCCCCATCGCCAGCGCCGCAACCAGGGGACGCCAGGCCAGCGCCAGCAAGGGCGGGGTCAGGGCTTCGCTCCGCAGTAGCGGGAGGAACACCAGGTACAGCACTACCTCCGAGAGAATGGTGATCACCGCGGCAGCGTACAGGCCCCAGACCGGTTGGCCAAAAGCGTAGGTGGCAATGGGCATGGCCGTCAGATTGGCCAGAAGATTAAAGGCCGCTCCGATCACAAAGGCCCGCGTAATCGCCGCCTGGCGGTTCACGGCGATGAGCACGTACTGGATGAGGCCGTTGACAAAGGACAACGGCAGGAACCAGGCCAGAATGGCCAGGACCGCTATCGAAGGCTGATAATCGGGGAACTGCCGTCGCGTAAAGAGTTGGATCAGGTCGTGTGACAGCACCGACAGGCCCATGGCCAGCGGAAAGGCCAGCAGCAGCAACACCTGGAGGGTGCGGTTTTGCGCCGCGGCCAGGTCTGCGCGATCGCCGCCCGCCCGTCGCGACAGCAGCGGAAACACAGCGAAGGTTACCGCGGGCGGGATGATCATGGCGATGTTGAGGAGCGTGTAGGGCGTATTGTACTGCCCCACCAGCCGCTCGGCGGCCGGCCCGCCAAAGGCGCGCACGATAAAGACGTCGAAACGGAAGAACACCGCGCTGAGCAGGTTGTTGAGCATCAGGGGCAGCGCCGTGAGCGCCAGCCAGCGCATCCTCGCCGCCTCCCAGGCGAGGCGTGGCGGGAAGAAATCGTGCCGCTGGAGCGCGGCAAAGATCAGCGCCGTAACGGTGCTTACCGCCACTGCGGCCCATGCCAGCCCGAGAATGCCCAGGCCCAGGACCATCACCCCTAGCCGGGCCAGGAAGTTGAGCGTCGCGGTGACCACCTCCATCAGCGCCGGCACCTCCATCCGCTCGCTGGCGTTGTACAGCGCGGTCACCGCCCCTGAGAAGGCGCCGGGGATCAACGTCAGCAGCAAGATGAAGATGGTTTGCTGGCCCGCCACCGAGATCGGTTGCCCGAGGAGCGTGTAAGCGCCAACCACCAGCAGGGTGACCGGCAGCGCGACGAGGCCGATCAACAACAGGCGCAGGGTCAGGGTCAGGCCGAAGAGGCGCCGGGCGGAAGCGGGATCGCGGGCCACCTCGCGGGTGAGCAGCACGCCCAGGCCAAACTCGGTGAAAATGGTCAAATACTGGCCGACCAGGAGAATGGCGAACAGATAGTCGCCAAAGGTGGCCACGTCGAAGCTCCCCACCAGGATAAAGAAGATCACCATGTCCAGCGCCTTGACCACCATGCGCATCGCGAAGGTGATGGCGCTGTTTTTGAAGACGCGGCGCGCGGTGTTCTCAGGCGCCTCGTGGTAGAACCGGCGCCAGGCCCACAACCCGGCGCCGGTCAGCGCGAGCAAGCCGAGCAACCCGCTGATTAGCCAGAGCAGACTCACGTCGCTGTTCCGTGTTCCCTGACGGGCAGCATGGGTTCGCTGCTGCTGGAGCAGGCGTGTGGGGAAACCAGGTTTCCCCACGTCCCCGCCCGCGGGAGGGTTTGGGAGGGCTGTGCCCTCCCAAGAAGTATGTTCATCCCGTCGCTGTGGGGCGGAGCCGCATGGACGGCTGATGCGATCCAGCAGTCGGCGCAACGGCTCTTCCGGGCAAAATCAGGCCCCTTTTGCCGCATCAGGACGCACTCCAGAAACATGCGCGAATCGTCGGTTTCAAATGAGCGAACGCGGCGCTTATGGTCTTTGAAAAATTAATCCGCTCTGCCGGGCTGGCCGTGGGGCTAAAGCCCTCGGCTAGGGGATGCGAAGGCCGCCTGCGCGGCCTATACCGGAGGCCGCCTGCGCGGCCTGGAGCGGATGATGTATGCAAAGACCATCAGCCCCCCTCAGATCAAGATGTGATAGAGCATCTCCGGTCCGAAATGATGGCGCGGCCTCACGAAAGGAGGCTTTCCGGGCGGGCGGCGTTCTCGCAGACCCTCCTCCGCCGGCGGCGTGAGGCGTGGCGGTCTCGATCCACGCCGTTGCTCCGCTACTGATCAGACTCACCGTGCCATCGTTCTTCGGGTGGTAGAGCCGGGGAGCGTAGCGCCGCCGGTCGGCGTAACTCAGCAGGGCGGGCGCGGGCGCCTCGTACGCCTCGCTGAACACGATGGCCCGCGGACGCAAGGCCGCGATCGCCGCCGTGTCCAGGGGCCGCTGCCACGGGTACACCAGCAGATCGAGCGGCGCCAATGCCGCCGCCACGCGCTGGACCGCGGCATCGCCCTCGGGGCCGCCGGTATGTATAAGCGCCCGGGTGCGACCGTGGCGTAGCAGCAGGACCGCGCCGCCGTGCTTGCCGGGGTTGGCCGCCACGACCTCCAGGGTCGCGCCGTCGAGGTCCAGGCGTTGTCCGGCCCGGAGGGGGATGGCCCGGGCGCCCATGGTCCGCGTCAGGCGCCGCCACTGCCCGGCCGGGCCCTGATCCCCCAGGTCGGGGGGCGCCAGGGCCAGCGCCGCCTGGTAACGGGACAGAGCCGCCACCTGGCCCGGCAGGCGCTGCCCGTCGCCGCGCGTAAGGATCACCGCCCGCAGGTCGCGCTGCCAGTACGGCATCAGGCGACCGAGCAGGAGCGCCAGCAACCCCGGGTCGCGACCGCCATCAATCAACACGTGTCGGCCCGCGGGCGTGCGGATCAGCAGCGCGTCGCCGGGCACGGGCAAGACGGTCAACCGCAGGCGCCCGTCGGGGCGCTGGAGCCAGGCCGCCCCTGCCAGGGACAGCAGCATGGCAACGCCGATCAGCAGGGCGGTGCGAAAGGATCTGCCGTTGTTCATCGCCACGCCTCCGGTCAGACGGTTCTACATCCAATACCTTGCACATAAGTCGCTGCGCGCGATACGGCCCCCTCCCAACCTCCCCCGCCGGGGGGAGGCGCCCGGCTCCCTTCCCCAGTGGGGGAGGGTTGGGGTGGAGGCGAAGAGCATATTGGCAAGGTATTGGTTCTACATCTGTACCGTCGGGCGAGGCAATGCGATGCGGGACAGGCGCGCAGCGCGGTGGGAGGGTGGGGTCCTCTGGCTCGGCGTTATGCCAGGGCGATGACCTCGATCTCGATCCGCGCGTCGCGGGGCAGGCGCGCAACCTGCACGGTGGAACGGGCGGGCGGGTCGTGCGTAAAGAACTCGGCATAGGCCGCGTTCATCGCCTGGAAGTCGTTCAGGTCGGTCAGGAACACCGTCACCTTGACCACCTTGCTCAGGGTGCTGCCGGCAGCGGCGAGGACCGTTTCGATGTTGCGGAAGATCTGCCGCGTCATTGCGGCAATATCGCCGTCGATCAACGCTCCCGTAGCCGGATCGATCGGCAATTGTCCTGAGAGAAAAATCAGACTGCCGGCCGCAATGGCCTGAGAATAGGGGCCGATTGCCGCCGGCGCGCGCTCGGTGCTGATCACCGTCCGGTGCATGGATCACCTCCTTGTGCGGATTCGCGGCGGCATTATAGCACGGCGCCGCGCCTACCTGGTGATCACAAGGAAGGCGATCAGCAGCAGCAGTTGCCAGAGCACGGGAAGCAACCCGCCTAGCACCACCTGGCTGCCACGCCATTCATAGAGCGTCTCGCACAGCCCGGCGGTGAGCCAGTAGGCCCAGACGATGGCGCCGACCCACGCCAGCACCGGCAGCACCGGCGCGCCGACAACCAGCAGCAGCAACGCGCCCAGCAGCGGAAGGACGCGGGGTATCTGGCTGCGGGGATAGAGCGCCAGCGCGCGAAGGTCCTCTTCGCCGCCGCCGGTGCGCTCGTCGAGCAACACGGTGGCCAGCGCCACCAGGGGCCACTCCAGCATGCCGAACACCCACAGCCCGAGGACCCCCAGCGCCAGGCCAGGGGTAGGCACGCGGTCGCCCAGGAGACCATGCATCAGCAGCAACAGGGCGGGCAACAGTGACAGGAGGGCCATGGCGCGGGCGGCGGGCCACAACCAGGCAGCCGCAAGGCGTTTCGTCGTCGCGTCGTCCCGTCCCTGGGCGACCAGCGCCTCAAGGGCGGGGCGGCGGCCCAGGGCCAGCCAGAGCAGCCACGAGCGGGCCTCCTGTTGCAGGATGGGCGTGCCGCCAGCCTGTTCGAGGCGCACGAGGCGCTGTAGCATATCACTGACGAGGGGCCTGAAGCGGCCAATCGCCGAGGTGATCAGCGTCCCTGGCGCCAGGGTGCCATCGTAGAGCAAACTGGTCAGGCGGTTGCCCGGGCCGCCCCGAACCTGGAGCAACAGCACGGAACTCTGCTCCGAGACTTCCGTCGCTTTGAAGGCCAGCACGCGACTCCAGGGGACGAGTTGCCAGCGGCGCCGGAGCCGGTTGTGGATGAGCAGCCCCTCGTCGCGCGACTCGAGGTCCGGCAGGAAACCGAGCAGCCACAGGATCAGGGGGATAGCGATGAGCAGCATCAGATGGGCGGCGACCAGCACCCACCAGGGCGCCGGGAGATCGGGGCGTCCCTCGACGCCGAATAGCGGGACGGCGCGGGTCCGGTAGGCGTTGTACAGCTCGACATACCCTACGTCGCCGTAGGTCCAGCGAAAGGGGGGGAGGTTCCGCACCGCGGGCAGCATGAGCGCCAGGAAGCGCACCCAGTAGCCCAGGTAGCTCCAGACAGCGCCGGCGACAAACAGGGCGACGACCGTGGTAAGGATGGCCGTCACGCGGAAGGGGTAGACCCCACGCACCGGTGCGCCCGGCGGGGGTGCCTGCTCGCCGGCGACCGCGTCGGTGCGGCTGAAAAAGGCGCCGGGGCCGAGGAGCAATTGAAAGAGGGGCGAGCGGGCCTCTTCCTGCAGGCGCACCTCCTGCACGCCTTCGATCGCGCGGGCCACGCGCCGGTTCTCATCGAGGATGGTCTTCATCAGGGTCTCGAACTCATTGATGTTCGAGGTAATGTAAAACCCCGGTTGCCAGCCGAAGCGGTACAACAAGCTGTAGAGCCGGTGCCAGGCGGTCAGATGGCGCGGGCTGGTTTCGACGAGGACGACGAAGCGTTCGCCGGCAAGATCACTGGTGACCTTCAGCGCCGCCAGATCTTCCCAGGGGACGGGCAGCCAGCTACCGGCGAACTCCACCAGCATGCCCTGCTGACCGGTGCGGATGGCGGGAAAGGCATTGCGGAGCATTAAGGCCACGAACAGGGCCAGCGCCGCCCAGATCAGGGGCGCGAGCAGCAGGGGCGCCAGTTCCCAGAGGCTCTTCACCGGGGCGCCGGCGCCGCTGGCGATCCAGAGCACCACCGGCTGCAACCAGGGAAAGGTGGCAAGCCAGGTGTCATCACGCCCATAGATGCCCCACAGGCCGCGGAGGAGCGTCGCGCCGAGATTCACCATCGCGAGCACGACCAGCAGCGCCGAGAGCCAGGCAATCGCGGCGGTAATGAGGCGCGGATAGCGATGATAGCGTTCTTCGATACGCACCGTAGCGCTCAGGCGAACAGCTCAGGACCCGGTTCGGCAAGCTGCAACTGGCGCACGCGCAACTCGGCGGTATCGAGCAGGCGTTGGCACTCGGCCGCGAGCCGCACTCCCTGCTCGTAGAGTTGCAGGGTCTCTTCCAGCGGGAGTTCCCCCTCTTCGAGCCGCGCAACCACTTCCTGGAGGCGCGTGTAGAGGGTCTCGTAGGTTTCCATCGGCGTTTGAGTGTTCATGTCACAGACTACGCATTGTCAGGAGAAGGTACAGGGGCATCCACGAGCCTGGGCGCGAGGGCGGAGAGGCACGGCCTCTCCGCGCTCCTCCACCGCGTACGTCCTATCATTATGGGTCTGCCTTATCTACCGTGGCATGCACCTCGCCATCGCGCAGGGTAATCGTCAGCGGCGTGGCCGGAGGGGCCTGCAGCGGATCGGTAAGCACCCGGCCGGTGTCGGTGCGGCGCACCACGGCATAGCCGCGGGCCAGCGTGGCCTGGGGATTGAGGATCTGGAGCCGCCCGGCGAGACCGGCGAGCGCGACGCCGCGCAACTGAACAGCGGCGCTCACGGAGCGTTCCAGCCGCCGAACCAGGTCGTCTACCTGCTGGCGCTCGCGATCCAGGCGCCGCAGGGGAGCCTGGCGCTCGATCAGGCGAACAGCTTCGGCCACCTGGTCGCGGCGCAGGGCCAGGAAGGCGCCCACGGCCGTATCGAGGCGGGCGCGGGCGCTGGCAACTTCGGCAACCAGTTCCGGCATATCGGGCACGACCAGTTC
>Ga0308394_1000936_pt1 | contig 14537 bp, 11 predicted proteins | sample Hotspr2Sampleme2_FD_202366 | JGI IMG/M metagenome (GOLD analysis project Ga0308394, IMG submission 202366) | Hot spring phototrophic mat microbial communities from Mushroom Spring, Yellowstone National Park, Wyoming, United States - 20050701_me2 ...
GGTTTGTGCAGGGCACTCTGAATGTGGTGTATGTGGATGGTCATTCCAAGACCATCAAGAACGCCCAGTTCTTGACGCCAAGAACCTTACCCGATGGGCGCCGTGTCATCGACTCCCTCTGGCCTTTCGAGTAACATCGGGGACAGGAGTAGTCAAGATGCAAAAACAGATACCGACGAACACTGCTGTCCTTGTGTTGATTGCAGTGGCAGTGGTGGTGGTGGTCGGGCTCGCCATTATGTTGTTCACGAGCGACCCAGCGGGAAAAGGCAGGCGTCCGGCAACGCCGATACAACGTGGTAATATCCAACAGTTGAACCCCGGACAGATGGGGGGAGGTACGTCGCAGTAGGATAACTCTTTTCGCAGAAGCCTCTATTCCGTCACGCCCCGGCGACCGCCGGTTGCCGGGGCAGGCACGCTAAGACATCCGCACACGACGGAAATCATGGGCTATGGTAGAATCTCGCTTTGTCGCCCAGCAGAGTGTTCCCACCTAGTACCTGCAGTGCGAAGCGTAGGGGCGAACCGATGGGATCGCCTGGTGGTGGAGGAGGCGCACCTCCTGCTCAAACCTGTTCGCTGCGGCTCACACCTTCTCCGGCACCGCGTAGGGCTTGCGATACTGGCGTGTGAGCAGCCGGTTCGCCCGAGAGTCTCCCTTGCACGTGGCGCGTTCGGCGTCGATGTGCAGCTCGCGCCCGAGGCGGTATTTGGTCTCCCTGAGCACGATGTTGTTCGCCGCGAGATGCTCCTCGAAGCGCGCGAAGGTCTCGTACGCCTCCTTGTTGTCGCCAAAGGCTTTCTTCTCGGCGTCGAAGGGAACCAGGTCTCCCAGCAGGTACGAGATGTTGCCCAGATGGCACAGCGCACTGGACAGGTGCCCCTCCAGAATATCGGCGTGCAGGTCGGTGTGCTTGCGGCTGCGCACGGCATCCAGGAAGTTGCGCATGTGGTCACCGCCCGCATTGAACTCGGTCACCTTGTTGCCGTCGTTGTCGAAGACAATCGCCTGATTGTAGCTGGGGATGACCATGATGCCCTTCTCACCGTAGAAGATGTTGCCGACCTTCACACCCTTCAGGTCCGGCGTCTCCAGCCCTCGCACCTCGAAGATAAGCTGGCAATCGCCGTAGTCGCAGAAGACCAGCTCGGTGTTGGGCGTTTCGCCATCGTCCACGTAGCCGAAGCGTCCACCCAGCCCCAGTACCTTGTTGGGCAGGGTGTTCTTGTTCAGTCCCCAGCGAGCGATGTCCATCTGGTGCACGCCCTGGTTGCCCAGGTCGCCGTTGCCGTAATCCCAGAACCAGTGCCAGTCGTAATGGAAGCGCTGGCGCATTACCGGCTTCTTGGGCGCAGGACCCAGCCAGATGTCATAGTCCACGGTGGCGGGCGGCTCCTGCGAACCAGACACCTTGCCGATGGAATCGCGCCGCTTGTAGCACAGACCGCGTGCCAGCGTTATCCTGCCCAGGTTGCCCTCGTGCAGGTACTGTATCGCCTGACGAATGCCCTCCGAGGAGCGAATCTGCGTACCCACCTGACAGATACGCCCCAGCTGGCGCGCGATGTCCACCGTGCGGCGACCCTCCCACACATTGTGGCTGGAGGGCTTCTCCACATACACGTCTTTGCCCGCCATCATCGCCCAGATGGCTGCCAGCGCATGCCAGTGGTTGGGCGTGGCGATCGTGACGACGTCCACATCCTTATCTTCCAGCAGTTTGCGAATGTCCTGGTAGGTTTTGGGCTTGGGTCTGCCCGCGTCCTCCACGATTTTCAGCCCCACGGGCCACACCGCCTCGTCCACGTCGCACAGCGCGACGAGGTCCACATCCGGCTGCGCCAGCAGCTGGCGAATATGGCTCTTGCCCTGTCCGTTGAAACCGATGACCGCCGCCCCGATGCGGTCGTTTGGGCTGGTTTGCTTGCGTGCCACCTTCACCGAAGCGAACACCGGCGCGGGCAACGCGGTTACCGCCAGCAGCGCCAGCGAGTCCTGCAGGAAACGTCGTCTGGATAGCTTCTGCATCGTTTACCCCTCCCGTTTTCACTTTCTCGTTTCGGGCACGGTTTCCCTCTTCGCGCATGAGAAAACATTTCTGGGACAGTCCGTCCTCCACCAGTGCAGGCTCAAGCCTGCGGCTACATTCTGCGCATTCTCGAACACCCGCACGGTTTCCGGAGGTGGCTGAACGCATGGGTACAAGCACGTCGAAGCCTGTCTATCGCGTGCGTCGCCATGCCCGCCACAAGCGGTACAGCAACCCGGTTGCGCCGTCGCTGTAAGCCACATGCACTCGCGGCAGGGTGAGAGGGTTGTCCTGAGGCTTCACCAGCCCCTTGCGCACGGTACACGCCGCCTGGTACCCCGCTTCTCGCACCATCTGCGTGACGGCATCGTTCCAGTCCCCGTAGGGGTAGCAAAAGCTGAGCACCGGCGCGCTGGTCAGCTCTTCGAGTTCGTGGCGGCACTGCTCGATTTCATAACGGGCATCCTCGGGTGGCAGGCGGGTCAGGTAGGAGTGCGTGAGGGTGTGCCCGCCCACTTCCCATCCCCCCTGATGCAGCGCCAGCAGCTGCTCGCGGCTCATCACGCGATGGCGGCAGTCGTCCGTCCAGTCGGTTTCCCCGCCCAGCCGCCGGCTGACGGCAAACACTGTGCCCATCCATCCGTGCCTGCTGAGGATGGGCAGAGCATACTTATAAACGCCGAGCAGGGCATCGTCAAAGGTGAACACTGCCGTGCGGCGCGGCAGCCGGCGATGGTGAAAATGTTCTGCCAGTTCGCGCAATGGCATCACTTGAAAGCGCAGCCGCTTCAGCATCCAGCACTGCCTTTCCAGTCCCTGCGGGGAGACGTTCAGGTGGCGACCTTTATCGCCCACGTTGTGGTACATCAGGATGGCAATCATCTCAGGCAATCAGGGCACGGGCGTAGACGGATTCGATGTGCTGCACCATCTGCTCGGGGGTATAGTATCGGCACACCAGAGTGCGTGCGGTCTCCCCAAGCCGGACTCGCAGCTCGTTACTGGCGAGCAGTTCGTCGAGAGCGTGCGCCAGCGAGGCGGCAGTGAGATCCACGAGGATGCCGGTCTCCCCATCCCGTACCAGCTCGGGCAACCCGCCGACACGGGTAGCGATGACCGGTTTGCCGAGCGCCATTGCCTCCAGGGCCGCCAGCCCAAAGGTTTCGGAACGGGAGGGCATCACCACCACATCCACTGCCTGCATGAGCCGGGCGACATCGGTGCGCAATCCGGTGAAGATAACGTGACGATGCACCCCCAGCCTCGTCGCTCGTTGCTGCGTCTGCCGAGCGAACGCACTCTCAGCGCTGCCAACGAACAGGACATAAACGTCGCGATGCAATCGCAGCACTTGAGGTAGGGCCTCTAGTAACAGGTCCTGCCCTTTGCTATGGGTCACTTTAGCGAAAACCCCGATTATCTTGCTGTGGAGCGGAAGTCCGAACTCACTCCGGACCTCTCTGGGTGCATCTGCGTTCGCGCCATTGAGAGAGACGAAGTCAGTGGCGTTGTAAACGGTCTGTATCACGCTGGCGGGTACGCCGTATTCGATAAGCCAGCGTCGCACCGCATCGGAAACGGCGATGAGCGGGTTGCCCATGCGTGACAGCCAGCGATAGGCAGGGTCGCACGTGAACACATGAACCGTAGAGACCACCGGCTTTCGGGTAAGCAAGCCCAATAGCAGACCGTAGTAGGCGGCGCGGGTGAGGTGGGTGTGGATGATATCTACGCGCTGTTCGCGCACCACACGCGCCAGATGCCTCAGGGTCATCGCTGCGCCCGCGCCACGCATGGGCAACGGCAAAGTGTCCACGCCTGCGCGCTGCAGCTCTTCAGGAAGCCAGTTGTGCGGTGGACAAGCGGTAACCACACGGTGTCCTTGCTGCTGAAGCATCCTTGAGAGTAGCACAAGGTGTCTCTCAGCACCCGAGGTCGCCGAGCTGGAAACCATCTGCAAAATGCGCCAATTCTTGGACAAGCCAGGCACCTTCATGGCTGGGTTGGCATCTGCTGTATTATATCCTGCCCGTCTGCTCGCAGGCAACCTGCAGGCATCTTTCAGTCGCACATCAGGTCGCACACCTGCAGGAACGCTTCCACCACCCGCGGGTCAAATTGCGTGCCTGCGCAGCGTCGGATCTCCGCTTTCGCCTCTTCGCCGCCCACAGGTTCCTTCCACGGCGCTCCATGTGTCAGAATGTCGTATACCTCCGCCACCGCGATGATGCGAGCGCCCAGCGGTATCTGCTCACCAGCAAGTCCGTCTGGATAGCCTGTCCCGTCCCAGCGTTCGTGATGGTGTTTGATAAGCGGCAGGGTAGGCTTCAACGCCTGCACGGCGCCCAGTATCTCCAGCGCAAGGGTGGCGTGCTGGCGCATGATTTGAATCTCCTCCTCGCTCAGCCTGCCCAGCTTACCCAGAATGCTGTCCGAGATCGCCACCTTGCCGATGTCATGCAGTTCTGCTGCACGACGGAGTACCAGCAGTTCCTCGTCACTCATGCCCAGCTTCTCGCCAGTAGCCACCGACAGTACGGCAACCCGTGCGCTGTGCAGGTCAGCGCCTTTTTCGCGCATCGCCGCCACACGCACCAGCGCTTTAACGGTATCGTTAATCGCCCGATGGACCGCATCATGCATGGCTCATCTTCCCTCCTGTACACTGCACCACAGCGCGCTCTACCGCCCGAATCAGCGTATCCAGTTCATCGTCCAGCAGGGTGCGGGGGTCTATAAGCACTTCCTCCTGTTCGATACGGACGAAGACGGCAGGTTCCTGCCAGCGCAGGGCGTGCGCCAGCTGCTGCGCACTAATCTCTGGTGAACCCAGGCACACCAGCACCGTGCGCAGCTGTTGTCCGGGCAGGCTTCCACCCCCCACTGCGGACATCCCCTCGCGCAGGCGAACGGTTACCGTCCCTCGTGGCAGGATAGCCTGCAACCTTCGCTTCAGCCTGTTCGCTCGCCGTCTGATGTCGTCGGCGGACATCGCCAGTGTGCGCAGCACAGGAATCTCACGCAGCGCGTCAGCAGGGTTCAGATACAGACGCAGGGTGGCTTCCAGCGCGGCAAGGGTCAGTTTGTCCACACGCAGTGCGCGGTGCAGCGGGTGCTTGCGGATGCGCTGGACAACCTGCCGCCTGCCCAGAATGATGCCCGCCTGCGGTCCACCCAGCAGCTTATCGCCACTGCAGGTGACAATATCGCATCCCGCCTGCACGCTTTCCTGCAGGGTAGGTTCGTGTTCCAGCCCGAACTGCGCGGTGTCCACCAGGCATCCGCTGCCCACATCGTCCAGCACAGCCAGCCCGTGCCGGTGCGCCAGCGAAGCCAGCTCTTCGGCGGACACCTCCTCGGTGAAGCCCACGATGCGGAAGTTGCTGGGGTGACAGCGCAGCAGCAGGGCGGTATTTGGGGTAATCGCCTGTTCATAGTCCAGCAGGCGTGTTCGGTTGGTCGTTCCCACCTCCACCAGCTTTGCCCCGCTCTGCGCGATGATGTCGGGCATCCGAAACGCTCCCCCGATTTCTACCAGCTGCCCGCGCGAGATAATCACCTCTTTTCCCTGCGCCAGCACGGTGACTGCCAGCAACACCGCTCCTGCGTTATTGTTGACGACGGTGGCGTCTTCTGCTCCGGTTAAACGGCGCAACAGGTCGCGCACATGCTCGATACGGTCGCCGCGCTCGCCGGAATCGCGGTCGATCTCCAGCATCGAGTGCCCCTGCGCCACCTCGGTAACTGCCCGCCGGGCAGATTGCGCCAGCACAGCCCGTCCCAAACCGGTGTGCAAAACCACCCCCGTGGCGTTGATTACGCGGCGAAGGGTAGGTGTCCGCCAGCGTTCCACTGCCTGCAGTACCTCGCTCACGATGGAAGGCAGGTCGGTTGCGACAACCGAGCCTTTCTGGAGATGCTCACGCAATCGGTTCAATACCTCACGGGCACAGTCCACCACCAGCTGCCGCCCGCAGGCCGCTATTGCCTCCTGTACCCGCCCGTCCTGCAGTATGCGTGACACCGCAGGCAGCTGGCGCAGAGCAGGGGGGCTATCTCCTGTGCGTCCTCTCTCCATACGTCATCTTATCCATTTGGTGGAAACTCCACTTGTGCCCACCATTTGGGCTCGATGTCTGGAAAGATGTTGTCGCGCTCTTCCGCCTCGCCCAGCGCGCCCCATTCCTCGGGGGTGGGTTCTTCACCACGCGCCACTCGCTCCAGCAGGTTGACCAGCATCTGGAATCGGTCGGCATGCCACTGCGCGCGCAGTTCGGCGTAGTCTCGCGCCGACCAGGTGCTGATGAGAAACTGCCAGTCGGAGGACTGCAGGAGCAAAAGCTCCCGCGCAATTTGTTTCAGGATGGTCTGCACTTTGGGATTATCGCCGTACTGGCGCGCCAGGCGCACCATCTCCCGCTCGGCAGGATAGATACGCTTCCAGGTCCACTCGGTCCACTCGTTCAGCCACACCCAGTGATAACCGCCCTCTCCCCATGAGCCTTCGGGCAGCTGCACCACCGTTTGCGGGGTATGAAGGTGCAGATACTTACCACAGGTGATGGGCACGATTTCGGGATGTGTTTCCATTTCCCGACGCACCCAGTAGAGCCACTCGGGACCTTCAAACCACCAGTGTCCATACAGCTCGGTGTCATACATGGCGGTGATAATGCCGCTTTTACCGGTAGACTGCACGTGTTCGCTGATCACCTCATGCGCGAGGTCCACGAAGTGTTTGGCGTGCTCCTGAATGCGCTCGAACGCCTTCGCCAACTCGTAAGGTTGTTTTCTGCCCAGGTCATCCTTGGGACGGGAGATGCGCCAGTAGCGCAAGCCGCCCGGCGGCTGCTTTTTGTGGAACTCCAGGTAGTACTCGTCGCCGGGGTAGCCGGAGTCCGCGCTCCATACCTGCACGCCGGTGCGAGGGTCTCTGGTGAAAACGGCGACCGGAGGCTTGGGTTCACCGGAGGAGTTCACCAGATACACGTAATAGGGCGATTTCTCCGTATCCTCGGCACGGTACTGCACGCTGAACTGCTCCCACAGTTCACGCAGGGGTTTGAACCGCTCGGCGTATACGCCTATCGCCTCGCCGCCTTTGAGAAGGTGCGAGTCGATGAAGAAGTATTCGATGCCATTCTCCGCCAGAATCTCCTCTACGCCTTTGCGCAGCCAGGGTTCCGAAGGCTTACCTTCGAAATCCACCGGGTAGTTCCAGCGATAGCGCGGGCGATAGGCGCACTCCGGCAGCCACAAGCCCCGCGGCGCCCTTCCGAACAGCCGCTTGTAGGTCTGCACACCCTGCTTGATTTGCGCCTGCACCGCCTCATCGGTGCCCAGCAGGGGCAAGTAGCCATGTGTGGCAGCGCTGGCCAAAATCTCGATGTGTCCCGCGTCCTGAAGGTCACGGAACGCGCCAATGAGGTCCGAGCGATACCTTTCCCGAAAATCGGTTAAAGTTTTGGTGAAAAACTGATACCAGTATTGCGCCAGCGCCGCCATGCCCAGCTTCTTCTCGCTGAGAAACTCCTTGCGGTTCACCTCAGCCGCAGCGATTTTATCCTTGAGCCACGCTTCGAACTCGGCGGCGAAAGCGGGCTGCACCAGCTGCTCTGCCAGCACCGGAGTAATACCGACGGTGAACTGCGGTGAGATGCCCTCTTTAATCAGTCGGTAGCAGGTATTCAACAGGGGTATATAGGTCTCCGCGGCACTCTCGGAGAGCCAGTCCATGCCGTGTGGACTGCGCCCGTGTGCCAGCACGTACGGAATATGTGAATGCAGCACAAAAGCAAAATAACCAAGTGGTTTTGCGTTTTCCAAAGTTTTCCAGCCTCCTTGCGTGTAGCCTGTGGTAGCTGTTAGCATAGCAGTTTTAGCAAGTGGATGTCAACTTGACAGAGTTGCACACAACAACAGGAGTATGACACAATGGTACGGGAGGTGAGAATATGGCGGATACCGCTTTGCTGATAGTGGACGTACAAAACGACTTCTGCCCGGGAGGCGCGTTACCCGTGCCCGAGGGCGACAAAGTGGTGCCTGTACTGAACAGCGCCATCGAACGGTTCCGGCAAGCGGGTGCTCCTGTCATCGCCTCGCGCGACTGGCATCCCGAAAAGAGCACACACTTCGCGGCGTACGGTGGACAGTGGCCAGTACACTGCGTGCAAAACACGCGGGGAGCGGCGTTTCACCCCGACCTGCATCTGCCAGAGGATGCTATCATCGTGTCGAAAGGAATGGGCGAAAACGAAGACGCTTACTCCGCCTTCGACGCGCGAACAGCGGATGGCACGCCGCTGGAGGAATTGCTGCGGGAACGGGGCGTCCGGCGGCTGGTGGTCGGGGGATTGGCAACCGATTACTGCGTGCGAGCCTCGGTACTGGATGCACTGGAGCGTGGGTTCGAGACGCTGGTTGTGAAGGACGCGGTGCGTGGCGTGGACGTGCAGCTGGGCGATAGCGAGAAAGCACTTCAGGAGATGCAAAGCAAAGGCGCGAGGCTGGTGAGCCTGGAGGAGGTCTTGCTGTAATCAGGCAGCGGGAAGCAGCATCTCTACGCGGTTTCTGCCTCGCTGTTTCGCCAGATACAGTGCCTGATCGGCGGCGGCAAGCAGGGTGCCCTTATCGGCGCCATGGGTGGGGTATTCTGCTACTCCTGCGCTGAAAGTGACGTGAAGCGTAGCCGAACCGTCTACAGTTTGGAACGGATGCCTCTCTACCGCGTCACGCAGCCGTTGCGCCACCGAAGTTGCCTGCGCCAGCGCGGCCTCGGGCAAAATCACCAGAAACTCTTCGCCTCCATAACGGAAGACCAGCTCGGTCTCACGCAGGTTTTGCGCCAGCAATCGGCTGACACCCTGAAGCACAAGGTCCCCTGTCGCGTGTCCCCAGGTGTCATTGATTTGCTTGAAATGGTCTATATCTATGAGTATCAGGCTAAAACGCCTGCTGTATCGCTGACTGCGGCTAATCTCCTCCTCCAGCCGAATCTCCATGTATCGGCGGTTGAACAGCCCGGTCAAACCGTCCGTCAGCGCCAACAGCCCCACCGAACGGGTCAGCCGAGAGACCTCGATGACCTGCGCAAATTGGTTGGCAGTAGAAACCAGTTGCTCCAAGTGGTATTCGCGGAAGTAGCCCGGAGTCGGATGTGCTGCCAGCAACACAGCTTCTGGCTGTCGGAGCACCATCAGCGGAGTCCCTATTAAGCTGGCGAATACGCGCCTGGAAGCGTATCCAATCAGCCTCGGTTCCGACGAGGTATACGGTAGATAGAGAGGTTGGGCGCGTTGGGCGATCCACCCAGCTAACCCTGCGTTCGCCTCTGGTAGATCCTCCATCAGGCGAATAGGTTCTCCCATTGAGGCAACCACCTGAAGAGTGCCAGTATCGGCATTGCGAAGGTAGAGGGTGACGAATGGTGCGGACAACAGGTCTGCCACCACAGACGTGAACCTTTTCGCGGCATCCTCTGTCGAGGAGGAGATAGCAGATAGCCGTCCAATCTCGTACAGTGCGTTCAGAGTTCGGTTTTCCTGCTGCAGGGTGTGGAGGTAATGGGCTGAGCGAATCGCCAGACACAGGGTGTCTCGCAACTGCTGAAGACGTTCCCGCACAAGGGCTTCATCGTTCATATCCTGCCAGCCGAAGAGTGCAACCGCGCCAACGATGCCCTTCTCGTCGTGCAGCACGAAGGTCAGCGTGTTCTCACGCAGCGACTGCGCGGCCTGCTTGAGCCGATTCCCCACATCCGACGGAGATAGTCTGGTCGCCTGCGCGGAAGGAGAAAGAGCCACACTGGACACCACGTCCTGCCTCGACGTAGCGTAAGCCAGCCGCAGAGAAGATGTGTATTCGTCGTAAAGCCACAGCGCGCCCTCCGGCGCACCGGTGACATCTCGTAGGATAGACAGTATTTGACGCGCAAGGTCGTCGGGCTCTTTCGTGGTGAGGGCGGTCTGAAGGATTTGCAGGCGAGCACGGTCCTGCTGATGCCGTGCCATCTGCTGCCGGTGTGCGCCAACCAGCTCCTGATACTGATACCTCAGCTGGCGGTGTGCCTCCCGCTCCTGCTCCCATTGCTCGCGCAACTCATCGGGTAAAGGCAACAGCAGGTCGGCCTGTTCTTCATCTGCGGTTCGTTCCGCCAGGGTGAATCCAAGATACAGCCACAGCACCCCGAACAGCACTGCCCACCACGCAAAGAGGTTGTCCGCCCGCCACGCATAGATGAAAGGAGCCGGCATCAACAGAAAAGCCACCGAACGCGCGTAACGCCGGTGCGCGGCGATGACCCAGGCGCTGAGCGGTAACCACATGGGGGAATGCACCTGCAGGACAGACGCCGCCATAACATCCAGCAACGCTGCCAGCCTGCTTTGCGGCTTCACCGCCACAAGCAGCAATACCCCTCCTGCCACGCCAGTAAAGAGCTGTTGCGCAGGTGTGGCAGACCAGATCCACGCCAGTACCGCCAGCGCAAGCATCAAACGGACAGCCAGTTGGGAGATGTTCATGGGTTCCATTCAGGGTCCATCCAGAGGTCCAGAATATGCTCCTCGTTGAGCGAAGCGTTCTGCAGGCAGTGTGCTGCCACTCCGGCAATCGCGGACGCCGGTGCCACGCCTATCAGCTCCGTTTCCACGACCTGCGCACCTTGCTCGGCTGCCAGCCTCCGTACGTAATCCAGCACCCACCATAATGGGCTCTGTTCAGGCTGTGTGAGATTCAACGATACCTGCGCAACGCCTCGCGAAGCCAGGAATAGCCCCAGTGCCCGCACCCCCGCCAGCTGGGGAATGCGCTCACGTTCATGGAGGATAGTGCGCGCGATGTGCTGTGCTATCTCTACACGGTCGGTGTTGAGGTTAATATTGAACGCAATCAGAGGTCCGCGCGCGCCCACGATGGCCGCTCCCGCTGTAGGGTGCAGGGACGCGGGGCCTGCATCCGGTGCGCGGTCGCCGGTCAGCACGCGCCCTAACCATCTTTCGAACCCCCCGCGACGGATGGTCGGCAGGTCCGCAGGTCTGCCAGGCAATGCGGCGTGTTCGTAGAAATAGACCGGTACCTGCAGCTCGTTTGCAATGCGGTATCCCGTTTCACGGGCGATGTGCGCACAGTCCGACATCGGCACGTTCCGGAGCGGAACAAAGGGCATCACGTCTATCGCACCGATGCGGGGGTGCACCCCCTGATGAGAACGCAGGTCAATACGCTCTACGGCTACCTGTGCACAGCGAAAAGCGGCTTCCGCGACTGCATCTGGCTCGCCCAAAAAGGTCAGCACCGTGCGGTGATGGTCAGGGTCTGCCGATACATTCACCAGCCGAACGCCGGGCACTTCATGTACCGCCTGTGTCAGCGCGTGGATGGTATCACCGTTGCGCCCTTCGCTGAAATTGGGCACACATTCGATCACCCGTCGCATCGGTGTGAGAACTCTCCTCCGCTAAGATATTCGGTGAAAACAGCCAGATTCATGATAACCGATATCGCTCGTGCCTCGTCTGTAAAAATGAAAGACCGCGACAGGGAAAGTGCGGAAAAACAACTTTTTTAGCAGAATCACCGCAAACTTCTTGACGTTTGCGCAAGGTCGTGGTATAGTAGTATTGAACTCGGTAAGGCATTCCCACCGCGAAAGCGGTGAATGCATATCGGGGCACTCTCTCAGAAGAACAGAGGATCGCCTGAGGCGACAGGGAGGCGTGCGCTGGAGGTAACCCTGGAGGCTCCGCGAAGCGAACTCCCCCAGCCGATAGGCAACCCTCGCTGTTCCAGGAAGTGAGTGCTCCGAAAGGTACTTGACACTTCCATTTAGGAACAAGGAGGAGGGTACGATGAAACGTCTGTGGATCGGCTTGGGTGTCGCCATCGCGATGACCTTCGCTGGCAACGCCTGGGCACAGGTGCCTCCCGATGTTCCACCCGGGCACTGGGCTTACGATGCCATCGAGGAGCTGTTTGACCTCGGTGTGCTGAAGGGCTACCCGGATGGGACGTTTAAGGGCAAGGTGCCGCTGACCCGCTACGAGTTCGCCATCGCTATCCGTGATGCGCTCGCAGCGGTTCGGCAGGAAATCGAGGAATTGCGAGCGCAAATATCCGGCAGACAGCAGCCTGGACCGCAGGGTGGCGGCACTCAGGGTGAAGTGTTCACCCGGGAAGAGAAAGAGAAGCTGGGCAAAATCCCTGCAGACACCGCCGAGCGACTGCAGAAGGCGGAGGAAGCGTTGGCACGCATCAACCGCCTTGCCACGGAGTTCCAGGATGAGCTGGCTTCTCTGGGCGTGGATGTGGAATCCGCCAAGCGCGACCTCACCAACCTCCGCAGGCGCGTGGAGGCGATCGAGGAGGAGCTGAAGCGGCTGCGCATCACGGGGGATGTGACCTTCGTGGTGTTCGCCACGAACGGGCTCGACGCCCGCCGAGCTGCCGACCTCAACAACCGACTGACAACGACGGGAAGAATCCTCAGCGATGTGCATGTGCTGCATGAGCTGGGACTGAACATCGCCGGTCGGTTGGGCGAAGCTGCCTCTGGTGAGGTTAGCCTGGTCGTCGGCAACTGGTTGCCGTTCCTCGGCTCCGCATCGCAGTTCGTCTCGACAAACAATTTCACTGTGCGTCCCGTCCGCAACAACACCGACATCGTGTTGTACAAAGCCACAGTGAACGCGCCGATTAGCCTGTTCGGCAACGAGGTGAACCTGACCATCGGTCGCTTCGAGAACCGCATCCATCCGCTCACCCTGTGGCGCGCCGATGTGGATGCCTACACCACCATCGACCGCTACGACAACGGCTACTTCAGCATGGATGGCGCCAAAGCCACCATCGGCTTCGGGGCGTTTCAGCTGGGGCTGTTTGCCGCGAAGAACGGTACCGTGATCACCAACGACAATAAGAAGTTCATGGAAGTAAAGGGCGCCTTTGATGCTAGCCTAAGTGAACGTCCCACTGACCAGGTGCTTCGTGGTCTACTGAGTTTTGACCAGAGTGCGGGCGTCACGCTGGAGGCAAATCTGGGCGACCGGATCGCGGTTAGCGGAGAATACGTTAGTCTGAAGTCGCCGGCAGCCCCCTCTGGCCAGAGTCCATTTATTGGTCTAAACCGTGTCGATGTGCTAGGCGGCCACCTGCGGGCGAACCTCATCGACCGTTTGGTCATCACGGCGGACGTCGCGCAAAGTAATCTCTTTAGAGACAACACGACAATCCTCAACAAGGAGAACTGGGCCCTGCTGGTTGGCTTGGGCTACAACCTCAGCGAGGACCTGTCTCTGAAGGCGGGCTTCCGCGAGGTGCGCCCCTACTTTGCGCCGCCCGGCTACTGGGGACGCATCGGACGCTGGTACAACCCCACCGACATCCGCGGCTTCGACGTGTCGCTCGCGTGGAACCTCGGTAATCTGAGCATCGATGCGCTGGGAGGCTTCTACCAGGGCACCAACCGCGGGTCTGACAGCTTCTTTGGTAAGGACGAAGTCACGCATCTGGTGGCGGGCGTCAAGTGGAACCTCTCGGAGCAAATCCGCTTGAACGTCGCTTACGAGGGCGTGCTCTGGAACATCAAGGGTGCCGGTGGCGGGAAGCCGACGGAGAACTACATCACGCTCGGTGCGGACTACAACCTGGGCGAGAACGCGCTGCTGCGCGTGCTGTATCAGGTCATCGACTACAACGCCAAGGGCGTTAGCAGTTGGCGTGTCGGTACCGACGACAAGTCGCGGGGCGGTGTCGGCGTGGCGCAGCTGAGCGTGAAGTTCTAACCTGAAACCGCGCAGTCAACCCCCTCCGGCAAGCCGGAGGGGGTTTTTCGTTGGGTGTGCCCGTTGGAGGGCACGCTGCGCCAAACTGCTAACCCGAAAACGCAGGAGTCGCCCGCATTTTGCCGAATCACTACCTCACCTTGATTCATCACCGCGACAGGAGGTGCACTCATGAATCGTCTGGTGCCGCCTGTGGTTTTGCTGGTCGCTGTGTGGGCATGCGCGGTGGCTCTGGCTCAGCAGGACGTGCCGCCTGGGCACTGGGCATACGACGCCGTTCAATCGTTGATTCGGGAGGGCATCCTGAGGGGATACCCGGATGGCTCTTTTCGCGGTCAAAAGCCCGTCACGCGCTACGAGTTCGCCGTTGCCCTGCGCGATGCCCTTCAGGAAACGAGCAACCGCGTCAATGCTTTGAGGGACGAATGGAGGCAGCGTGTGCTAACCCCGCCGCCCACCGTTTTCACCCCGCCACCGCCAGTCTTTGACGCTTTGAGTGCTGACAGGGAGAAGCTGAAGCAGATACCCGAAGACACGGCGGAACGCCTGCAAAAGCTGGAGGAACAGATGCGCATCCTGGAACAACTGCTACAGGAGTTCGGGCGGGATTTGCAAACCATCGGCGAGGACGTTCGCCGTCTGCGAGCAGAAATCTCCGAGGCGCAGGCTCGAGTTCGCTCGCTGGAACGGCAGCTGCGCCAGCGCGCGCGGGTCAGCGGTA